>Ga0187871_10000273_pt1 | contig 49670 bp, 48 predicted proteins | sample June2016WEW_16_1_FD_132988 | JGI IMG/M metagenome (GOLD analysis project Ga0187871, IMG submission 132988) | Peatland microbial communities from SPRUCE experiment site at the Marcell Experimental Forest, Minnesota, USA - June2016WEW_16_10 | ecosystem: Environmental > Terrestrial > Soil >...
CGCTGATCGTCGCGCGCCTCGGCGAGCCACAACTCGAGTATCCGTTCAGGCGCGCGCTCGATGATCGCCGCAATCGCATGTAGGCCGTAAACGAGATTACGCTTGTGGTCCGCCATGCCCTTCAGCGTCCGCCGCCCCTGGCGCCACCGCCGCGGCCGCCCCCGCCACTGCGCGCGCCGCCACCACCGGACCCGCCCCCGCCACTGGACCCGCCGCCACCGCGCCGCGAGCCGCCGCCGCCGCTCGACCTGCCGCCACCCCCGCGCCGCGAGCTGCCGCCCGACGATCGCCGGCCACTACCGCCCGCACCACCACCACGCCGCGCTGCGTGCACCGTGCCGTGGGCCGTACCGCCCTCGCCGTCGATCAATTCAAAATCGATCTGGCGTTGCGCGAGGTCGACCCGGCTCAATCGCACGCGCACCGAATCGCCCATTTGCCAGCGTCGACCCGTGCGCTGACCGACGAGGCCCATGCCACCGGCCTCGAGTTCCCAGTAATCGCCTGGGATCGCCGAGATATGGACAAGGCCGTCGATCGGCATCTCCTTGAGCTGCACGAACAAGCCGAACTCCAGCGCGCTGGAGATCGTCGCGTCGAAACTCTCGCCGACGCGCGGCTGCAGATAGAGGCAGCGCAGATAGCTCATGACATCGCGCGCGGCGTCGTCGGCGCGCCGCTCACGCTGCGAGCTCTCGAATCCGAGAGCCTGCAATTCGCTGGTGCTGTAGCGATGTCCGGATGCCGAGTGCGGCAGCACCGCCGCCTTGATCGCGCGATGCACCAGCAGATCGGGATAGCGGCGTATCGGCGAGGTGAAATGCGCATATTCCTCGAGCGCGAGTCCGAAATGGCCGATATTCGTCTGCTGATAGACCGCCTGCGCGAGCGAACGAATCACTAGACTCTCGAGCAGCAAGCCGTCGGGGCGCGCCTGTAGCCGGTCCACGAGCTGCCGAAATTCGCGGGACGTCGGCTTCTCTGAAAACACCGCGCCCACCTGCAGCGAATTCATGACCTTCAGCAATTCCGCGACGCGTTTGTCCTCCGGTTGGCCATGTACGCGGTATAGGCTGCGGGCCTTGGCGAGGCGCAACGCAACCGCGGCTTCGACATTCGCGGCGATCATGCATTCTTCGATCAGACGATGCGCATCGTTGCGCGCGACCGCATAAAAGCCCTCGATCTTGCCGTCGTCGCCGATCCGCGCCTTGACCTCGCTGCCGCGGAAATCCAGCGCGCCGCGCGCATCGCGCGCGACTTTGAGCACGTCGTAGACGGCCTGGAGCATGTGCAGGGATTCGCGCACGTCCGGCGTCATCGCCGCCGAGGCGCCCGTCGACGGATTCTGCAGATAAGCCCATGCCTCGTCATAGGTGAGCCGCGCATGCGAACGAATCACCGCTTCGTAAAAGCGCGTTTTACTGAGCTTGCCGGTCTTGCTGACACGCATGTCGCAGACAAACGCCAAGCGCTCGACGTGCGGCATCAGCGAGCACAAGTGGTTGGACAGATGCTCCGGCAGCATCGGCAGCACGCGGTCGGGAAAATAAACCGAGGTCGCGCGCTTGCGCGCTTCCGAATCGAGTTCGCTGCCGGTGCGCACATAGTGACTGACGTCGGCGATCGCGACGACGAGCCGCCAGCCGCCGCCGCGGATCGCTTCGGCGAACACCGCGTCGTCGAAATCCTTGGCGTCGGCGCCGTCGATCGTCACCAGCGGCAACGCGCGCAGGTCCTCGCGACCCGCTCGATCCGACTCACCCACATCGGGACTGAAGCGATTGGCGGCGCGGACGACTTCCGGCGGAAACTCCTGCGGCAGATCGTGGCGCAAGACCGCAAAACGCACGGCAAGATCGGAGGGACGAAGATTCTCGAGAACCTCGACGATGCGCCCCTGCGCCGCCACCTCGCCTTGCGGACGCTTGGTGATTTCGACGATGACGTAGTCCTCGTCCTCGGCGCCATTGCGGTCTCGAAGCGGCACCTCGACCGAATACCAATGCCCCGGGTCTTCCGGGGTCACCCGGCCGCGGCCCGGGCCGGTGTGCCAGACGCCGCCGACCCGGTCCGGCGAATCGCCGATGCGGCGGATCAAGCGTGCCATTCGGCGGCCGCGGTCGTTGATGCCGACCGCGCGCACTTCGACCCGATCATTGTGCATCAAGGTCGCGGTATCGGCGCGAGCCAGCACCAAGGGCGCGGACCCGTCTTCCGGCATGATCAGCACTTCACCGCTCGCGCGGCCGCGCACTCGCCCGGCGACCCTTTCGGCTTCACCGGCGGTGCAGTAGCCGTGCTCATTTTGGAGCGCCTGTCCGTCGCGGACCATGGCCGTCAGTCGCTTGGCGAGCGCGTCGCGCTGCGTATCGGTGTTCAAGCCGAGGCGTTTCGCGAGCCTCGCCGCGCTCAGCGGCTCGGGCGCGTCGGCGAGATGTTTGAGCAGCAACTCACGACTCGCGATCGGATCTGCGTATCGCGACTTCTCGAGCTCTAGATTTGGGTCCTCGCCCCGCCAGTCCTTGGGCGCGGCCACGGACCCGCGTTTATTGGATGAGTGCTTATTCGGTGGGTGCGGCGGACCGGAGGAGCCACGTCGTGTCATAGGTACATATCGCCATTGGGAGTAAAGATATTAAATGGGGTACGGAGCATCGATTGACAAGCCCTGGTTGGTTGCGTAGATTTCGGCGCCTCGCGTATCGCGGACCCATCTTGGCCCAGGTGGCGGAACTGGTAGACGCGCTGGTTTCAGGTACCAGTGGAGCAATTCGTGGAGGTTCGAGTCCTCTCCTGGGCACCATAATCATTAAGTTACAGTACTTATTTAAAGTATTTGATTAATATTTTCGCGCCGACCTTTCCGCGCTCGCGTGCAAAACCGCAGGGCGCGTGCAAACACCTGAGCGCGCGCAGCCTATCAGTTCTCCGGCATGGGACGCACGCAATCTCCAGATTGGGTCCGGACCGCGACTCCCATGAAAGCGGCAAAATTCGGTGAGATGCTGGTGTCGGCGGTCAATGGCACCGTCGCGCAGGATGCTTTGCGCGGCGCGCCGGACACGGCGCTCAGGCCGCCGCTTACCGGCCGGTCGGGGCCGCGACAGGGTTCGCTGCGGCAGACTTCGCGAAGATCCACGCCAGCAGCGACACAAGCGGCGGCAGCGCGAAACACCAGCTCGCGATGTTGCTGAAGAGCAGAGCGGCGACCGCTGCGCCGCCGGCGAAGCTCATCACGGCGACGGACATACGCCGCAAGCGTGCACGGGTCGCATCGCCGGTTTCTTCGGGCAGGCCGTGAATCGTATCGGCAATATCGATCATGATTTGCGTCGTCGTGCCGGTCATCAACGTCGTCGGCGGCGAGGCGCTCTGATGAACGCGGTGTGCCGCATTCTGAACCGCCATCGCCGACACGAGCGTCATTCCCGTCAATATTGCAGGTCCGGTATCGCCGTTGACAAACGGTCCCCACCAGACCGCAAGTCCTGCGCCTATCAGCAGCAGGATCAGCTGCAAGCTCAGCAGCGTCTCGAGCCCCGACAGCCTGCGGCCCACGATCGTTAAACTCGCGAGTCGCGAGATGATGATCACGGCACAAAACACCGGCAGCGCCAACAGTTTAGCGACGACTCCCGAGGTCCCGAAGACCAGCGCGGCCCCAATGGTCACGAAATTGCCGGTGATATGCGCAGTGAACAGTCCTTGCAAGGCTAAATATCCGGCGGTATCCAAATACCCGCCATTGAAGCTCAGTAGAGTTGGAACACTTGGTTTCATCGACTTGCCTTCCATGTGTCATTGAGGGACAAAAAACGCGCATTCCCAAAGCATCGCAAACCGGCTGTTGCGCTCGAAAGGTCACTCGTCATCGCGGAACCCGATCGCGGCATGCGTGCCGTCACAGAACGGTTTGTTGCGCGAGGCACCGCACCGGCACAAGGTCACGCGATTTCGCACCTCGTATTCGAAGCCATCGGCGCCTACGACCGGAATTCCACCTCGCAGCCAGATGGGCCCGGCGCATGCATTCAGAGGATCCTCGATGAGCGCGATCGACGGCTCATAGATGGGTTCGATCGCTTTACCGGTGGCGTTTTCGTGGGCGACGAGCCTGCCGGAGGGACAGTCGCAGGCCTCTTGCACGAACTGCTTGCGTGCAGCCGTATTGTCCGCTTCATTGACGAGATTCCAAACCTGTCCGTGCGGGTCGCAAAAGCGGGCGAATCCGCACAAGGCCTCTGCATCGGTCAACGACATCGTGGGCCCACGCAGAACTTTCGCCTGCGCTTGATACGTCGCGCGGCTCGCCGTTTCGGTGCCGTCGAATCCGACTTTCGCATGCGAACCGTCGCAAAAAGGCTTGCTCGAGCTCTTTCCGCAGCGGCACAACGCATACTGCGCCTGTTCGGGGTAGGTCGGCCCAGGTACCCATTTGACGGACTCGCCGGCCGAATTCGTGCCGATGGTTTGTTTTTGCAGCGACAAGGCGCCCGAAACCAGGTAGGGGCCGTTCCTCACGATTTGAACCTTGACGCGTGTTGGCTTGTTCGGATGCATTGCGTGTCTCCCGGGAGGCGATTGAGGTTGCTCGTGGACTGTTCAATTCATGGCGCGCTCGGACCGGCGATCTTCTCGGAGGGGTCGGCTCGAACTTGCGGATCTGCCGGGACGCCGTGCGCCGAAATCAGGTGCGTGACGGTCGGCGGGCTCTTCAGTAGGCCGTGAACCTGGTGCTGCAGCATGCGATCGGCATTCGTGACTCGCTTGTGCTGGCGCAGATGTTCGAGCCAGGATTCGACGAGAAACGTTTCCAGAAACCTTCCCTGTTCGGCGGCATCCTCGAACAAGCCCCATGCGTAGGCGCCGTCCCGACCGCGCTCGTGGGACAGCAGATCCATTGCACGCAGAAATGCTTCACGGTCCGCTTCGATGATCCGGTATTCGACGGTCACCAGCACCGGACCCGCGTCGCTGGCAACGTGTCGGCTCAGAACCGGCGTTGGCCAGTGCATGGATGGCGTGAGATCGATCCCGGCACCAGTCTGCAGCTTCCATCGCCACGTCAGCGGAATGGCGAGCAGCGTGCCCGCTGCCGCGATGAAATGCGCAATCGGCACGCCGCCGATCCGCGCCACTTGACCCCATAACGCGCTGCCGAGCGTCAAGGCCCCGGAGAACACCATCACGTAGATGGCGAGGCCTCGCCCACGAACCCATTCGGGCAGCGCCAGCTGTGCAGAAACATTCAGACTCGCCAGTACGCCAATCCAGCAGACACCGGCGACGGCGCTGGCCGCCAACGCGACGAGCGGGCCACGGGCAACACCGTACAAAATGAGCGCGACCGCCGTCCCGACCGATCCGGCGGCCACGACGCGATCCGCACCGAGCGTAGCTTTACTCCACGGCAAAATGAAGACGCCGATGATGGCGCTCGCACCAATCATGCCCAACAGGAGTCCGTAGAATGCCGGACCGCCGCCGACTTGATCGCGTGCAACCAGCGGCAGCAGCGCCCAATAACAGCTCGCGAATGAGAAAAATCCCAGGGCACGCAGCAACGTCGCCCTCAGATGCCGGTTATTCCGCGAATGGCGCACACCCGTGCGCAAGGCGCTCACGAAGCGCTCCGCCGGCAACTGGGAATCTCGATGTGGCGCCGAATGCCAGCGCAGCAGGGCGCCGATCACGCCCAGATTGCTGAGGCCGTTGACCCAAAATGACGCCGCGATCCCGAATGCGACCGTGATGAGGCCACCGAGTGCGGGCCCGAGCGCACGACTGACATTGATGCCCACACTGTTCATGGCGATTGCGGCGGGCAGCTCCGGCCTCGGTACCAGCTGCGACACGACCGACTGCCACGCGGGAGCCGTCGCCGCCGAGCCCGCCTCGATCAGAAAAATGAACAGCAACAGCGAGATCGGGCCGATGAGATGCAGCCACACGAGCGCGGCAAACAAAGTCGAAACGACCGCGATGAAGGTTTCGGCGCCAATGAGATAGCGACGCTTGTCGACGATGTCGGCGAGAGCGCCCGCGGGCAGCGCGATGAGGACCATAGGCAGCATCGCGGCAACTTGGACCAGTGACACCATCAACGGATCCGAGTCGAGGCTGGTCATGAGCCACGCCGAGGCAGAGCTGTACATCCATGCGCCGATGTTGGAGACGAGCGTCGTGATCCAAATCACGGTAAACGTCGTGTGCCGGAATGGACTCCACGGCGATTGTGCGACCGGAATCGGGTGCACCGCGCTCACGCTATTCGCCCTCCTTGAGTTAGCCCCACGGCGCCAATGCGCTCAACCTCTATCGCTTGCGAACTCCTAAGCTCAGAAAGCCCAGCAAGAGCAACCAAGTGCCCTCAGAACCCCTTGTGATCGATCGCGATCGGCGCCCACCGCAGTGATCCTGCCCTTCTCGATCGCGAGCGCGCGCGCGGCGGGTTTGGCGCGGTCGAGCGTTGCGATTTTGCCGTTCAAAAGAACGGTGTCGGGTCCAGTGCTCATGGGGTCATCCCGTGTTTGTTGTTACTTATCACTGGTCACCCAGGAAATCCAGAGTGCCGAGGGCGTCAGGCCCCGGCGCGACCGACTGGCGGCGGTGGTGTATCCGCCGACGCGCGATCATGTGTCCCACACCATCGTGGTACCCGCACGAGCGTAGCCGCGATCCAGATCTTGTCACTTGCGTGTTGATTCGGACTGGCTGAATATCGCGGATGACGCCGGCTGCACGACGGCTGGCGCCGGTGGCAATCGGCTGCGGTATCGATGCACGCACAGGAGCTACGCGATGACCCTTAATCAAGCCTTTTTCGATAGCTGGACTCCGCGCGCGTTGGGCGCGCTGCGCATCGTCACTGCATTTCTATTTGTTCAGCATGGCACCGCGAAGCTACTGCATGTACCGCACGTGGCGATGTTCGACCAATTGCCCCTGCTTTCATTGATCGGCTTCGCAGGAACGCTGGAACTCGTCGGCGGTCTGCTGCTCTTGATTGGCTTGTTCACGCGGCCGGCGGCATTCATTCTGTGCGGCGAGATGGCGTTCGCATACTTCATGGGCCACGCGCCGCACGGCAATTTTTTATCGCCGTCGTTGAACAACGGTGAACCGGCCGTGTTGTTCTGCTTCATTTTCTTGCTTCTGTCGGTCGCGGGCGCCGGAGCCTGGAGCGTGGATGCCCACCACGGCCGTGCCAAAGGGACCTAAAGCCGAGGATTCGTTCCGCAAGCCGTCGCCGACTCGCGCAGTTTCAAATTGTCTGCCGCGATGAGAGGCTAGTCCCGGCGCAATGCGGTCCGCCTCGCGGCGCGATCCGGCCCACCGTTCCGCGCGATTCCGGCCTGCCTTGGCTGGTTTTTGTGCCTCGCGCATAGAACCATCTGTCTGCGTCCCGGTACTCATACGCGTCGTTCATTTGAATTACGTCACGGAGAGTACTCATGAATCTTCATCTCAACATCCTAGGCAAAGTATCGGCGTCGTCGGCGTTCGGCGCGGTCTCGGCGCTCACGCTGGCTGCATGTGGCGGAGGTGGCAGCGGAGGCGGCGCGAGCACTTCGATGAGTCCACCGACGGCCACGGGATTCGCCGACACCGCGTTGGTATCGAATATGACCGGAGTCGTTGCCACGACTACCGTCATCGACGCGAACCTGCAAAATCCCTGGGGTATCGCATTGGCGCCGGGGCTGCCGGTTTGGATAGCCGACAACAACAGCAACTTGTCGACACTCTACAGTGGCACCGGAGCGATCGAGACCAACGAAGTGACCGGCTCCGCCGATGCCGGTATCAGCATTCCCGCTTCCGCAGCCGGTGTACAGGCCAATCCCACGGGCCAAGTCTACAACGGCAACGGCGGATTTTTGATTCCCACGAGCAAGGGACAGGAGACCGCTCTGTTCATTTTTGACGGTGAAGGCGGCACGCTGAGCGCCTGGGCACAGGACAGCGGCGCAACCGCAGTCACGGCCTACGACGACGGCGTCGCGAACGGTGCCGATCACGCCGTCTACAAGGGCCTCGCCACCGGGACCGTCAACGGCGCGTCCTACCTGTATGCCACGGATCTTCACAACAACAAGATCGATGTCTTCGACACGAATTTCTCGAAGCCAAGCGCAATGCAGGGCAAGTTCATAGACCCCGATATGCCGACCGGCTTCGTGCCGTTCGGGATCGTCGCGGTGACGGGTAAGTTGTACGTCACTTACGCGATGCAGGATTCGGCCAAGCACGATGAAGTCACGGGCGCGGGTCTCGGCTACGTCGACATCTTTGACCACAGCGGCAACTTCGTGAGCCGCTTCGCATCGGCCGGCGATCTCAATGCGCCCTGGGGCATTGCGGTGGCGCCCAGCGGATTCGGCACGCTGCAGGGAGACTTGCTGATCGGCAACTTTGGCGACGGACATATCAACATCTTTTCGCCCGAGGGGACTTCGATGGGCTCTTTGTCGGTCTCGAACGGCGGAACCGTCGCCATTCCGGGAATGTGGTCGTTGGTCTTCGGGAATGGGGATCCCGACAAACCCGTCACGACGCTATTCTACACGGCCGGATTTGCGGACCAGACGGATGGCGTGTTCGGCAGCATCGCGATCGCGCCCTCGACCACGACGAATCCGAGTCCCTACTGAGTCATACATGGACCGCCCGGGAGTCAGCGACGACAAGGAAGCGTCAAGGATGACGCGACCCGGCGGCGGCGGCATGAGCACCGGGCCCTCATCTGCAGCTCGCGCGGTGCAGAAGCACGCCGAGAACCGCACAGGCATTCGGAACGGAGGGCGTTGCCGTGGTCAGCAAGGCTAGTGCTTCGGGTGCGGTGAGGTGACTGCGTTCCGCGCGAAGCAACGCGATGATTCCCGTAATCTCCGCCGTGGCCAGGGAGCTGCCGCTGTAAAAGTCGTAGTGGCCCTGCGGCGCGAGCGACAGGACATCGCGCCCCGGCGCGCGCGCCGCTGCGCCCGCGTCATGCGTGTTCTCGATCGCGTCGGCCGCGATCACGCCGGGAATATCCGTTGGGAATGCGTCGCGCGGGGCATCGGGCGGTACCGCCCCCACGACGATGATGCCGGCGTCCAACGCGTGCCGGACGAGTCGCGTCAGCAGCGGATCACTCGGACCATCGAGGCTGAGATTGATGATGTCGGCACGCGCTTCGATGGCCGCCGCAATCGCCTGGGCCAAAGTAAAGGTGTTGCAGACGGCCCTGATGCCGGCGTCCGAAGCGCGCCAGCAGGCTTTATAGGCGAGCAGCGAAACATCCGGGGCGATGCCGACGATGCCGATACCATTGTCCGGAACGGCGGCAATGATTCCGGCTACCGCCGTGCCATGCGCATCGCTGCGAAACGATTCGGCATCGTTGTCGACGAAATTGCGTGAGACCATCGTCGCCGGCAGGTCCGGATGATTCACTTGCACGCCGGTATCGATCACTGCGACGCGGACCCCGGCGCCTCGACTCACGGAATGTGCGGCGAGGACGTCCATTTGTTGAACGTTGCGTTGCAATTCCGCATACGGATCGTTGTAACGGTCTGCGGCGGTCTCAAAATTGAGCAGCGGTTGCACCGACTCGACGCGCGAGTCGCGAGCCAATGCCGCCAGCACTCGCTGCGGGTCGGCGTCCGGCGGCAGCTCATAGACCAGGCAGTGCACACTGAGCATGGCGATCGGCCAGGTCGCGGCCTCGCGCAGCCGATAGTCGTTGGCGAGCGCGCGACTGAGCGTCCGTGCCGCGCCGCCGGCCATATACGCAGCAATGCTGTCATAGCCGCGGGGCGAGGAAGCCGCCCGCGCGGCCGGCGCATGCACGGGATTGCGGACGGTGAGCACCAAGTAGCGCTGCGCCGAGAGACGCGCCTCGGCCGGCAGCGTCGCGCTGGCCCGTAGCGGCGGCCCCGAGCCGCAAGCCGCGAGGCACAGCGCGAACAGGCAGGCAAACCGTCTCACCGTCCGGCGGCCCCGTCGTTGACCGCCGGTTCAACGAATATCACGCGTGCATCGGCTCGAAGCCCGGCAACCGTCTGGTCCAGGCGCGTGCTCGGCGATTGTGAATCGGTAAAAGCCAACGTGTAGGCGCCCGCCTCGCTCGGACCCGCGATGATCGTCAAGGTATTTTCGGCGAGCAGCGCTTTGAGCGCGCCGAGCGGCATATCAGGCGAGAATACGGCGCGGAGATGCGCAGCCGAGACCGCGCTGATCCCCGGTGAGGACAGCGTGACATAGCGCGGCTCCTGGTTGGCCTCGGCCGAGCGGTGATAAAGCACGGTGCCCAAGGCACCGACCGCGATCGCCTGCACGAGTACCGCGGCGGTCAGCCATTGCACGGCGGTCCATCGGCGAGCGGGCTTGCTCGAAATTCTCGCGATAGCGGGTATGGCTGCCGGGGCCTCGCGCTCGAGTTCATCGATGCGCGACAGCGTCTTGGCCAAACCCGGCTGAGGCGCGTAATCCAGACTCGACTCGGATTTCAGCAATGCCCGCAGGCTGCGCTCATGCGCTAGATCATCGCGACAGACCGCGCAGCGCTCGAGGTGACGCGTGACGCGCTCGGTATCGCCCGCGTCGAGCCGCCCGACGACATACCACGGCAGTAGGCGCGCGGCCTCTTCGTCGCAACGATTGCGATCAGAACGTTCATTCATCGTGCTTCTCCCCACCGGCAGGCTCGAGCAAAATCGTCCGCAGCTTGCGCCGCGCATTAAACATTCGCGTCTTAACCGTATTGACGGGACAGTCCATGATCTCGGCTATCTCCTCGCACGAATGATCGAGGAAATACGTGAACTCGAGCACCAGGCGCTGCTCGAGGGGCAGCTGAGCCAAGCCCGCGTCGAGCAGTTGCCGCTGCTCGAGCGCCTGCGCGCCATCGCTGACCGTGGCTTCCGCCTCCGCAACCTGCAGCGTCATCGCGCGCTCATGGGTGGTGGCGCGGCGGATCATATTCAAGGCGCGCCGATAGGCAATGCCCATGATCCAAGTCGAGACCCGCGAAGCGTTGCGAAATTCCCCGGCACGCTGCCAGACGATCCATAGCGTGTCGTTGATGATCTCCTCCGCGTCCGCATACCGATGCAACAGGCGCGTCAGAAAACGCGCCAGACGACGGTGGTAGCGCAAATACAGATCGCGAAACGCATCGCGATCGCCGGCGCTGACGCGGCGCAAGAGTTCGCGTTCCTGCTCGTTGGAGTCTGTCCCGGCGTCACCGCCAGCGAATTCCAAGTCCGCGTGATCCAATTGAATACCCCAGTCCGCGCATCAGCGGATAATTCCTGACCATGGTATGTACCCTGACCGCGCCCATTGGTTCATTCCGCCGAAAAAATCACCCGTAGGGCCGATGGCCTCAGAAGCGGTAGACCGCCGACAGCACCCAGGTGCCATTCGCGCTGGCGTCCTCATAGAGCCGGTTGACGGTGGAATCGGCGAAAAAACGCACCAGGTCGAGCGTGACGCTCCGATAGATGTATTGAGCCCCGGCATCGCCCGCCCAATATCCGACGCCGAAGAGCCGATGCAGGTCGTAGTAACCGGCCCCGGCGGTCAGTGCGAACCCCTTCGGTAGCGGCCACCGTCCGCCCAATTCATAAGCCAAACTGGGTCGCCGCTGGGCAAATCCGAGATCGGAGTACACAGTGTAGTTGGGCTGATACGAAACCGTCGCAATCAATTCGTCCAGGTAGCTCGCCGACAGTGCGAACTCATCGTAGTCATAGCGGGCCGGCCGTCGATCGTCGAGGTATTGATAGTGCGTGTAGGTCACGGTGGCGTTGACGTCGTCGCCGAGCGGTCGGCGAATCCCGGTGTACAGGTCCAGCTCGATCGCGGTGGCGCCGAACGGGTACGGATCGACATTGGAAGCCCACGTACCCGCAAACCAGCCCTGGGGGGTTTGGTAATTGGCGCCTAGCTGTAACGCCCCACTGTCGTAGGTCTGCGAGACGCCTCTGAACACGTAATCAGTCGTCGCGCCGATCGAGGCGCTCCAGGGCCCGTCGGCGGCGCAGGACATCAGCGGCAGACCGGCCAATGCGATGAACTGGATCAGCGCGTCGCGACAACGCCGGATGCCATACCGCCCGGCCGACGGCGCGAGCCGCCCTGATTCCGCGACGTTCTCTGGCCGCATCTCCATCGTGGCCAGTATACGGATTCCGAGGTGCACAGGCTGCATCGGCCGCACTGATCCAGACGTTGCGCTCGTTCAATCGATCCGCCCCAGAACTTTTTGACGGGCTCGCGTTACCTACCGGCAGCCTTGATTGAACCAGGCCGCGCGCTTCGGCGCGGCTACTGTTTTGCAACGGCTGCAGGCGGACCGTGCCCGCGGCCTAGTGAACTTAGCATTAAAGGGGATCAAATCATGAAATCGAAACTCGCAATCCATCATTCGCGCTGGCTGATCGCGGCCGTCGTCGCGCTCGGCGGCTGGGCCGGCCAGGGCATCGCGTCGGACGGGGACCATGCGTTCATTCCCCACGCGGTGAACTCCTCGACGATACCGGCCAACGGCGATGTGAATCCCTACGGCGTCGCCTTCGTGCCCGCAGGCTTTCCGGCCGGCGGCGCAATCGCCGCCGGCGACGTGTTGGTCAGCAATTTCAACAACAGCGCTAATATACAAGGCACGGGAACCTCAATCGTGCAGCTGCGGCCCAGCGGGCCGCTGGCCCCTCCGGGTAGTGCCGTCACATTCTTCTCGAGCCCGCTCGCGGGACTCAGCACTGCACTCGGCGCGCTGCGCGGCGGGTTCGTGCTGGTCGGCAATGTGCCGACCACCGATGGCACATTCGCGACCATCGGCCAGGGCGCGCTTCAGGTCATTGACCGCAACGGCAACTTGCTGCAAACCTGGACCGATTCGCGGTTCCTCGACGGTCCCTGGGATTTGACGCTCGATGATCACGGCAATGCGGCGCACGTGTTCGTCTCGAACGTGCTGAACGGGACCGTTGCAAGACTCGATGTCGCCGTGACCCCCAAGGGCCTCGTGCTGACTCGGAAAACGACGATTGCCTCGGGATACCAGAGCGTTCCGAACGCCGCAGCCGTCGTGCTCGGCCCCACGGGCCTCGCCTATGAGGACGCGAGCGATACCTTGTACGTGGCCTCCACCGGTGACAACGCGATCTATGCCGTCCCCCATGCCGCTCATCGCTCGAGCGCGGCGACGCTCGGCGATCGCGTGTTCGCCGGCCCGCAGCTGCGGGGTCCTTTGGCGCTGCGATGGGCGCCGAACGGAGATCTGCTCGCCGCCAACGGCGATGCCGTCAATGCCGACCCTCTGCATCCCAGCGAGATCGTGGAATTCACGGCCTGGGGACAATTTGTGCGGGAGTACGACGTGGATGCGAGTCAAGGCGGCGCTTTCGGCATCGATACGGTGTTGGACCGCGATGCACGCTTCAACTACGCGGTCGTCGATGATGTCACGAATAATCTCTTGGTCATCGGTCTGCCGGTCCCTTGATTGCGAAACAGCGGCACAGCCGTGGCGGGTCGTAGACATTCAGCGCTACGACGCCGCCACGCCCAAGCGCCGTTGGATCTGCTCCAGTGGAACGCCCTTGGTTTCGATCACGCGGGTCTGCACCCACAGCAACTGCACCAGCATCATGCCTGCGAAGAACGCAAATACGTAGCCGGGCGGGAATGCGCTCACGACTTTCGGGAACAACGTCGTCAATAGGGCTGCAAATATCCAGTGCGTGAAACTGCCCAGCGCCTGGCCTTCGGCACGCTGACGATTTGGAAAGATTTCCGAAATATAGACCCAGATGACGGCGCCCTGGCCAACGGCGTGCGCGGCAATGAACGCAAAGACGCAGACCGGCACAAATGCATAATGTGCCGTAAAGAAGGCCCAGGAGACCAGACCGAGCGAGGCTATGTAGCCGAACGAGCCGATGAACAGCAGCGTGCGCCGGCCCAATCGATCAATGAGCCAGAGACCTACGAACGTGAAGATCAGATTGGTCACGCCGATGCCGACGGACTGCAGCATCGCGGCTTTGGATCCCAAGCCCGTGAGCTCGAATATGCGCGGCGCGAAATACAGGATCGCGTTGATACCCGACATCTGATTGAAAAATGCGATCAATACGGCAAGCAGGATCGGAATCCGCAAACGCCGAGTCCAGAAATGCCCCGATGTCGTCGCACCCTCCGATGCAGCGCGGATCGAACCGGCCTCGGCCGCGAGCTGCGCCTCCGACGCTTCGGGACGGATGCGCCGCAGCACCCGCATGGCGGCATCGATCTCGCCCTTCCTGGCAATGAGCCAGCGTGGGCTTTCGGGCAAGCCGAAGCACAGCATGGTATAGAGCAAAGACGGGAAGGCCGCCACGCCCAGCATCCAGCGCCAGGCATGCTCGCCGATGCCGCTCAATAGCGCATTCGAGAGGTACGCGATCAAGATCCCGAATACGATGTTGAACTGAAACATGCCGGCCAGGCGCCCGCGGTACGCGGGCGGCGCGATCTCCGCGATGTACAGAGGCGCCGCTACGGTGGAAATGCCTATCCCGATGCCGCCGATCAGGCGCGCGGTGCTGAACGAATAGACATCGGTTGCGATCGCCGACCAGCTGGCACCGATGAAATACAGCACACCGATCAACAGCAGCGTTGCCCTGCGTCCGAATCGGTCGGTAGGCCAACCGCCGAGCAAGGAACCGGCCACCGTGCCGTAGAGCGCCGAAGCGATCGCAATGCCGTGCCATAGCGGGCTCAAGCTCCAGAGCTGCTGAATTTTCTGCTCGGCACCCGATATCACGACCGTGTCGAATCCGAACAGAAATCCCGCGAGCGCGGAGGTGATCGACCACAATAAAATCTGCCTACTCATGACGAATGTGGCGCGTTATCATTGTGCTGCGTAAACATTGATCGGGAACCTACCGCCGCAGGCGTGCGTGTACGGCGACGCACAGAATACACGGGCCCCTGACGCTAGCCTAATCGGGTGGATGCAAAAATGACGAGCACAGCAACTTGAGTATCTTCGACGAATTGGCCCGGTACCCCGATGCGACGCGCATACGCGCGGCCGCGCAAGCCCGTCCGGCCAGCCTCAATCCCCAAGGACAAACCACGATGAATCCGATATCAAGCTTCTTGAGCCTGGTCTGCATGGTCCTCGCCGCCGCCGCGGCTGTTCTCTTCAACAGCGTCGCCGCCGGCCTCGTGTTCGTCGCGGCCGCCGTGATCATCGCGATGTCGCTGAAGATGGCCAATGTCTGGCAGAAATTCGTGATTCTGCGGCTCGGAAAGCTGCAGAGCGTGCGCGGCGCGGGGCTTTTCGTCATCATTCCGATCATCGACAACATCGTAGCGGTCATCGACGAGCGCATTCAAACGACCGCCTTCAATGCGGAACAGGCACTCACCAAGGACACCGTACCGGTCAACGTCGATGCGATCATCTTCTGGAACGTGCACGACGCCGAAAAGGCCGCTTTGGCGATCACCAATTATCGTGAAGCCATCGATAGGGTCGCGCAAACCTCGCTACGGGAAATGATCGGCTCCTCGATGCTCGCGGCGCTGCTGTCGGACCGCCAGGAGGCCGACCTGCAATTGAAGACCGAAATCGGCGCGAAGACCGCGCCCTGGGGCATCTCCGTGACGTCCGTCGAGATCCGCGATGTCGCGATTCCGGTCGCGCTGCAGGATGCGATGTCTCGTCAGGCACAGGCCGAGCGCGAAAAACAGGCGCGCGTGATCTTGGGATCGGCCGAAGCGGCGATTGCGAGCAAGTTCGTCGAAGCGGCGGCCACCTACGCGGGACACCCCGCCGCGCTGCAGCTGCGGGCGATGAACATCATTTATGAAACCACCAAGGAGCGCGGCGCGACGATCCTCATTCCGACCGCGATGATCGACAGCATGAATCCCATGGCGCCTTCGCTGGCGCTCGCTCTCGCCAGCCAGCAAATTCCGCTCGCTGCACCGGCCGTCGGAGCCGCCGGAACGCCAACGCCGCAAGCGCCGGCGTGAGCCGGCGGTGTGCGCATCGCGTGGGGCGTTTCCACGACGCTCCAGAGCGCTCTCACGTCATTCCAGTGGCGCCGCCGCGGCTGCGCGCCGAGAGCGCTTCGCCCACCAATAGTATACGGGCGAGGTGACGGCGAGTCCGACGATCCACGAGAGATCCACGCCGCCCATGGCGCGCGCGACGGGACCCGTGTACAGCGGCGATGCGACGAATGGCAGCTGCACGAGAATTCCCATTGCGTAACATACGACGGCGACCGTATTGACGCGGCCGTAAATACCGCCGTCCCGAAGAAAGAACGCGTCGACGTCGTATTGACCGTGACGCAGAAAATAGTAGTCGACGAGATTGATGGCCGTCCACGGAACGAGCACGTACAGCAACAAGAGAATGAAACCTTCGTAGTTGACCATGAACGAAGCCTTGCCGAGCAATGCCGCGGCCAGCGCACAGCCGAACAAGACGACGGTGATGACGGTGCGCGAGCTTAGGTTCGGCGACCAGCGCGAGATCAAGGTCTGACCGACCGTCAGTGTGGAGAGCGCGCCACAATAGAGATTCATCGCGGTTGCCGCCGCAATGCCGACCGTAAAGACGATCAATACCAAGGGCGCGATGCCCTTGGTCAAGACCGCGAGACCGACGACGAGGCTGCCCTTCGGCGTCAGCAAACCCACCAAAGCGCCAAGCATCATCGGCAACAGCGAGCCGAGCGTGCAGCCCCAATAGCTCGCCCAAAACGCCGGACGCGCGCCGGTATCCTTCGGCATGTAGCGCGAGTAATCGGACACATAGGGCGCATAGGCAATCTGCCACAGTGCGGCAGCCGAAATCGTGCCGAGCAGCCCGGAAACATTGAACAGATTCTTGCCCGAAACATCGGCGGGCAGTCCGTGCACCCAGACGATCCAGACCGCCGCCAACAGCAGCACGGCGCCGCAACCATAGCTCATGATGCGCGTGTAGGCATGGATCAGGTCGTAGCCGTAGATCGCGGCGACGACACTGAGTGCGCCGACGAGCGCGATGCCCGGTACGTCGCCCATCGCGGGTGCCAACAGCGCGAGCGACTCCCCGCCGATGACCAAATTCGACGCCATGAACCCGACGTACATCACGATGACGATGACGACGACGAGCAAGGAACCATAGGATCCGAATTGGCCGCGTGTCTGCACCATTTGCGGCACGCCGAGCGTCGGCCCCTGGGCGGAATGCAAGGCCATGAATACGCCGCCGACCAGGTTGCCGACCGCAAGAGCCGCGAGCGCCCATCCTAGGGGAAGCGCAAACACGGTCACCGCGAGTCCGCCGGTCACGACCGTCAATAACATGAGATTGGCACCGAACCAAACGGTGAAGAGATCGCGCGCGGTGCCGTGCCGCTGGTCGGCCGGAATCGGCAGGATCGTGCCGATTTCGAGTCGAGTCGATTGCTCCCGGTTCGGCATGGCGTCGCCCGCCGCTATGCCAGCCGCAGCAGCAACGCGTCGAGCATCGCATCGCAGCGCTCAACCTGGTCGACGGCAATGAACTCGTCGGGTTTATGCGCCTGATCGATCGAACCGGGGCCGCAGACGACGCTGGGGATACCCAATCGGCCGCTGAACAGGCCGGCCTCGCTGCCGAATCCGACCTTGATGCGTTCCCGGTTGCCCGTCAGAGCCGCCACGAACTCGACTAGGGGCGCGTCGGGCGGCGTCTCGAGGCCCGGATATTCATTGTCGACGTCCAGATCGATGCGGCTGTCGGGGCCTGCCTGCATCGAAGCCGAAACGGCCGCCGCGTCGGCGCGCAGCGCGGCGACGAGCAGCGCGGGATCATCGGCCGCGAGATTGCGAATCTCCAATTCGAGATCACAACGGTCGGGCACGATATTGAGTGCGCTACCCCCGTGAATGACGCCGACGTGCAGGGTCGTATAGGGAACCTCGTACGCCGGATCGCGCATGCCCGTCAATTCGATTTGCGCCTGCCGCGAACGCACGGCATCGATGAAATCGACCGCCAAATGGATCGCATTGACGCCGGCCGCCGGCCGCGCCGAATGCGCGGCGCGCCCGTGGCAGCGCGCCGTCATCGCGGTTTTTCCCTTATGCCCCACGGCAGTGCGCATGAGTGTCGGCTCACCGACGATGCAGAACTTCGGCCGATGAGCCCAGCTCGCCATGTCCTCGAGCAGCGAACGCACGCCGAGGCAGCCCACTTCTTCATCGTAGGAAAATGCCAACTGCAGCGGCACCGCCAAGGCGCGCCGGTTCGCGAGATCGGCGGCGCGCAGCGCGCAGGCCAGAAAAGCCTTCATATCGGCCGACCCGCGCGCATACAGGCGGTCGGCGCGCCGCTGCAATCGGAACGGATCGGAGCTCCATGCCTGACCGTCCACGGGCACTACATCGGTATGTCCGGAAAGCAGCACCCCGCCGCGATCCCGCGGGCCGATGCAGGCATACAGATTCGCCTTGCCCCCGGCATCGTCCATATAGAGCCGGGAATCGATGCCGCGTGCCGACAGGAACTGCCTGACGAAATCGATCAAGCCCAGGTTCGAGTCGCGACTGACGGTCGGGAAACCGATCAGCCGCTCCAGAATCTCCATGCTGTTCATCGAACTACGATACGCGAATCGAACGCGTACGAGGAGCCGGCCGCGCCGGTCAGTCGAAGGGGTTTCGCCGGATGATGGTCTGATCCCGGTCGGGTCCCGTCGAGATGATCGTGACGGGCACGCCGACCAGCGTTTGCAGCCGCTCGAGGTAATTGATCGCGTTGTCCGGCAAGTCCTCGGCGCGCGTGATGCCCACGGTCGACTGTTTCCATCCCGGCAAGTCTTCGTAAACCGCAGCGCATTCGCCGAAGTGCCCCGTCAGCAAAGGCGGCGTATCGACGACCTTGCCGTCGATCTCGTAGCCGACGCAAACGCGGATCGTGTCGAGGCCGTCGAGCACATCGAGTTTCGTGACGCACAGCGCCGAGCAACTGTTGTGCACGACCGAGCGGCGCAGCGCGACGGCGTCGAACCAACCGCAGCGCCGCCGCCTGCCGGTGACCGATCCGAACTCATGGCCGACGCGCGACAGATGCTCGCCGTATTCGTCGAACAGTTCGGTCGGAAATGGGCCCGCGCCGACGCGCGTCGCATAGGCCTTGACGATGCCGAGCACCTCGTGCAGCCGGCGCGGTCCGATGCCGGTTCCGGCCGCAGCGCCGCCGGCCGTCGTCGTCGAAGAGGTCACGAACGGATAAGTGCCGAGATCGACGTCCAGCATGGCTCCCTGTGCGCCCTCGAACAGCACGTTGCGGCCATCGAGGCTCAATTGTTCGAGTATCCCGGTGACATCCGCCACCAGCGGCTTGAGCCGCTCGCCCAGCTCGAGATTCGATTCCAGCGTCTGCTGGAAATCGATCGGAGCCGTGTGAAAGTACCGCTGCAAAATGAAATTGTGATAGTCGAGAATTTCGCCGAGCCTGGCGGCAAAACGCTCGCGATGAAACAAATCGCAAACGCGCACCGCGCGTCGCGCGACCTTGTCCTCGTACGCCGGGCCGATGCCGCGGCCCGTGGTGCCGATCGCGTTGGCGCCCTGTGCCTTCTCGCGAGCGCGGTCGAGCGCGATGTGCGACGGTAATATCAACGGGCACAGCGGGCTGACCCGCAAGCGCTCGAGCACGGGTACGCCCTGCTCGATCAGCATCTGCGCTTCTTTGAACAAGGCCTCGAGCGACAAGACGACGCCGTTGCCGATCAGGCATTGCACTTGCGCATGCAAGATGCCGGATGGAATCAGCGAGAGAATCGTCTTCTTGCCGCCGATGACCAGCGTGTGGCCCGCATTGTGGCCGCCCTGGAATCGTGCGACGGCTTGCGCGAAATCGGTCAGCAGATCGACGATCTTGCCCTTGCCCTCGTCACCCCACTGCAAGCCGATCACGACGACGTTCTTACCCATTGCGCGCCACCCACAGCAACGCCAGACCGGCAACCATGCTGATCAGTCCCCCCCACCGCAACTGCGAAGTCTCCGTTTGCGCCAACCTGGCCATCAAGCGCTGCGCCGCGCCCGGATTGAGGAACGGCAAGATGCCCTCCAGCACCAAGTAGAGCGCAAACGCCCCCGCCAAGTAACGCAGCAATTCCGACCAGCCGATTTCCATGGTGAGCAGCTGCGGTGCTATTTCTGCGCTTGCGGCTGTTTGAAATACTTGAAGTAGTTGCTATCCGGTGCAACCACCACAATGTCACTCTGCGTGCCGATCGACTCGCGGTAGGACTGCATACTGCGGTAGAAACTATAGAACTCGGCGTTCTTCGTATAGGAACGCGCATAAATCTCGCTCGCCGATGCGTCGCCTTCGCCGCGAATCTGGCCGGCTTGCCGAGCGGCATTGGCGAGAATCTCGGTTTGCTGCTTATCGGCTTGGGCGCGCGTCGTCTCCGACACTTCGACGCCCTCGGCGCGCAGCTTGGCCGCCTGCGCCTTGAATGTCGCGCGCATGCGATCGAACACTGAATCGCGCACCTGTGTCGGCAAATCGATCTTGGTGATGCGCACGTCGACGAGATCCACGCCCAATTGTTCGGCCGCCGGCCGCGCATCCTTCATCGTAGCCTCGGTGAAATCGGCGCGCTCGGCCGTGATGACCTGCTGCAAAGTACGCTGCGTCACCACCGTCTTGATGCTGTCCTTGATCGTCTCGCCGAGACGGTCGTTGGCCACGTCCTCGGATCCGCCGGTGGATTCATAGAATTTGCGCAAATTGCCGATGCGCCATTTGACGTAGAACTCGACGATCAACTGTTCCTGTTCGCGCGTCAAGAACCGCTCCTGCGAGTACGGGTGCGTGATGATGCGCTTGTCGAACTTCGTGACTTCGTTGACGAGCGGAATCCGGTAATGCAAGCCCGGCTCATAGTCCGCCGCGATGATCTCGCCGCCGACCGACTTGATCGCGAGCTGTCCCTCGCTGACCGTGAACACACTGGCGCGCGCGATCAAAATGACGGCGACCAGCCCCAACAGCACGTACAGCACCCTGTTTTGCATCAGCGTACTCCGCGCGCGCGAGCGGGATCTTCGGGCTGCGACACCTGGACCTCGGGATTCTTGGCCGGCGCGACGGTCATCGTCTCGTTCGGCAGCGTGATCGATTGCGGCGATTGCGAGACGAGTTTATCGAGAGGCAAATAAATCATGTTGTTGCCGCCCGCCTTGGTGTCCATGAACACCTTGCGGGAATTCTTATAGACGTTTTCCATGGCCTCCAGATACATGCGCTCACGCGTCACGCCCGGCGCATGATCGTATTGAGCGAGCACTTGATCGAAGCGCGAGGTCTCGCCCTGCGCCAAGGCGATGACCTGCAGCTTGTACGCTTGCGCGTCCTGCAATTCCTTCGCTGCCGCGCCGCGCGCCCGCGGCAGAACGTCGTTGCGGTATATCTCAGCTTCCTGCTGATAACGCTGGCGATCCTTGTCGGCCTTGATGGCGTCGCGCTGCGCGTCCTGAACCGCCTCTGGAACGCCGACCTCGTTGAGTTTGACGCCGAGGATGTTGATACCCATGCCGTAGTTGTTGAGCGTCTTTTGCATCAGATCGCGCGCGCGGTCGGTTATCGACGGATCGAAGGCGAGAGCCTTATCGAGAGAGGCCTGCCCCACGGCCTCGCGCATCGCACTCTCGCAGACTTGGGTCAAGGTTTCTTCGACGCCGCGAACTTTGAACAATACTTTGAGCGCATCGGGCTGCGTGTATTGCACCGCGGAATGAACTTCGACGAGATTGGTGTCGGCGGTCAACATGCTGGCGTCGTCGGTGATGCTGTAGACCTGCGAGACGTTGACGATGATGTCGCGCTCGATCGGCCAGGGCAAATGCCAGTTGTAGCCGGGACCGGTCGTTTCGACATACTTGCCGAAGCGCAAGATGACCGCGCGCTCTTGGGCATCGACGCGATAGACGCCGCTGCCGACCCAAAGCGCCGCAATCAGGACCAATACTCCGACCATTCCCCGGCCGAGGTTCGACGGGTTCGGCCCGCCGCTGCCGCCAACGCCGCTGCGACCGAAAAACGACGACAAACGGCGCTGAATATTGCGCAACACGTCGTCCAAATCGTTCTGCTGCTGATGCGGGCGATTCCAAGGATCGCGTTTCTCGCCGCCAGGTTCATTCCAAGCCATGCGTCATGCCTAATGTAAGTTGCTGTTTAGTGTCGTCGAAGCAGAGCCGGACATTCTAGGGAGCCGGTAAGCCGCTCACAAGCCGGCTATGCCACGCGCTTCTCTATGCGCTGCCTGGTGCCGCTGTCGGCATTATCCACGAGATTGACGCCGGAGTTACCCGCTAATTTGGCAATCTCGCTCGGATCGAGCTCGACGTCGATTTCCCAGCTGCCGTCGTCGTGCTGCCTCTCCAAACGGACGGCATTGCGCGCATACAGTGCGGATCGGACCGAGGCCGCGCCAAGATCGATGTGCAGGGTGCGCTTGACTTGGTTCGGACGCACGGCGCGGGTGATCGCCGTGCGCAATTCGGCGAGCCCCGCCGCGGTGACGCAGGACACCCACGCCCGCGCGGGCAGCCCGTCCGGGCCGTCCTCATCGCGCGCAGGCTCGTCGATCAAATCGATCTTATTGAAGACAAGAAGCTCGCGCACGTCGCCCGCGCCGATACCGCCGAGCACGCGGTGCACCTGGTCGATGCGTTCGTTGCGTGCCGGGTCGCTGGCATCGACGATATGCAGCAGCAAATCCGCATCGCGCGCCTCCTGCAGCGTGGATCGAAACGCCGCAATGAGTTCATGCGGCAATTCGCGCACGAATCCGACCGTGTCGGCCAGCACCACTTCGCCCACGCCTGCGAGTTGCATCTTCCTCACGGTTGGATCCAGAGTCGCGAACAGCTGATCGGCAACGTAGGTGGAGGAACCGGTGAGCGCATTGAACAGCGTCGACTTGCCGGCGTTGGTGTAGCCGACGAGCGCCACCGTCGGGACCGGCACTTCGCGCCGCACATGCCGGCCGGTTTCGCGCTGGCGCGAGAGCTTCTCGAGCCGCGCGCGCAGCGTGCGAATGCGCTTCGTAATCAAGCGCCGATCGGTCTCCAGCTGCGTTTCGCCGGGACCGCGCAGACCGATGCCGCCCTTCTGGCGCTCGAGGTGGGTCCAGCCGCGCACGAGACGCGTCGAGAGGTGCGTCAGCTGCGCGAGCTCCACTTGGAGCTTGCCCTCAAAGCTTCGCGCGCGCTGCGCAAATATGTCGAGTATCAATCCGTTACGGTCGAGGACGCGGCGATTTGTGAGCTTTTCCAGATTGCGCTCTTGGCTCGGACTCAAGGTCTGGTCGATGAGCACGAGATCCGCGCCGTGTTCCTCGGCGCAGGCACGAATTTCCTCGGCCTTGCCTGACCCGACGAAATATTTGGGGTCGGGCCGCGCGCGCGTTGCAAGCACGAGTCCCGCTTCGATGGTACCGGCGGAGGCCGCCAGCGCACGAAATTCAGAGGTATCGCTCGGATCCACCGGATGGCCGATCCCGACTCCGACCAATACGGCGCGCTCGCCGCCCCGTGGGCGCTCAAACAACTGCAGAGCGCCTGCCACTCACTCGACGATCGCCGGTTCCGTCACTTCGCCGTCCTCACCCGTCGGCAAGCGGACATTGCGCGCCGGCACGACGGTCGAAATCGCGTGCTTATAAACCATTTGGCTCACGCTGTTTCTCAGCAGCACGACGAACTGGTCGAAGGAATCGATCTGTCCTTGCAGTTTGATGCCGTTGACGAGATAGATTGAAACGGGCACCCGTTCTTTGCGCAAGGCATTCAAAAAGGGGTCCTGCAGAGACTGGCCACGGGCCATGTGTAAAGCTCCTTATTTTTTGTGTCATCCGTCATCGAATACCGCGTCCATAGGGCACTCGGACCTTACATGGGCATGCTAGCACAGCGGCATCGGATGCGGCTAAACCTTTGACCACTCTGCAAATATGCCCTGCGAGAGTGCATCAAAAAGAAAACCTGCCACATGCGGATGCATGCAGTCGAAAGATTCCGCCCGAGAACGCCGCCGCAGCCAAGTCAACTGGCGCTTCGCCAATTGTCGCGTTGCGGCAATTGCCTTTTGTTGCGCCCCTTCGAGCGTGCTCATGCCGGCCAAATATTCCCATATCTGCCGGTATCCGACCGCACGCATCGCCGGATGTTCCCCGGTCAGGTCGCCGCGCATATAGAGCGCTCGAACCTCGTCGAGCAGACCCTGACCCATCATGGTCTTGAAACGCGCGCCGATCTGGGCGTGCAAAAGGCTGCGCTCGCCTGGAATCAGTGCAATTTCAAGTAGATTCACGTCCTCAAGCATCGTGTGCCGCTCGCGCTGCAAGTGCGTAATCGCTCGCCCGGTCGTCCGATAGACCTCGAGTGCGCGCTGGATGCGTTGGGCATCGTTGCTGTGAATTCGCGCCGCGGCATCCGGATCGACCTCGGCAAGGGTTCTATGCAGAGCGGCCCAACCGTCAACCGCCGCCGCGGCGTCGATTTCGGCACGCACCTGCAAATTCGCCTCGGGCAAATCCGCAAGGCCGGCAGTCAATGCGTGAAAATACAGCATCGTCCCGCCGACCAGCAGCGGCTGCAGGCCGCGCGACCATATGTCGTCCATTGCGAGTTGCGCGTCGCGCACGAATTCACCGGCCGAGTAGCGTTCGGCCGGATCGCGTATGTCGATCAAATGATGCTTGATGCGCGCGCGCACCGCTGCGGACGGTTTGGCCGTTCCGACATCCATGCCGCGGTAGACGAGCGCCGAATCGACGCTGACGATTTCGAGCGGAAAACGCTCGACGAGCCGCAGCGCGAGATCGGACTTACCGGCCCCCGTAGGGCCCATCAACAAGACCGCGCACCGGTGCATCAGCGTCCGCGCGAGAACAGCCGATCCAAATCGGCGAGCGACAAGCGCACCCAGGTCGGGCGTCCGTGGTTGCATTGGTCGGCGCGGTCGGTGCGCTCCATTTCGCGAAGCAGCGCGTTCATTTCCGCGAGGCTCAGCGCGCGCTGCGCCCGCACCGCGGCGTGGCAAGCCATCGTCGCCAGCAAGTGATCGATCGACTCCTCGACCCGCCTCGATCGCCCTTGGTCGACCAGATCCGACAATACGTCGCGCACCACGCCGGCCGGATCGCGATCCGCGAGCAGAGTGGGCACGGCGCGCAGCGCCAATTCGCCCGGCCCCAATCGCGTCAACTCAAAGGCCAACGCGGCAAACTCCTGCGCATGTGCGTCGGCTGCATCCGCCTGCGCCGCACTGACCTTGATCACTTGCGGAACCAACAGCCGCTGTTGGGCATTCTCCCCATGCAGCAGCTTTTTCATGCGCTCGTAGGTAATCCGCTCGTGTGCCGCATGCATATCCACGAGCACCATCGAGTCCTTGGCCTGCGCGAGAATATAGACGCCGTGCAATTGCGCGATCGCATAGCCGAGCGGCGCATCGGTCCATGCAGCGGAGGCTTCGTGCACCGCGTCGGCTGCGGCGCATTCGCCTGGTGGGGCTTGGCCGTCAGCCGGAGGCGCCAGCGTCAGCAGCTGTCGATAGTGATCGACGGCCTGTCCCTGCGAGCGTGCTTCGGGCAGCAGGAAATGAGCTTGCGCCGGCCGCGGCGCGCGCGCCGGCCATGGATGTTCGAGTTCAGGCCGCAGTTTGTCGTAGCGCGCGCTTGCAGTCAGCCAATCGACCGGGGCGCTGCCGGGCGAGTCCTGGTGCGGCCGTGTTGCGGCGAGCGAGCGCTCGAGAGTGCGAAACATGAACTCGTGCACGAGGCGCGAATCGCGAAAGCGCACTTCGAGTTTCTGCGGATGCGCGTTGACGTCGACCATTGCGGGATCCATTTCAAGATACAGCAAGTAGGCCGGAAACCGGCCATGGAACATCACATCCTGATAGCCGCGCCGCGCCGCGCCCGCGAGCAGTTTGTCGCGCACGAAGCGGCCGTTTAGAAACACGAATTGCAAGTCCGATTGGCTGCGCGAAAACGTCGGCAGTCCGAGCCAGCCCGACAGGCGCAAATTCTCGCGCTCATGGCGCAATTCGATGACGTGCTCGGCAAATTCGTCGCCGCAAACGGTCGCGACTCGCGCGAGCCGCTCGGCGGCCGAGATCGCCGGCACGAGCGACCAGACGCGCTTGCCGTTGTGCACGAGACTGAAGGCGACGTCGAATCTCGAGAGCGCCAGGCGCTCCAGCATTCGCGCAATGTGCTGAAATTCGGTCTGTTCGGTGCGCAAGAATTTGCGCCGAGCCGGCACGTTGAAGAATAAATCCCGCACCTCGACGCTGGTGCCGTAGGGATGCGAGGCAGGCTGAATCGCCTGCACGGTCCCGTCCTGCGCGAGGACGCTCCAGGCATGCGCGGCGGCAGCGGCTCTCGAGGTCAGCGTCAACTGCGATACGGAGGCGATGCTCGGCAAGGCTTCACCGCGAAAGCCCAGAGTGGCGACGTTCTCGAGGTCGCGCAACGAGGCGATCTTGCTGGTCGCATGCCGCGTGAGGGCTAGACCCATGTCGGCCGCATCGACGCCGGCGCCGTCGTCGCGCACACGCATCAGCGCGGTGCCGCCGCGTTCGAGTTCCACGTCGATGCGCCGCGCATGCGCGTCTAGCGAGTTCTCGACCAATTCCTTGATGACGGAAGCCGGCCGCTCGATTACCTCGCCGGCAGCGATTTGGCTGATGAGTTCATCGGGAAGTACGTGAATCGGCAATGGCAACCTCGCGAACACCGTATGTTCGCATATCGGCGGCCTAACGGGGCGCGTCGGCCGCGGTCGCGAGCACGGTCCGCTGCGCCGCGAGGGCGGCGAGTTGCGCGATGCGTGTGCCGGTCGGCGGATTCGCGTAAAAATATGCACGCAGACCCTGATGGATTGCCGCAGCCAATTTGGCCTGGTGCGATTGGGCGCGCAAGCGCTGTTCTTCCTGGGGATTCGAGATATACGCAGTCTCGACGAGCATCGAGGGAATGTCCGGGGACTTCAGCACCATGAAGCGCGCCTGCTGCACCTGATGCTTGCGCACTTCGCCGACCTGCCCCAATCCCCGCAGCACCTGCTCGGCCGCGGTTTCGCTCGCACTCAAGGCAGCGGACTGCGATAAATCGAGCAGTACGGAAGCGAGCACATCATCTTTGTCGTCGAGCGATACGCCGCCGATCAGGTCGGACGCATTTTCCCGCTCGGCGAGCCAGCGTGCCGCCTCGTCGCTCGCGCCGCGCTGCGACAGGATATAAACCGAAGAGCCATCGACCCGGCGGTCCTGAATCGAGTCCGCGTGTATCGAGACGAATAAATCCGCTTGCTGTGCGCGTGCGCGCTGCATGCGCTCGCGCAGCGGCAGAAAATAATCGCCGTTGCGCGTCAAGACGGCCTTCATGCCCGGCTCGCCGTTGACGCGCTGGAAAAGTTCCTTGGCGATCGCGAATACCACATCCTTTTCGCGCGTGCCATTGATGCCGATCGCGCCCGGATCGTCGCCGCCATGTCCGGCATCGATTGCGATGATCAGATCGCGCGTGTCTGGCGGGGCATGCTCAATTTTGACCGGCACAGTGGCGGCAACGGCGGCCGGGCCAGGGCCCGCACCCGCGCCCGCGCCCGCGCCCGCGAGATCGATGACCAGACGGTAGCCGTAGTGATCGTTGGGTGCCGTCAAGAAACTCTTGGCCCGTACCGCGTGCGTCAGATCGAGCACGATCCGCACATCGGCGCTCTTGCCGCGGGCGACGCGTACCTGTTTGACGGACCCGGCGGCGGCCGGGGTCGTGTGCGCATTGGCCCGCATGCGCACACCAGGGATATCGAGCACGATGCGCTCAGGATTCTTCAAGACCGACAAGCTATGCCGCGCACTGCCAGACAGATCCAAGACGACACGCGTGCTCTCCGGGCTCGCCCATAGGCGTATATCCCGAACTTCGACGGCATGCGCCGGCAGGGCCAAATACATGACCAGCGATACGAAAACGGCGGCTCGTGATAGCAAAGATCTCATTGCACCAAGAGTTAACGCCGATAAGAGATTTTTTTCAAGTTAAATTAGATAGATAGGGGACTAATCTACTGTCAGCCCGTAGGTTCGCAAGCCACTGGGCACCGCGAGGGCTGACGGATTGCAGCTGCGCTTGGCGACCCTGGAGCCGGTAGGACAGGCGCAAGCACAGATCCGCAGGCGGTAGCGATGAGCCGCCCCTCTCCGGCCACTCGATCAGCATGAGATTACCGGGCGCCAAGTAATCGCGCAGACCGAGATCCTCCAAATCCTCTGGACCGCGCAGGCGATATAGGTCGACATGGATGCATTGGATCCGGTTCGCGGCATAGATCTCGACCAGCGTATAAGTCGGGCTACGCACGATCCCGCTCACGCCGAGCCCGCGCAGCAGGCTGCGTGCGCAGGTCGTCTTGCCGGCGCCGAGTTCCCCGCTCAAATAGAACACGGTGCTCGCGGTATCCGCGAGAGCCGCGATGCACTCGGACGGTAATGCGAGTGCCAGAGCGGCCCCCAGAATCTCGGTCGCCGCGGTATCGCTCAATTGAAGCGTCAAATTGGTCTCGTACATGCCGTCCCTTCGGGCTGCGGGCGGCCGCGGTGGCGCGGATTATACTGTAGGTCGACATGGCCTCACCTAAGCCAGACTCCGCGCTAGATCGAAGTGCTCTGCTTGCCGACATTCGCCACTGGGGCGCGGATCTTGGTTTTGCGAAACTGGGCGTCGGTACGATCGACCTCGCCGACGACGAAGCGCATTTCGGCGAGTGGCTGGCGGCCGGATTCCACGGCGAAATGTCTTATATGAGCCGCCATGGCCTCAAACGCACTCGCCCCCAGCAACTCGTGCCAGGCACGGTGAGCTGCATCAGCGTGCGCATGGATTATTGGCCCGCCGCAGCCGCCGCGCCGGAATCGGTGTTGACCGACCGAGAAGCCGCGTACGTTTCCCGGTACGCGCTCGGCCGCGACTATCACAAACTCATGCGACATCGCTTGCAGCGGCTCTGCGATCGCATCGAGGCCACGGTCGGGCCTTTCGGGCACCGCGTCTTTACCGACAGCGCGCCGGTCCTGGAAAAGGCCCTGGCGCGTAATGCTGGGCTAGGTTGGATCGGCAAACATACGAATCTCATCGATCGCGACGCCGGATCCTATTTTTTCCTGGGTGAGATCTATCTGGACCTGGAGCTGCCGGTCGACGCGCCGAGCAGCGCCCATTGCGGGACCTGCAGCGCTTGCCTACCCGCCTGCCCGACCGGTGCGATTCTAGCGCCCTACCGTCTCGATGCACGCCGTTGCATCTCATATCTGACGATCGAACTTTCCGGTTCAATTCCAACCGAGTTTCGCCGCGCCATCGGCAATCGAATTTACGGCTGCGACGACTGCCAACTCGCCTGCCCGTGGAATAAATTCGCGCGGCCGACGCGCGAGGCGGATTTCGCGCCGCGCCACGGACTCGATCATGCCGGGCTCATCGAGCTGTTTTCCTGGAGCGAATCTGAATTTCAGGAAAAAACACGGGGTAGCGCCATACGGCGCATCGGCTATTCACGTTGGCTGCGCAATCTTGCCGTGGCCCTCGGCAACGCAGCGACTTCGCCCGAGGTCATCGCCGCGCTCGAAGCGCGCGTGCAGTATCCCAGCGCACTCGTGCGCGAGCACGTGCAGTGGGCGCTCGCGCAGCATGCGTCAATACCGGTCGATGATGCGAACCCGTAAATTGTCGGTCAAGCGAATCGCGCCCAGCTGCGCGGCGGCAAGCACGACGAGATCGCGCGACGAGGCGCGCACCGGCGCGAGATCCGCGGCCTGGCGTATCGCCAAGTACTCGGGCCGGATTCCCGCGGCGGCGAGCGCATCCAGCCCCTGCTTTTCGAGCGCCGCGTAGTCGCGTTCGCCCGTATCGATGCGCTTTCCGACTTGGCTCAAGATTGCATAGAGGCGCGGCGCGACTGCGCGCTGCTCGGCCGTCAAGTGTCGATTTCCCGTCGCGAGCGCAAGCCCATCGCTTTCGCGAAACGTCTGACACGCCACGACTTCGACCGGGACGAACAAATCGTTGACCATCTGGCGCACCGCGACCAGCAGCTGAAAATCGCGTTCGCCGAACACCGCTATATGCGGTCCGACGAGGTTCAGCAGCTTCAGCAGCAGCGTGAGTCCCTCGGCGATATGCCCCGGTTGATGCGCGCCCTCGAAGATCTTTGCGAGCTGCGGAATGTCGACGCTCGCCGACAGATCCGTGCCAAACGGATACAGCTCTTGGACCGGCGGCGTGAATAGGATATCGGGACCGACCTTGTGAAGAAGGTCCCGGTCGGCTTCGTGCTTCGACGCGTCGCGCTCTTGCAAACTCGCAAATATGCTGACGACGACCCGATCGGCCCGCTCCTGCGCCTCGGCGACGAGGCTCAAATGCCCTTTGTGCAAGGTGCCGGCCGTCGGCACGAGCGCAATTTTCATGCCGGCGTCGCGCCAAACCTTGAGACGATCGCGCAATGAGGCGCTGCGAGTGAGTATGTCCATGACGAGAATTCCTCTTGCACCGTCGGTGCGTTAACTGGTCGGCAGCAAACTACCACCCGCAGGATTGAAAAAATGCCGTCCGCGTCGCGTGCGCATGATTTCGGCGAACAACTGTTGATATTCGGCCTCGTTATTGATCGGATCGATCGATGCCGCGTTGACGATCAGCAGCGGCGCGGCGTCGTAGCTATGGAAAAATCGCGCGTAGGCTTGCGTGAGCTTTTCCAAATAGCCGCGCTCGATGTATTGCTCGTAGCGAATGCCACGTTTGGCAATCCGGTCGAAGAGCACATCGACGGGCGCCTGCAGGTAAATGACCAAATCGGGCTTGGGCGCATCGACGACGACCCGCTCGTAGACGCGCTCGTAGAGTGCGTACTCGGCATCATCGAGCGTCACGCGTGCAAACAGCCGGTCTTTTTCGAGCAGATAGTCCGCAATACGCACCGCGCCGAACAAATCCGCCTGCCGCACGTCTTCCAATTGGCGAGCGCGCTGAAACAAGAAGAACAACTGCGTTTGAAACGCCGCGGCGCGCGGATTACGGTAGAAACGTTCGAGGAATGGATTTTGATCCGCTTGTTCGAGCACCAATTGCGCGCCAAGCGACTTCGCCAAGCGGCGAGTCAGGCTGGTCTTGCCGACGCCGATCGGACCCTCGACGACGATGAAGCGGTGCGGAATTGCGCTCACGATAAGGCTCTAGTACTACCCTTTAAACTCATGTTCTACGTCAGGACGGACAGCCCCAGGCCGCCCACCCGAAGCATCAGATCCGCCACTCGACCACAGCCGGGGATGCGCAAGGTCGGCGCAATATCAGCGAGAGGATACAGCACGAAGTTGCGCTCAGACACTGCCGGATGGGGCACGCGAAGCCCCGGCTCGTCGATCGGCGCACCGGCGATCCAGATCAAATCCAAGTCGATGATGCGCGGTCCCCAACGCTCGCCCCGATCTCGACCCATTTCGCGCTCGATCGCAAGCAGCGAATCGAGCAATTCTCGCGCCGAGTGCAGCGTCAGAAGACCCGCGGCGGCATTGACGAAATTGGGTTGATTCTGCGGCCCCAGGGGTTTCGAACGATACAGTCGCGAACGTAATTCGAGCCTCGTCTCCCCGAGAAGCCCGATACGGTCGAATGCCTCGTGGACTCGCATCTCGGGCTCGTGCAGGTTGCTGCCGATCGCCACGTACGCGGGGCGCCAGAGCGGACTCATGCCGGGATACACGCCCGTTTAAGTGGGCGTCGGACCGACGCGACGACGGCGCCGGCGGCGCTTTCGACCGGGCGCCGGCGCGGCGCCCTCCGCGTTTGGTTCGGCTGGGCGCGCCTGGACCAGCTTCACGCGCTCCTCCTGCGGCAGAACTTGGATCTGGGTCCACCATTCGGCCAGTTCCGGCTCCGCGGCACCGGCTTGCGCACGCACGAGCAAGAAATCATAGGCAGCACGAAAACGCGGGTGCTGCAGAATGCTCAAGCATTTGACGCCGCTGCGTCGGTTGAACCTCGGCTGCAGCATCAACAACTCGCGCATCGGCACCGCGAAGCGCCGCGGAATCGCCACGCGCGACTGTTGCGCCTTGAGCACCGTATCGCAGGCCTGGACCAATTGCGCGAGGTCGGGCGCGGGACCCGCCTGTTGTTCGTTCATTTCGCGCAGCACCGCGCCCCACAGCAGCAGTGCAAACAAAAACGTCGGAGTCACGGCCTTGTCTTCGGCGATCCGCGCATCGGTGTTCGCGAGCCCGATTTCGAGCATGTCTTGCGCGTACGCATAAGGCGGCAGAGAAAAGGCCGCGGCCGAACGCGGGAACAAATGCTCGAACAATCCGTATTGCCTCAAGAGGCGGTACGATTTCGCACCGAAGCCGGACAGAAATAATTTGAGGCATTCATCGAATAAGCGCGCGGGCGGGACGCCATCGAGCAAGTAAGCCAGCCGGCGGATTGGATCTTCGGTGCCGGACTCGATACTGAAATCCAGCTTGGCCGCAAAGCGCACGGCGCGCAGCATGCGCACCGGATCTTCGCGATAGCGCGCGTCCGGATCGCCGATCAGTCTCAAACGCCGCGTGCGCACGTCCTCGACTCCGCCGACGAAGTCCCAGACGGAGAAGTCCTCGACGTTGTAATAGAGTCCGTTGGCCGTGAAATCGCGCCGCCAGACATCTTCCTCGATCGATCCGTAGATGTTGTCGCGCAAAATCCGACCCTTGTGGTCGACGGCCCGATGTTCCGTATCGACCTCGGCGGGGAACTCGCCCTCGCCATCCCCGTTGTCCGCGTCCTCGCGCTCCGGCGCCGCGGCGGCTCGGAAGGTCGCGACCTCGATGATCTCACTGCCGAAGTGCACGTGGGCGAGCCGGAAGCGCCGGCCGATCAGACGGCAATTGCGAAACAGACGCCGCACCTCCTCGGGCAGCGCGTCGGTCGCGACATCGAAGTCCTTGGGTCGAATACCAAGCAGCAAGTCGCGCACCGCGCCGCCAACCAGAAATGCCTGATAGCCGGCCTCTCTGAGCCGGTAGAGCACTTTGAGGGCGTTGGGCGAAATCTCGGCGCGCGATATCGTGTGATCGGAGCGCGGAATGACGAGGGGGGGCGTGGGGGTCGAAGAGTCGTTCAAAAAATGGTATTCCGCTTGAGTCCAAAAAATTGGTCCGTATACTACCAGCCCTCTTATGCCAGGGGCGGTTCCGATCCGCCCGACCGCCACGCTTAAGGCTCCCTTCGTCTAGAGGCCTAGGACACGGCCCTCTCAAGGCTGTAACACGGGTTCGAATCCCGTAGGGAGCGCCATTAATCAAGCACTTACGATCTCGCGAGGCGTTTGTGTCCACTTTTTGTCCACTATTTTTGGACCTTTGAACGATGCGGATTCGCTGGCGTTGCCGGCAGTATCTCCAACGGTTTTCGCTCGATGACCCCTCGGGGCACGTTGGCCCGCGCTAGTCGGGAATAACCTCCAGCCCGAGTTTCTTGCCGGCCTTGCGGACCCGATCATCGAGGCTGAGGAGCGTCAATCCCACGATCGCTGTCCGGGCCACGAGTGCCGAGGCGAGATGGATCGCATCGAGCGTTCGAACGGGCGCGCCAGGAAACGGTTGGCGAGCGCGCTCCACAATCTCCGGCGCGACACGCAGGATCTGCCAGTGAGACGCCGCCGCGGTCAGGTGCGCGCGTCGATCCGCCGCCTCCGCCTCCGTCAGTTCACCCAGTGCCGTCGCACGAAGAATGACGCGATCACACTCGATCAGGGTCAAATCCGAGGCAACGATGATTTCCGCAGCGGCCAGTGATCGGCGCACCTCGGCCGCCGAGTTTTCATCCAGGAGCCAAGCAAGAACTGCGCTCGACTCGGCGTACAAGTTCACCGCGAGCCGCGCTCTTCGTCGAGAAGCTCAGCGGCGCTGCGCCGGCCACGGCGTGCGCGCGGCAGCGCCACGTACAGGCTGGCATCGCCCGGTGAACCGAGAGTCAGCAGGCCTCGCCTTGCGAGCCCCAGCAGTCCGGCCGGAACCGATGCATCAGCCAACGCGCGCCCGGGCGGTGAGAATTCCGCAATGACCTCTCCTCGATCGGTCACGAGGACACTCTCGCCCGAGCGCACTTGGCGAAGATATTCGCTCAATCGGTTTTTCAGCTCGCGGATGCCTACCGTTTTCATTGCATTGAATGTAGCCTCATGAGGCTACAATGTCAAATCGCACCGAGCTGGGCCGCTCACGATCGATGTCGATGACGAGAGCCAACGCACATTCCGACGGCGGCGCGCGACTGAAGCGCCCGACCACCTGAATGCCTGCTGACCTACCGAGCAAAATCATTGTCCTTAGGATAACCGCGCGTGGGGCCATCCCGTTTGATCTGACGCTCCCGTTGCGTGAATCGGATGAACTGTGCGGCCAATGCCTGCCGGTCACTGAGGACCGGCGACAAATGGCGTGCGAAGTGTCGGACGTCCCCTGCGAGTTTCTCCTCACCTTGGGAGTCCAGTACGTCTGCCGCCTGCATCCAGGTTGACATGAGAGACCTGCGAGTCTCGAGTGACCGCTCACGTGCCGCATCCACGACGGTTCCGGAACGTGACAGCTCTGTGGCGATCCCGATTAATCGATCACGCAATGCAGTGGACTTCCCGTATCGCTGCGCCTGGAAGATCCCCACCCGGTGTCTCTTGCTGTTCTCGCCTCGAATGGCCCTTGCCGTTGCGTTGGCCGCAATACCCTGTTCGCGCATCAACCGCGCGAAGTCCTCGCGCCACAATCGCAGGAGCTGCTTGTCGATGTGCATCCGCCGGCCGAACTCGTTCTCGGCCTTGACGACCAAATGCACGTGCGGGTGCTTCTGGTCGGTGTGCAAGACCATGGCGTAGCGGTGCTGTGCGAATTTCTCGCGGGCGAATTTCCGCGCGGCGGCCAAAACCGTGTCTGCGGGCGTCGGCGCCGGCATGGAAAGCACGATGTTGTGCACGAGTTTCGTTGGTCGTCGCGTCGGACCGTCGTCCATCGGCCGCCGGTATTGACCAGCGATGAGTTCCAAGTGCCATTCATCGAGCAGCTGCTTTTGCTCATCCGGGCGTTGGATGCGCTCACCGTAGCCGGTCTCGATTTCCAGGGCTCCGCGGCGGCTGATGTACGCGAAGTGAGCCGCAACCGCACCCCTCCTCGTTCCTCCGCCGGTCACTTTCACCATGACCTCCGGTGTACGCCTCACGGTGCGCGAGATTTGGTCAATCTGCGCGCGGCTGAATCGAGCGGGCATCTGCGGACCTGCGCGGGCATCTGCGGACCTGCGCGCCCGTTGCTCACGACCTCGAAGAGTCGCGGTGGATCCGACGGCAGTCGCACAACCCGTCTAGTCAACGCGGCTGTCCCAGGTGATCAGCGCCGCTCGGGCGAATTCCTGCATACGCCGCTCGACCTCCGACACGAGAGATCGGCAACGGTTGAGCTCTTGCTGCAGATCGCGCGTCAGGACTCCCGCCTGCGCGGCTTCCCGAGCTGTCCGAGCGAAGAGTCGACCGAACCCAGCCAGGACCGACACAGCCACCTTGAACGCCGCCAGCTCATGAGTAGTCAGCGGCGGGTTGGCGGCCACATGACCCCGGACCAGGGCGGCGATATAGCCCGACTCCTTCATGCGGCGCTCAGCCGCTCGGTGCCGGATGGCAAGCCGATCTCCCGGCCGCAGACGGATCGTGATCCGGTCCATGGCAGGACCGCTGCTCGATGGGTTGGGTGGCAGGCTGGGCGATTGCGAATCGAGCAACGCACGAATCGCGATCAGTGCCAGCGTCGATTCCGATATTTGCCGCTGCGCGGCGACCGCGGCGAACAATCGCTTCTCCTGAGGCGTCGGACGCGCCGTAATCGATGGCACAGTCGATATTAGGGCGCCGTCGTTCACTGAGCGCCAATCCTTGTTGCTGCAGAACGCGGACACTTCGCTATCCTGCCATCACTCCAACAACGACCCGTCAACAGCCCTCGATGCGCACGACAGCGGCGGCGTGGTTGCCTCCACGAGGTCATCCGATTGACCCGCAATTCAGTCGGCATTGGACTTACGAGAGTGAGTGCTGACGCGCGCGGTCGAAGGCAGGGCTGCGCGTGCATTAACCAACGGCCGCCGCGACCGGACCGCGTCCTGCGATGGGCTTATGGTGGTGGTGGAATGACGGATCAGTGCCGCAATCGCCTCGGCCGACACGAAGCGGCGACAACCGATGACGACGCTCGGCAGGTCGCCGGCTCGCAACATGGCGTAAAGGCTGCTGCGCGAAATGCCCCCGAGACGGGCTCGGGTCTCTTCGATCGAATACAACGCGCGATCCATAACGTATCCTGCGATTCAGTTCCGAAGATAAATACGAGCAGCCAGTTGGAATCGGGGTGAGGCCCACGATTCGTCCGAGCTGCGCCACAAACGCTGACTATTGCGTCGCGTGGTTATGAATTATCCGCGCGTTGCGCGCGATTGTTGGGGAGGGTTTCGCGGCTTTTTCAGCGAAACTCAAGCAAATGACTCCAATTAATGCCGCCTGACCATCCAAGAGCGGGCACTTCGCGCCGATTGTCCGGTGTCGCGAGGAACATCAGAAGGCTGCCGGCCACGACCCGTCATTGGGAGTCCTAAATTGACGACCGCGAGTCGGCCGTTTCGACTTGGGGCAGGCTGATTCAGATAAAATTCAGTTGGGCGACGCAAGCTTGCCCGCCACCCTGGTCGGGAAGGTCATGATAATTGACGACAAATCGCAATAACTTGCCACGGTATATTGCTGTACCTACCAAAATGTAGTAACATTTATGTATGATTACGCGGTTTGAGTGGGACCCCGCCAAGGCGGCCATCAATCTGCGCAAACACGCGGTCAGCTTCGATATTGCCGTGCGAGTGTTCGCCGACCCCTTCGCACTCACGGAACAGGTTCGCATCGAGGGTGGTGAACAGCGTTGGCAAACCCTGGGGATCGTGGAGGGTGTTTTGCTCCTCTTGGTAGCCCATACCATCCAGGATGCCGAGGAGGACGGACAACCGATCGAGATCATCCGCATTATCTCGGCCCGAACGGCCGACCGGAAAGTAAAGGCGACGTTATGAGCAAGAAATTCGTTAAACGCACGGTCGATCTAGCGAACCTGCCCTCCCTTACTAAGAAGCAGAAGACGGATCTCGCGGCATTGGCTGCTCGACCGGACAGCGAGATCGACTTCAGCGACATCCCTCCTTTGACCGAGGAGCTCTGGAAGAACGCGGTGCGCGGGAAGTATTACAAGCCGATCAAAACTTCCACCACTGTGCGAATCGATTCCGATGTTCTGGCTTGGCTCCGGGCTCAGGGTAAGGGCTACCAGTCCCGCATCAACGCAATCTTGAGGCGTAAGATGCTGGAGTCGCTCAAGTAAGGAGTGCATCCGATGCCGATCGATATTGACGTGTTGACGGAGCCCGAGCTCATCGATCTCAATCACCGCATCGTGGCGCGGCTGCGGTTCCTGCGACACCTTGACGCGCACGCGACCATGCTCGAGTTCCGAATCGGCGAGCGAGTCACGTTCCATCCCGACGGGCGGCCCCCGGTAACGGGGATGATCACGCGCTACAATAAAAAGACGGTAAGCATCGTCACGGACGATGGCCAGCGCTGGAACGTAGCGCCACAATTTCTCGAGTGCGCAGCGCCTCGCGCGACCAGCAAGAGTAGCAATAACGTGATATCGATTCAGCGGAATGACAAACATTCCAATAAATAACGGTGGATCAATTTTGTCCCGCTCATTAATCAGCGGACTCTAAACCGGGCGAATTCCTGGATCGTCGTCTTCATCACCGCCGAAGGCGTTATCGGGGTAAGGACGAATTGATTCAAGTATGGGCATTCTGATTGGGCGCAGGGCGCCGGCAAAAGGTTCCAGCTCGAGATAGGTAACGGTGTCACCGCGCGCCCAGAGAATCAGTTCGACCTGGGCATCATTGGCCATGGTTCCAATCGCGGCAGCCACAATCGTGTTGCCGGCCCGTGAGCTGCCGAAGTCGAGGGAATCATGCTGAAAGCCGCCGCCGCCCTCCTCTCGCACGATCAGATTGTCGATCGAGGCGAGTAGAGCTTGGGTTGGCGGCGAGTCGGCACCGATCTGCAGCAGGCGCCGGACAATTAGCGCCTCGTAGGTTCCGATGCGGCGAGGTCGTTTGAGTCTCCAAGACATGACGGCTCCCGTGGCAACTGACCCGGTGGTATCTTGCAGATGATGATTTGCTCCTGTCAGTTTGCATTCTTGAGCTAAGGGACCGAATTCAGGGCGGCAATCGCTGCCAGGTACTTACCAACCGAATCATTAGCGCGCTTCGTAGGCAGTTCATCGGGCGCAAATCAGCCCCCAGCTGCCCCCCGCGCGGCGCATTGATCAAACCGCCTTGGGACGACTGGTAGGCCCGTGGGTCACTCGCGCGACCCGGCAATCAATGACCGCTTACCTCGCCCGTCAGGAGTCATTCAAAAGGGGTCCCGGCCAACTTCGGTCATACGGCGGATCGAACTGCCTTCTTCAAAGCGGTCGTTGCGCCCGACCGCGCTGTGCCAACGCACTCGTTACACGATCGCTCCGAGCGTACTGACGCCGTCGTCGTGTTGCTGATACCGATTCGAGGGAAGATAAATCGCGCATGGTTCGCGGTCTGCCCGATAACGGGCGCGATCTCGCTCCCCTCCGAGACACGTCGGGCGGCGGCAATGCGAACGTAAACGCGAATCCGTCTCTTATATCCTCGGAATTTACGTAGTTCGTGTCGGATTTTACGGATATCTACGAATTGAGGAATTGCGGCAGGCGCGTACGCTCGCGCGGAAAAACAAAAAACCACCCTGAAGGATTTGCGACACGCATAAAAGGAGGTTTTTATGATTTCCAGAACCTACAAATTGTTTACCGCGATGGCCTTTTTCGCCGCGCTTGCGATTTCGGTTCAAGTGCCGGCACACGACAGTGCGATTCAGATCAAAACCTTGGACGATCCGCACGCGGGCACCGTGTCTGGCCAGGGCACTCAGGCCAGCAGCATCAACCCGCTGGGGCTTATCGGTGGGTGCTACGGCGACGATAACGGTGTGTACGGCTTTGTGAGCAAGCCCCCTTACACCAAAGGGACCTTCACGACGATCGCTGATCCGAGCGCCGTGTTCACCTGCATCTACAGCAGCAATCTGGAGGGTACCGTCTCGGGAGGCTATATTGATGGAAGCAATGTCATACATGGCTTTGTGAGCAGACCCCCTTACACCACCCTCACGACGATCGATGTTCCAGGCGCCGGATCTGGCTCCCCCTGCCCGCAGGGAGACCAGGGCACTTACGCATTCAACATCAGCGATGTGGGCACAATCGCGGGGAACTACGTTGACTCGGGGTGTGTGAGCCATGGCTTCGTGAGCAAGCCCCCGTACACCGCGACCGACACCACGACGCTCGACGCTACGGGTGCCTGCTCCTCGGGCGCTGACTGCTTCGGCCTTGGCACCTCCCTCCCCTCGTTCGTAGGCCTCAATCAGCTCGGGGTGATCGCGGGGCAATACCTCGACGAGAGCGGAATTTCCCACGGCTTTGTGATCACGCCCCCTTACACCCAACCCACCAGGACGATCAGTGTCCCGCCTAACTTCGGGACCTCCATTACCGGCATTAACCTTTGGGGAACGATCACGGGATACTATGCCGATTCTCTCGGGGATCACGGCTTTGTAAGCGACCCGCCGTACACCCGCTTCACTACGTTTGACCCTGCGGGCAGCTCTGCCACGGGTCCCCAAAGCATCAACTTGGATAGCGCTGTGGTGGGCTATTACTACGACACGAGCGGGGTTGTTCACGGCTTCCTGCGCGCGCCGAACGGCACCATCACGACGTTTGACGCGCCGGGCGCCTGCTCCTCGGATGCCCCGGCCGCGGCCTGCAGCGGTCCCACCTGGAACTATGGCACCTTCGGCCTTGCCAACGACGCAGAGGGAGGGATCACGGGATACTACATTGACGCGAACGGGGTGAATCACGGCTTCGTGGCGCAACCGTAGGCTCGAGGGCGCGATGTCTAAACGCAAGGATTAAAAGAGGCTGGTCTGGGGTACAGCGAGCGCGCTCCAGATCAGCCTAAACAGTCAAAAACCACCGGCATCGGAGCAATGATGGTGGCTCCTGGACCTCCGACGCGATACGCGATTGCAAGCTACGCAAATCCTCTGAAGTGTCGGGGCGACAAGCCGGCCCGCAATAGTCACTCGCACGAGGCGGTGGTGAAGTGCGCAACCTAATTGGACTGCCCCATAGCTGCCGGCCGTCGTCGTCAGCAGAGGGTCGCGAGCGTAGGTTGGCGGAGATCGAAATGCATTTCGGTTTCAAATTGACCCGGCATCACCGGCAGCTCTCCCCGCCAGGTACCGGCCACTCCGCAATGTGGCCGGCCAGCGGAAGGTCGACCCATTGAAATGAGTGCCACCTATCAGTCATTTCGCGTCACACCGATTTTACATATTTCTAGTCCTGTACCGCTTCCGGAAATTATTCAATAATTGATAAAGGAATTCGCATGTGTATGCGCGATATCAATTGTGAAGATGCGGGCAGGCTCCCGGGGAGCCCAAATCATCGTGAAAAGCTGGGCTAACGCCAGCTTGTCCACTTGTTTTCGATTTGATCGTTGTAGAAGGCATTAAAGTTGAAACAGCCACAAGCAATGGGATGCACCAAATCGGGAGAATAATAATGCGATCGAAAATCCGAGAACTTACCGGCGCTTCGGTACTGGCGCTACTCGCCTCGTCCGCATGGGCGCAGACGATTGGCTACACCGGCAACGTTGTCGACTTCACAGTATCGACCACAGGGATCTACGACATTGTTGCCGCAGGCGCCCCTGGTGGAAGCTCTGGTGCGGCCGGCGGGTTTGGTGCGGTGATTGGCGGTGACATCAGTCTTGTCGCGGGGGAAACTTTGGAGATTGCCGTTGGCGGCGTTGGCAGCAGCAGCACTACTGCCGGGGGCGGCGACGGCTTTGGCGGCGGCGGCGGCGGTGGCGGCGGGAGCTTTGTGGTCCTCATGAACGGACCCTCGAGTTTCACCCCGCTGGTGATCGCGGGCGGTGGGGGCGGGGCCGGCGGTAACGTTTCCCCCGTATTTGGTAATGGCTACAACGGAACTACCGGCGGGGCCGGCGGGAATGCGTCCATCGGACCGGCAGGTGGCAGTGGCATAGGTGAGGCCGGCACGTTCGGCATAGGTGGCACCGGTGGCAACGGCGGTAGCGGCGGCGAGGATTACGGCGGGGCCGGCGGCGGCTATCTTGGTGGTGGTGCCGCTGGCGGCTTTGGCGGTGGTGGTCAGGGTTTCCTGAGTGTAGGGACCCTGGCTGGCGGTGACGGTAACGGTACCGGCGGTTTCGGTGGAGGCGGTGGTGGCGTCTACAGCGGCGGCGGCGGCGGCGGCTATAGCGGCGGCGGCGGCGGCGGCTCGTCCATCTACCTGATTGGCGGCAATGACATCTCCACGCTTTTCGGCGGCGGCGGTGGTGGTTCCTACTTCGATTCGGCGCTTGGGACAGAAAATGTCGCCCAAATCGGCACCGATGGTTCTGATAACGGCTACGTTACGATCGCGCCTGTCGCCGTTGCGGCGGCACCGGCCCCTGAGATCGACGCGGCATCTGCAGCTAGCGGCCTTACGTTGCTGCTGGGAGCCTTACTGGTCCTGCGTGGCCGCTCAATAAAGCCAACTAGCGCCGCCGTCTAAATCGCCCACCTTGCTACACACGAAAAGCCCGGCCGCTAGCGCCGGGCTTTTCATTTGTGCGTTGAGACAGATGAATTAATGTTGCCCGACAGCTGCCGCTCGTCATTGTCCGCAACGGGTCGCGACCGTCGATTGCCGGACGCAGTCGATATTGGAAGTGTAAAAGTCCGTTCTGAACGACAGCTTCGGCCGCCTGACACCGATCATTCCGCGACGTGAGCGGACAGGAAGAGACATTCGATGTTCCGATCTGGTCGCGCTAAAGCTGCCGTTCGTCAAATCGACGATCAGTGTGTATAATACACACGATGCAAAGCCGGGAGCTTATCAAGCTATTGCAGGCCGATGGCTGGCAGCTCAAGCGTACCCGTGGTAGTCATCATCAATTTGTGCATCCGACCAAGCCCGGCACGGTCACGGTGCCGCATCCCAAGAAGGATCTGGGAAAGGGCTTGGTGCAAGCAATTCGCAAGCAAGCCGGAATGAAGTGAGGGAGTAGATTTATGCGATATCCAGTTGCAATTGAAACAGGGGATGCCAAACATGCATTCGGCGTGGTAGTACCGGATTTGCCGGGCTGCTTCTCCGCTGGCGATACCCTGGACGACGCGTTGACCAATTCGCGAGAAGCCATTTTGCTCCACCTCGAAGGGCTTCTGGACGATGGGCAGCCGTTCCCGGCACCGACAGCGATTGAACTGTTACAGAAGAAGCGTAACTATCGCGGCTGGACTTGGGCCGTCGTCGACGTCGACGCCAGCGAACTTGGAGACAAGGCCGCCAGGATCAACATCACATTGCCGCAGCGCATTCTTCGTGCGATCGACGCTCACGCACGGAAACAGGGTGAGACTCGATCCGGATTTCTAGCCCGCGCGGCGTTGGACGCCATGCGCAAGCCGGCATGACCGGCGGCTATCTTTGAAGGTCGCAGTTCGGCCAGAACCGGACCTTCCCGTGCCTAATCTGCCTTCTCCATAGGAGACGTTCGACGCGGACGGCCATGGACGTCGAGTAAATTTGATATTGGCGCGGGCGCATCTGCCGACATGAGGCACCCGCGGGAGGAAATCAACGTGGTTGACTTCCGCTTCGCCGGGTCACGCGCCGAATCATCCCGTTTGAGTTTTTGATGTACATCACCGCGTGGCCGGACCATGTGAATGTTGGCTTCGCCGGACTCCATATGAATGCCGATCTTGGGTTTAGCAGCGGCCGCGCGGATTCGTTATACGTACTTAACGTCCATCTCGACACGCCGATCGTCGCTCAAGAGTGTCGGATCCGCATCGATCAATTTGAGGGCCGTCGCAACCGCGCAGCGGTAATCGTCGGCGCCGTATGACTTCCCGTCATTGAACGCATCGCGGCCGCCCCTTACAAAATCAAGAAATCGCCTGACACCCCACATGTTAATCCCCTTATCGAGGCATCCAACTACGTCTGATAGTCGCGCAAGAGGATCGAGCGCGTGAATATTCCCCGAGTAACCAACCTGCCTCAGCAGGTCTTCACTCAAGTTGAAAATCGTGGCGTTCGCGGCTCCGTCAGTGCGGCTATCCTTCTTGGCGTCGCGCTCGCTTGGCGAAAGGTGGTGTGTTTCGATCATGGCCATGGATATCATCAGCGCGCGTCTTTCTGGCGAAATTGTTCGGGCCGCCATCGCTACACCCAAGAGGCTCTTGTTGGCCTTCAGAACAGGCCCGTAGCTAGGCAATTTATAATCGTGGTTAGCATTAGTTGCCGGCAATAGTTGTGTCCAATACATCATCATACGTTGCAGGCCTCCCAGCCTCCAATTCTCAGCAGGTCACGGCGTCGAGACGGTCGGACCTTGACTGCGTCTTGAACGCGATAATCGTTGCGTAATGGCCCTTTTCTTGAGGTCACGCCAATTACATCGGCGTGCCTGGCAAGGCTCCCGCCGTCGCAGACTTCGCGACGACGGGAGCAAGAGGTCTGCGGATCAATTGATATTACGGCTCGATTCGAACCGCCGACGACGTACCAGGATAGCCATCCGCTGGTGCCGGCGAGGGTGCTCCCGGTGCGGGCACCACGTTGCCGCCCATGTCGTAGAAAATCGTAACGTTGGTTCCCGTATATGAGTTTCCATCTTGCGACAGTGTGTCAGTCTCGGTCTCATTGAAATATCCGGCGATCAGTCCGGACGTCGAATCAAAAATCCAACCGAAGTGGTTGCGGGAATAAGTCCGCCAGCCTGTCGCTACCCAAGAACCCATACAGATGTTTCCGCCTATTGATGGGTGAGTGATGTTTTCCCACTCAGTGCCATCGCTGTGCCATTGAATGAAAGCTTGGCCAACAGGGCCGTAATTTACAAGCCAGGTTCCCACGATGCCTTCATGGTTCATGAACTGATGCGCAGGAAATTGAACAGGCTGGCCCAGCTGCTGATTTCCGGCGCTTGGATAGGCGCAGTTTGCGTGCGCAGACAGTCCGAATAGCGATAAGGCTGCCGTGGCAGCAATTCCGATGAGAGTTGTTTTCATGAAGCTATCCCCTGAGTAATTTTGTTGCGTTGCAGAGCGTTCAAGCAAAGGTCGCATTGAGATTGTCATGGCTTTACTTCTGAGAATTGTTGGGCTTAATGAGACGGCCCGTCCTTCCGCCTTGATGCCCACTGTCCCTGTGTTATCGCGAATCATGGTCGTGTCTCCTGTGGATTCTCGTGGCATTTGCAATTAGCGAGCATAGTGTCGGCAGCTCATCGGCGAACAACGGGAGCCAAGAGATCGGAATTTAGAGCGATGAGTTCGACTTATGAGATAAGAGTCGGCGCTCGGCGATTCGGGTACCGCGACTTGCTGATAGGCACGGTGGGGCGGAGGATTTGACCCCCCGAGTTCAGTTATAAGTACCCGAATTCCGGCCCGATCACTCCTAACATATTGCGGCGGGTTCGAAAATCCGGTTCGAGCACTCGGGTCCGAATGACCGAAACAAAAAAATCGCTTGTGGAACGGCTGTTCGCGGAACATGGGGGTGCTCTTCAAGCATTTCTGTATCGGCGCGTTCGCAGGCATCCGGATGCCGCGGAACTCGCGCAAGAGGTGTATGTGCGCATGCTGCGGGTTCCGGATATGACTACTGTTCGCAATCCGGAGGCCTATCTTTACGCGGTCGCGAGCAATCTCGCCAAGGAACATGCCCGGCGGGGGCCGCACCACTCCAAGGTCCTCGATATCGATGATCCGTTGGTACAGGAACAGCTCTCCGAGCTGCCGGCCTTCGGCGGGCAGCTCGATCGGGAGCTGCGCCTCAAGAGGCTGCGGGAAGTTCTGCATCAGCTATCGCCAAAGTGCCAGGCCGCGGTGGAGCTGCAGTACTGGTATGGACTGAGTTACGAGGAGATTGCCCAGCGGCTCGGGGTCTCGACCAACATGATCAAAAAGTATCTGAGCCAGGCGTTGATGCATTGCCGCCGCCGCATGGCACGGCTGGGATGAGCTTATGAGCCCGAACGACGAACGACTGCGTGATCTCATAGCCCAGCAAGCGGCGGACTGGTTCGTGGTCAACCGAGGGGAGCCTTCGGTGCGAGAGCGAGAAGACTTTGCTGCCTGGCTCAAGGCATCCCCAGTGCACGTGGAGGAGTACTTGGGGCTTGCCGCCATCGCGCGCGATTTGCAGGAGATTGGCGCCGATTCAAAGGGCACCGTCGATTCCATTGTGGCGCGTGTGCAGGCCGCAGATGACGAGCCCATCCGATCGCTCTGGCCCAGTCATCGCGAAACCGATCGCGTCCCGCGCCCGGCTCGCTGGCGGGCAGCCGCAGCGATCGCGGCGGTATTCGCCGTGGCGAGTGTCGGTTTGCTCGCGTGGTGGAATTTCGGGCGCGCGCCGCGTGGTCTAGCCCCCGATACGGTGGCGACGCTTCACTTCGAGACGCGGCACGGTGAGCTGCAGACCCTCCGCCTGGCGGATGGATCGATTTTGCACCTCAACACGGATACGACGGTTGCTATCAGTTACAGCCAGTCCGAACGCATCGTGATGCTCTCGTCCGGCGAGGCCGATTTCGAGGTGGCCCACGAACCGAATCGCCCGTTCCGCGTGTTCGGCGGGTCGGCAGAGGTCATCGACATCGGAACTCAATTCGATGTACGCTTGGAGCGCGACTCGACGGTGGTGACTGTGGTCGAGGGAAGGGTCGCGGTTGGGCCCTCCTCAATGCTCCGCGGACAGGGCGCCAATGCGAGCCAGGAGCTGCTCGCGCGCTTCGCGGAGCTGCACTCCGATCAGCAGATCAGCGTGGCCCAAGGGGTGTGGCCTGCCGTACCCATCGCCGTCGACGCGCACCGTACGACGTCCTGGCTGCGGCATCAAATCATGTTTGCTCACGAGCCGCTCTCGCTCGTCGCGATCGAATTCAATCGCTACGCCGTGAAGCCGATCGAGATCACCACACCGGCGCTGCGGGATCTTGAAATCAGCGGGGTATTCACTACCGATGACACCGACGGCTTCATCGCATTTCTACGCAGCCTCGACGGCGTGCACGTCGAGGTGACCGCGACGCGGATTCGCGTGTCGCGGGACTAGAGTCCCTATGGCCGGTACACTCCCCACATAACGAACACTGATCAAGCAGGGATTGCATGCGCATTCGCTCGCGACACCCAACGGCGAAAGTCTCGACGGCCGTTTCCGAGGCGCTGCGTACCCTTGCAATCTATGCACCCCTGGCGCTCGCCGGCGCACACCCCTCACCGGTATGGGCCGCTGAATCGCCGACGCTGACCGCGGGCATCCCCGCGCAGCCACTCGCAAGCGCGCTTGAGGCGTTTGCCAGCCAAACCGGCCTACAGCTCGTTTATGTTTCCGGGGTCGTGCGCAGCCAGAAGTCACATGCGATATCAGCGGGCGTGAGCGCACAAGAGGCGCTCTCGGGATTACTCCAAGGCACGGGACTGACGTTTGAGAATCTTACCGCGCGCACCGTCCGTATCCTCGCAGCCCCCCAATCACCCAAGACGGCAAACACGAGATCAGACGATCAACTATCTGAGATAACTGTCAGTGCCACCCGACGCAACGAAAATCTCCAGGACGTCCCGATTACGATTCAAGTGTTGACAGGGGAGACGCTCGCGAAGCTGAACGCAACGACTTTCGATGACTTCGTGAAGTACTTGCCCGCAGTTACGGCGCACGGCGTGGGCCCCGGTCAAAACAACATCTATGTGCGCGGACTGGCGACGGCCACAACCAATATACAGGGAGCGGGTTTCCTTGGCGGTTTCCCGAATGTCGCGCTGTACCTCGATGAGCAATCGGCGCAGCTTCCAAACCGCAATCTAGATGTCTACGCGGTGGATCTCGACCGCATCGAGGTCTTGGAGGGGCCACAAGGCACCTTGTTTGGAGCGGGTGCGCAGGCTGGCGTCGTGCGCTACATCACGAACAAGCCGAAGCTCGACATGACGGAAGCAATCGTCAGTGCCGGCGGGGCAACCACGGCACACGGTGCGCCGAGCGACAACATCAATGCGATCATCAATATTCCGCTGATAGCCGAGCACCTGGCCGCACGGGCGGTGATTTATGACGAGCGCCGCGGCGGATACATCAACAACATTCCGGCGACATTTGCACGCGCCAATACCGACCTCGGTATCGTCACGTATGAGGGCGGAAAGGTTCCCGCCAACAGCGTTGTGATCAATAATTTCAACATTGCAGCGAAGGACATCAACCCGGTCACCTATCAGGGCATTCGCGCAGAACTTCTGTACCGGTTCGATGAGGACTGGAGCGCGTTGCTGGCAGAGTCCTACCAGAGCATCGACGCGGAAGGCGTCTTTGCCGAGATGGCGGCCAATTCGCTCGGCCAACCGCAGCCCGACCTCAGCGTGCAGATGTTCAACCCGTCCTTCGACAAGGACCGGTTCGAAAATACCGCGTTGACGGTCAACGGTCGTATTGGTGAGTTGAGGCTCGTCTACGCGGGCGCATACCTTGTGCGCAATGTCGAACAGGTGCAGGACTACACGAGCTACGCACGCGGCGCGTACGCGGACTACTATCAGTGCGCAAATCCGACCGCGTACTCGGCCCATCCGAATCCCGCTGCCGCGCGCTGTTTCACACCCAGTTCGACCTGGCGTGATGTGGAACGCAATACCCATCAGACGCATGAGCTGCGCCTCAGCACGCCGGATGATTGGCGGATCCGCGGCATCGCCGGCGCGTTTTACGAGGACTACCGGCTCCAGGATGAGGTCGACTTCTTTTACTGGACGGCGCTGCCTTACTTCACACCGATCGGGCCACCTACCGGTTACTACACTCCAGCGGGAGTCTTCGTATCCGATCCGGTGACGTCAAATAATCCGAACGTTCGGCCGCTCGGTGACGCCTGGTTCAACGACATCACTCGGGGTTACAACCAAAAGGCGGCATATACATCCGTCGACTTCGAGCTTATCCCGAAGACACTCACGCTGACGGCAGGCACGCGCTACTCCAGCACCGAGACCTGGGAAGTAGGCTCAACGGTGGGTATCGGCGGGTGCAACCTCATCAAGTTTCCGAATACACCCGATCCGTGCGTGAATGGGCCGAACTATCAAAACTTCATTAATCTCAATGCCGACGATCTTGATCGGACCTTTTCCGGCTTCAGGAGCCGCGCAAATCTCAGCTGGAAAATCACCGAGGATGCGCTGCTCTATTACACCTGGTCGCAGGGATTTCGCGCGGGCGGCTTCAATCGTACAACCAACTGTGGCTGTGGTTCGCCGTTTACGCCAGGGCCGAATTCGTGGCAAGCGCAAGCAAACGAACACGGCGGGTGGGATCCGGGTCTTTCATTTGCGCCCGATTCACTCACCAACAATGAGTTGGGCTGGAAGACGATGTGGCTGGACCGGCGCATCCAATGGGACGGCGATATCTATCAGGAGGACTGGGATCACGCACAAATTTCGTTGGCCGCGCCCGGTATCGTCGACTTGGGCTTATTCATCAACGGTGGCAACTACCGGGTGCGAGGCCTTGAAACCTCCTTGGTGGCGCGTTCCGGGAGCGGATTTAGCATCGAGGGCGGTGCTGCCTGGAATCACAGTGAGCTGGTCAAGCAAGCGCCATTCCTCTGGGCAGATGGGACACCCATCAATTTCAGCACCTTGCGAACCTACAACAATGCTACGGTTCCGAATCTGGGAGGGCAACTCGGCAGTCCTCTCGCGGGGGCGCCTCCGCTTCAGGGCAATATCCGTGCGCGCTATGACTTGGCGTACAACGGTTATGACGCATTTGGCCAGATCGGCGTGGTGCATCAATCACACTCCCGCTCGACGACCGACCAATTGTCACGCGACTTTCAAGGCAACTCCACCGCGTATGAGCTGCCGGCTTTCTCAACTCTTGATGGAGCGCTCGGTGTCGGAAAGGCCGGGTGGTTCGTTCAATTCTACGGAGAGAATCTGACCGACACGAGGGCGCAACTGTTTGCGAACTACGGACAGTACTACAAGGCGATAACGGTCAATCGTCCTCGAACCATCGGCTTGCGCTTCAGCTATAAGATCAACGATAAGTAGTGTATGCCGATCGATACACTTCCGTCGAAAGCCATTCGGCTAGAGTCATGCGGTTGGACTCACCGATATTGCTTGTTTCGGTTGCTCTGAAGCAATGGGATGGACGCCCCCACCCTAAACGGCATCAACGTGCCAAAGTGGAATTGTCTAGCAACCACCGAAACGGATAGGAGCGTCCACAATGAAGATTACAACGGTCGGCATTGATTTGGCGA
>Ga0187871_10000274_pt1 | contig 49593 bp, 45 predicted proteins | sample June2016WEW_16_1_FD_132988 | JGI IMG/M metagenome (GOLD analysis project Ga0187871, IMG submission 132988) | Peatland microbial communities from SPRUCE experiment site at the Marcell Experimental Forest, Minnesota, USA - June2016WEW_16_10 | ecosystem: Environmental > Terrestrial > Soil >...
AATGTTTTGATATTAAAGAACCAGCTAAGTTTGTAAACTTATAAATTTTGTAGAGCCTCGCGGATTGAAAAAAAGCCCGTCGTTATTGATTTTTTTGAAAAAAAGTTCCGAAGTCAAGAATATATTAATCTTGATTTTAATGCCGAATTTGTCTCATCAAGTTTTGTGAGTAATTTGAGTATATTTTCTTTGTTGTCTAGTGTTTTTTTAGGCATATAATCCTCCAATATGTTTGTATTAATAAAGTTAGACATATGGTGATTCATTTAAGTTCAAAAATTGTTTAATTTATCGTTGATATACAGTTGTTATTGGTGTTAAATAAACATTTTTTGTAGATGTGTCTTTATGCAATTATACAATGTTCTATTGGAGCCGCATTAATTTCTAACTTATCTCTATTTTTTGCTATAAGATTGTATAATATAGCTATAATAAAAGCACTATTAAATGGGGCTATAAATATTATAGAGAAGCTATTTCGTATAATATCATTTACAGAAAAGCTGTCCAATATAAAAGAGCATGCACTATGTAATATACTTATCATTAAAAAAGCTCCAAACGTATACCGCCAATTTCCTAAAACTAGTTTAAAGCTATTTTTAATAGAATCTACAATACTATTTTCTTCTATAATTAATAAGTAATTTGCAAACATAATATATACAAAAATAATCGCACTAGGAATGAATGGTAAAATACAACATATGTATATTGTAAGTTTAAGGTGTAATAAATCATCCATAGGGAAAGTGAACAAAACAACCATGAACAGCGCAATGGCTATTACGAATATTATGAAATATAAAATATGAATTAATAATTGGGAGAATGCTTTGTTAGCTCCGGTTGTAATTGCTTGACTAAAATATACGTTTTCATTATTAGCGATCTTATTAATAATATAAATTATACTGACGTTTGTAATAGAAAAAACAATGGCATATAAAACTATCGTTCCACCTAATAATATACAATGCTTACTAAAAATTAAATTTAAAGAAAATTGATCCCATTTATAACCTCTTAGTTTGTCCCAAAAGTCCAAAAATACGGGCATTAGTATTGAATGTGCAATTATAGAAATTAAACTAAATGGTATGGTTTTAATTAAAGCACGCTTCCATATTGAGAAACTCGTTTTAATTATTTGTAACATGTTTTGTGGTTTGGTTGGAATAATAATTTTCATAATTTTTTACTAATTGCTTTAATTATTAAATATATAATAGTACTATAATTTCTATTAAGGAAGAGCACAATGATTAAAAAATTATTACAACTAGTCCTAATTTTATTTTCGCCAGCAGTATTGTTTGCTAATGAATATTCTTACATTAATTATACTATTACACCATTTGTTAATGAAAACACCCCAAAAGTAATAGTCGAAACTGAGATACAAGGAAATTTATCCGAAAAACTAGTATTAAAGTTGCCAGATCATTGGGCTGGTATTGATTATACTAAGCAAATAAAAAATATTAAAATCAAGAATGCAAAATATAAGTTTACCGTTAAAAGAAAAAATACTCATGAATTAAGCATAACTATTCCTAAAGAAATTAATAGCATCCAGCTAAGTTACGAAATTTATCAAAAACCAAAAGATCCGGCAAATGTTCATGAAACTATAATACGTAAAGACTTAATTCATGCACCAGGGTATGGGTTATTTGCTTGTCCCAAAGAATTAAAAGACACAGATCGCGTTCAGTTTAATATAAAATGGCAAAATCTTCCTAAAAAATGGTTAACTATTTCGTCTCAAGGTACAACTGGTTCATTACAAGTTACCTCTATAAAGCAGTTAGTGCCAGCTATTTATGTAGCAGGTAAAATACGTATGTACCAGATTATTGGCGGTAAAAGCCCAGTATTTTTATCACTTTATGGAACATTTAATATTAAAGATGAGCTTCTTATCTCTTATCTAGAGAATATAATTCACAGTCAACGATCATTTTTTAATGATTATAATTTCCCTTATTATGCCATAAGTCTTATAGAAGGAGATGATCCACATTCTATGGGTGGAACAAGATTGCATAATTGTTTTACAGCTTATTTATCACAAGGATGCGGTACTAAGCTAGATTATTATATTTTAATAGCTCATGAACATTTACATACCTGGATAGGCGGTAAAATCGCTAATAAATACGATCAAGAAGAATTAAATTATTGGTGGACAGAAGGTTTTACTGATTATTACTCAAGAGTGTTAGCATTGCGTTCCGGAGGTATTTCTATAGATGAGTTTATCTTGGAATGTAACCAGCTTCTTAAAAAATATTATTTATCGCCAGTATTAAATGAACCAAACATTAGAATAAAGCAAGATTTTTGGAAAAACTCTGACGTAGAAAAATTACCTTATTATCGTGGTTTTGTATTCGCAATTTATTTAAATAATATAATAAAGAAAAATAATATTAATCATTCTTTAGATAACATAATGTTAGATCTATTTAATAGTTTTGTTAAGAGCCATGAACAAAAAGAATTTTCAGTTGAACAATTTAAATCTATTGCAAAAAAATATGTACCGGAAGGAATCGATGAACAAATTATAAATTTTATAGACCAAGGAAAAACAATAGATCTTGGCAATCTTATGGCTGTTTTACCATTAAAAATCATAAGAACTAAAACAAAAGAATTTTACCAATTTAAGTCAAATTTATCGAGTAAAGAAAAAGATCGGATTAAACAATTTTTTGGATTTAGGTGGTTCTTCTCCAAACCTATTAGAACCTTTAGTACTTGGCCATAATAGTAATAAAATTTCAGGAATAAAGCAGGGTATGCAGGTAAATAGTAAAAGTAATATAATGGGTATAATCCAGCAACCAGTTCTATTTAAATCATGTAATCTAGCAATACTAAAGCGTATTTTTGTAATCTCTATGTTACTTAGTTTTTAGTTTAAGGCTATCATATCAAGTTATTTATATTAATACAATTGGAAATACACTAGTGTAATCAGGCATAGTTAAAGATTGTTTTGTTGTTATTCTTTAGTTAGTGATTATGTAAAAATAATGCTTTGGTATTTTTGGTTGTTGCAGCACGTTTATTACCTAAAAAACTTATGGAATTAAGTTTGCAAAAAGTACCGATAAGAGAAACCTTTTATATATGAAAAGTACAAGTGTGGGTAAAAATTAAGAGTTGTATTATTATATCCACTTGGCTATAATTAAAAATTATGGGCAAGCTGTGGGAAATTAAAATAAATGCTTCTATTGGATATAGAATATTTTATGTGATGATAGAAAAATATACTATGGTTCTATTACATGGGTATAAGAAAAAATCACAAAAAGCGCCAACTAGAGAGATAGAAATAGCTAAAAACAGAATGACGGAGGTACTAAAAAATGAAACCATATACATTAGATGATCATATTAAAGAACAATATACACAAAGTAAGACTTTTGCTAAACATTATGATAGGGAACTTTTAATAAACTCTATTGCTAAACTTGCTGTCGAATTAAGAAAACATAAACATTTTACTCAACAAGAACTTGCAAAAAAAGCAGGAACTACACAATCTGTTATTGCTAGACTAGAAAGTGGTAAAGATACTCGTATACCATCGTTAGGGCTATTATTGAGGATTGCCGCAGCCTCTGGTGAAAAATTAAATATTAGTTTTAGTAAAAGATCATGAAAATTGTCCCCAACTTGATTCGAACCGGTGTTATCGCCCTAAAAGGGCGTTAAGGTGTACGTCGGTGAACAACCAAAAACACTATAAATCCCTGTATTTTAAATATATTGTCCGTTATAATACGTTGATGTTTTTGGTTGTTTGCGCACGTTTATTACCTAAAAAATACCTAAAATCAGTGTAACCACAAACATTGTTTAAGTTATCTGGTTTTAAAGTCACAAAAAATGGTATATAATTGTGACATTAGATGCGGAATAATTATATGAAAAATACTGTTTTTACAATTAAATCTACAATATATGGCCATGGTAGGGGTTGGTGTTTTACCCAGAAAGATTTTGCTAATATAGATAAGCCATTAGCAGTACGTAAAGCTCTATCGAGGCTTAATGATTCTGGTTTCATTAATAGAATTAGTTGGGGCTTATATGAATACCCACGGCAACATAAAACTTTAGGCCAAATGCCCCCAGATATTTCGCAAGTTACTAAAGCGTTGGCTCGCGATTCTAAAATTAAAATTTTACCATCTGGCGCTTATGCTGCTAATCTTTTAGGTCTTAGTGAGCAAGTGCCAGGGAAAATTGTTTATTTGACAGATGGTCCATCGCGCAGGATGAATGTTGGTAAAACGGAGCTTATTTTTAAGCATACTACGATTAAGAATATGGTTGCAGCTGGAACTATTGCTGGTATCGTTATTCAAGCGTTACGGTTTTTAGGCAAAGATCATATAGATCCTGTAGTAATAAATAAATTAACAGAACGTCTTTCTAGTGCAGAACTTAAAGAACTCCAAAAACAAAGTAGAAATGCCCCATATTGGGTTAGGCAGTTTATAAACAATATTGTTAGTAGTAGTATAGAAAATGAATGATTTTATTAAAATTAATCTACAAGATCGTAAGCCATATTTTGAAATAGCAGCTACCAACTCAGGCTTGCCGGTAAATATAATTGAAAAGGATTTTTGGGTCTGTTGGATTTTAGAGAGGATCTTTAGTCTACCAAGTATTGGCAGCAATATGATTTTTAAAGGCGGTACTACTTTATCCAAGGTTTACTCTGTAATAGATCGTTTTTCAGAAGATGTAGATTTATCAATTGATAAAGAAAAATTAGGTTTTATCGGTGAAAAGGATCCTGAACAAGCAATTAATAGTAAGAAGCAGAAGCAACTCATTGAAGATCTTGCAGCTAGTTGTAAAATTTTTATTAAAAATGAACTACATATTATTTTGTACGATGTAATTGTTGGTTTATTAGGAAAAGATAATAACTGGGAGCTTGTGATAGATCAGCATGAATCTGATGGACAAACTATTTTATTTAATTATCCAGCAATAAATCATTTGTACGGTAGTTATATTAATCCAAGTGTTAAAATAGAACTTGGTGCTAGATCCGACAATTGGCCAGCGCAACAACATTTGCTTACTCCATATTTGCATCAATATTTACCAATTAATGCTGTCAAAAAATATAGTGTTAATGTAAGAGTGTTAGATGTGGCAAGAACTTTTTGGGAAAAGGCAACCATTCTTCACATGTACGCCAACTGGCCAGAGCAAAAAATAATTAACCAAAGACAATCAAGACATTATTACGATTTTTTTAAGCTACTTAAATCAACGTATTTACCTGATGCATTATCTAAGCTAAATTTACTGACAAGAGTGGCTATGCATAAGCAAATATATTTTCGCTGTGCTTGGGCTAAATATGAGCAAGCAAAAATTGGTACATTAAAGTTAATGCCACCATCGCATGTTGAAAGTAGTATGCGTAAAGATTATCTTGCAATGCGAGAAATGTTTTTTAATACCCCACCAGGTTGGGATGAAATAATAACGGCAATTACTCAATTCGAAGTTGAATTTAATTCTGCAATGAGTTTTGCGTAAATATAATAGATTTTATTACAAATGTTAGAGGTAAAATAAAGTAATGATATGGGTAGACAGTTAAAAGATTCACGTATCGAAACCAGAGAGGCTCGCCTAAAGTTAAAACAAAGGCATGAACCGTATTGGCGTCTAATTCATCCAGGTTGTCATTTGGGTTATCGTAAAGGAGTATTAGGTGGTGTATGGATGTTGCGTCGTTTAAAAAGCGATAGCCGCTATACTAAAATGGTACTTGGTGATGCTGACGATATGACAGATAGCGACGGGATAATTATTTTAAGTTTTAAAGGATCGTTGCAAAAAGCTTTTGGAATTATAGAATCAAGTAATCCATGTCAAAAAAACTTAACGGTAAATTATGCTGTCAATCACTATTTAATCTGGTATAAACAGAATCGTAAAGCATATACAGAAACTGCGTCATGTATCGAGGCGCATATAAGACCGCTTTTAGGAACAAAACTTATTGCTGATCTCACTACTAGAGAAATAAAATTGTGGCATCAAAAATTAGCAGAGCAACCAGCACGTAAACGTAGTTCTAGTTTTGGTGGACAGCAATTCAAATTGTTACCACAAACTGATGATCAAAAAAGATCTAGACGTAATACCGCCAATCGTATTCTTACGGTATTAAAAGCCATATTAAATAAAGCATTTCAAGAAGAATATGTAAATAGCGATCTAGCTTGGAAGAGGGTAAAGCCATTTGCAAATGTAGATGAACCAGTTATACGGTTTTTGAACCAAAATGAATGTGTAAGGCTAATTAATGCGTGCCAAATTGATTTACGTAATTTAGTTAAAGGTGCACTTTATTCTGGTTGTCGTTATGGTGAACTAGCTAAACTACAAGTAAAAGATATTAGCATAACGCAAGCTAGTGTTTATATCCAACCATCAAAAAGCAATAAAGGGCGTCATGTACCATTAACGGTAGAAGGCCTTAGTTTGTTTAAATCTTTAATTATTGGTAAATTGGGCGATCAATATGTATTTACAAAATTAGATAATAAACCTTGGGGCAAGAATCATTATACAAGACTACTCAAAGACGCTTGCGAAGCAGCTAAGATTTTACCAGCAATCAGTTTTCATGAATTGAGGCATACTTATGCCAGTTTTCTTGCGCAAAAAGGTGCTGATCTGCTTACTATTTCTAAATTGCTTGGACATGCTGACACTAGGGTGACATCGAGACATTATGCGCATTTGTGTGATAGGACTTTGGCTAATGCAGTTAATAATTTGTTACCGAATTTTTTATCTTTAGAAAAAACTAATATGGTTCATGTAACAGCGGATCTATATGTGTGATAATGCAACAGCATTTTATGGGTGTGTAATTATAGTGCTGCGTGAAAAATGTCCTTGACCTGTTCTACAACTCAGCGTTATAGTTAAGTGGTAAACCAATCCATGGAAGTACAATATGTTTGGTACAATAGGGCTTATTATAATTGCTATATTAATTATACTATGTAAGGTACTTGCTTTTATTATTCCAATTATTCCAATTATTTTTAACGGAATTTTGATCATCCTAGGGTTGAGATTATTATTAAGTTTGATCCCAGAGTAAGGTATTAACCTTTTATAATGAATGGTGATACTTATTAATATTTAATTAATATATAAAATCCATAAAGAAATCAAAAAGTACACCTAATAATTGGCTATTCCCGGCAGTATGTTGAAATAGTAAACGTTTATACTTGGTATTCAAAAGTAATTATTCTTCAAAATAATCGTTGTCGATTATAGGTATACCAATTTTTCTTTTAATCGATATCCCAACTTCTGCTTCTATCATAAGTTTTGCAATATCGTTGCCGTCTAACAAAACAAGGGTATCTGATACTGACTTTGCATATTCTTTGGCGCTATTGTGATATGAGGAAGTGGTTAAAAAGATACCTTTTGAAGCTTGCCTGCCTTTTAAGGCACCAAAAAACTTTTGAATTTCTGCGCTACTAATTTTATTATCTGATTTATATCGCTTAGCTTGAAGATAGATTTTATCTAATCCCAATCTATCTAAATCTACTATACCATCAATACCAAAGTCTCCAGATCCTCCGGTATGTTGTATACCTCCAGTTTTTCCATACCCAATGGCTTTAATCAAATCTAAAACTAATTCTTCAAATTTTAAGGGGCTAATTTCAAATAATTTTTCTCTTAATTCACTAATTACATTATTTTTAATTTCTTGGTAACCCATATTGATTTTTTCTTCAGGATCCACTTCATCAATTTGTACATTAGGGTTGTCTTCTGTGTTGGATTGATTTTTCTTTGCTCTAAATTCACAATAACCTGAAAATTTTTCTAGATCTTTTGGAGAGATTGTCCCGTTATGTTCCTTTAGAAATTTTTGGCCATCCTTAGATATAACCACCAAACCTTTTTGGTGGAACTGTATCAAACCAGACTTTTTTAGGTAAGTGATCGCCCAGTCAACCCTATTTTGTAATCTATTTTTCCCTGACTCTAAACGCTCATTTAATTCAGCTTCGTTAAAGTGCATTTTCTTACTTACAAGTTCAATAATTTTTGATCTGTGGACTTCTTTAAAAGAGCAAACTATTTCTAATGTTGGTCTTAAGAATGATTTAAAACCTGGTATTGCCATTATGTTGCTCCTTTAATCATGGTTTAATGGTTATGTTTTGATAAGTATTTTTTAGTAAATTGTCAAAAATGTATTTTTCTGGTTCAAGTGATGTTTCTTCTTGATCTTTAAATTCTCTTACAATACGATTAAGAGCAAATTTATTAAGAAAGCCTTTCTCGCAAAGCTCAATAAAATTTTCTTTAGTTATTCCGGTCATTACATTAAAAAATTCAGGAGATTTCGTTTGTATTACGTCATTAATGTTGTATTCTCTCTCGTACGTCATATAAATAAAATCTGCCATACAGATCGCAAGTCTCTTGATTTGAGTTGCATACCATTTTTTTCGTGTTTGGCGTTCCTTGTCCTTGTCTTTTTCCATAAACTCATCGACTGCTTCCTCTATTTCTTCTGCAGATAACCCAGCATCATTTTTGATCTCTTTAAGCTTTTCAGCGTCAATCCCTATTTGTGCTAATTTTTTTATATCAATAGAACCAACCTCTTGCGTCCTATAGCCTTTAACGTTGTTTAAAATTTCTAATAAATACGGATGTTCATTAAGTAGTTTTAATGAATCAAAATTTACTAATATATTTGAAGTGATCCTTCGAGCCAACGAAAGTCTTGAACCACCATGATCAAGAACATCAAAAATATCTTTTGCAGTGGTTGGTATGCTGGTTAGGTTTCCTTCTATAAATCTTTTAATAACTAAAGTATCACATAATCCAGCAACAGTAATTTCTAAATTATCTTTTTTATGATCAAAACTTTGTTCGTAGCTTTCTTGTTGATCAAGCTGGTCGGCAATGTTATTCGCACAATCGTATACGATTTTTAAACATCTTGTTATAGCAAAATCAAATACCCATGCCTTAGGTTTTAGGACTATAGTTTTGTTCTCTTTATTACCAATCCAAGTTGACTGAACTCTAAAAATAGCCTGAAAATATGCTTCTGCGGATTGGACATCATTTAGCACTAAAATACTATCCCATTCTCTGATAGTAACACCCGTTAAAAATCGTCCACATGTTAACGTAATAGTACCAAGCTTTGTAGGATTGGAATTAACTTCATGAATGTTTCTTTCGATAATTGCTTTTTCTTTGGCTATAAAATTAGCATCATCTTCTGATTTTGTACCACTTCCTGAAGCATTAATTAGTACAAATTTAGAGAAATAAGGATGATGCTTTAATTTTTGTATAAGAGCAGTAATAGATTCTACCCGATTTAACCACCATACAGTATGACGAATTGATGGTACCCCTAATTGTGTGCCAAGTTTACCAAATACACTAATAGCACGCGCTGCATGCCCAGAAAGGGTTAATCCATTTATAAAATGATCTACAGAATTGTCGTATAAAAATTTTCCATCTCTTGTTTCAAACAAAGTATTTAAAGAAAAATCCAAATCGTCAGTTAAAAATGTTTCTCTTTGTTGAGCAATATCATGTTCAGTAATTTCAATGGTGGAAATGTTTAAATCTGGAAGCTGGCGATAAATCATTTCTTTGTTATTTTCTAGATCGTTTCCTATTTCTTCTTTTTTATTTTTTTGCTCGTCTAAATAGCTGTAAGTGTATACTTGTTGAGCACAAAAATCGTCTTGCTCAATAAGACGAAACGGAGTCCCTGACAAATCAAGCCTTTTAGAAAATTGAAGATTATCTAATATATATTTTGCTCGTTCTGTACGACTGCCATAATGTACTTCATCAAATATAACTAAATCCCAATTTATTTGTGGTATAAGTTTTAACCTCTCTTTTGTTTTGCCGTGTTGATCAATTGATAAATCCTGTAAGGAAACGCATAGAACTATCGGACCTGTACATTCTGGAAATTCACCATTAATCTTCAAAGCAGGATCGTTGGGTCTATCTATTTTTTTCTTAGCTCGTATACCCATCCAATTATTAAAGTCTACATGTTCATTTACCGCGTCAAGCCATTCTCCTATAACATCTGGTTTATATGTTACAATAAGAGTGTTTTGTGAGCCTATAGATTTTGCAAGATGAATACTTGTAAAGCATTTTCCAAACCTCATTTTAGCATTAACTAAAAATCTATTTCGATGTGTTGATGAGCGATAAATGTCTTCAGAATAGGTGTTCAAAAACCATTTTTTAGCTTTTTCAATAGCGTCAATCTGCTCTCTTCTAAGTTTATGATTTAAAGCTCTATATGTGCCATAGACTATTTCATTATAAGCTCTTTTAACGTCATCGAAAGTTGCATGAAACCATTCTTTGCCAGGACCATCTTTAACATGTTTAAATCCTTTTCTAATTAATAATGCGTGTATATGTTTATCTTCTTTTCCTGAAGGAAGAGAGCCTAACAAAATAGATTCTGGTGGTTCTGGGTTTGATGTTCCGAATTGTTCTCTTATTCGCTCTTTGTATCGGCCTAGCTTGCAGTGCCCAACTTTGACAAGGCCTTTATGTTTATGAGCATCAGTGGTGTAAGCATATAACTCAAGCTTTTCCATTAGGACCATTCCTTGATTTTTTTCTTTATATGTTTTTGTTCTTCCTGAGTTAAGTTAAAATATTCAAATAATTTATCGTCATTCCAACTTTTACTAAAGTCAACTTGAGGAACCCAACTCCAACAATCTCTAGATAAATGCTGAGTTAACTTTCGAAGTCCAATAAAATATCTACAAAAATCAGTCTTCAAGAAACTCAATAATTTTTCTGCATCTTTCTGTGTCTCAAATGCACCAATTACAATATAGGTTTCTGAAAATACAATCCCTGGTTCAACAATAAAAAACTGATTTACTGGCAAGAAATCACGTACTGCTTTTGTTCCACCTACTGCAGCTGGTACGGCAACTTTATACTTCCCTTCCAAAGCATGGTTCTTCAATACCATTTCTCTTGGTATTTGAATCCTTTTTCTTGCTTGTATTAAGCATGTTATTTTATTTTTAAATGAATCAGGAATACTTCTCAATGTTGTAGAAGTTATCCCAAAAGGGTTTCTAGGGTAAACATAATCAACCATAAATCTGTTAGCTTTAATACGAATTTTCTCTATTAACTCATATGCTTTAATATCATCAGGTATTGCATCCAACAAAGAAAGGTTCACAAAGTTTTCTTTGTTTCCATCTATAAATCTTGACTTTGAGTTATGACTATTGTCTAAATGAAGAAAGCATATTCCTCCATTTATATCAACTGTCGGAAAAACTTCTCTTGGATCTTTAAATAATTTAATACATTTAGTTTTTTTTGACTGTAAAACTGCATTCCGAAAATCATTTAGCCCTTTGCCACCACTAAACCACCTGGAAGGAATAACTAAAAGAAATTCTGAAATATCTTTGCAGTTCATTAAAGATTCAGCAAAGTAATTATATATGGGTTTAGCACTTTTACCATACCCGCCATCAGCCTCTTGATAAGGCGGATTACCAACGACTACTATTTTCTTTTTACTAGAGGTTGTTGTTATATATTCAAGCATATCATTAAACTCCTTTTCAAATTTTTTTTTATCAAGCCGACCATCGATTTCAGATAAGTAATGACCATCTCTAATAATTCGAGTAAGTTTTTCATCGTGCGAATTAGTATTACCCAAAAATGTTCTAAGGCTAAGTCTGTGATGTCGCTCATCCGGTGCGAGAGCAAAATATCTATTAGATCCATAAAGTTCTTCCTGAATAGTTTTAACGTCAATCATTTTTTTATTTTTATTAACTTTTGCTAAACATCTAGCCAATGCACACGCAAGTAAGATTTCACCTGCTTTACAAAATGGATCAAAAAATACCACCTCATCATTAGTTAAAAGATCTTCTTCTAAACAAGATACTAATTCGACAGCCTTACTTATAAGCATTATGGGTTGATCTCTACCAATTACATTACCTAGAATATCAATTACATGTGAACCTGTTGTAATAGATAACTCAGCCTTCATATTTGTCTCCGCTGCACTTTACTACTACTGTTGTTGGTACAAAAAGTAAGTTTATTTTGATCAAATAGATCCTTTGCAAAATTAAACTCATTAAAATCACTTGGTTTACCGATCAGAATTTTATTAACAAAATTAATTGCGCGTTTATAAACAATTGGTATGGAGTTTTTAGTTAAACAATTATTAAAATATGTAACCCAACATAATTCATAATCAATAGGATGATGTCCGTTTTTCTTAAACCACTTGCTACCAGATTTTGTTTTGGTTGCATTTTTTTCTGCGGTAGAACTATCACTTAAAGCAGAAAGTGTTTCGTTTTCATGAATGCTCCACTTAATTGCGCATAATAGGTGAGCTATAAAGTCTTGTTCTTGTTGTATGATTTTATATTCATTCTCAATACCAAGTTTTTTCTTTAAAAATTCGAATGTAGTTTTTATAACGCGCGATTGGCAATGAATAACATTGTTAGGATCAATATCAATTGCCCATAAGGTATTAATTGCGTTAGCAATGGCATGAAATGTAGCTTTTCGAACCCCCATAGAAAGAGATTTTTTATAAATAGCTTCTAATCTTTTTTTGTAAATTTGAATGACAATATTCCCATGACCACAACTTGGTTCAAAAAAAATTACATTCTCATCAAACCAAATACTTTTGTTATCTTTATACAAAAGGTTTAACATATCTTCAACGTATACTTCAGGAGTAAACACCTCTCCTAAAATTTTGATACGGTTTTTACTTCGATGAGATAATTCATCTACGCCTATAAGATTGTACATACATGTACCTTGCTATAAAGTGTTGGTTGTTATCTTTATCGGCATGGTTAGGTGTTTTTGAAAGGCATACTATTAATAGAGCTTCGATCAATAGTGATAGTATGTTTTGTATGTAGGGCATGGCAATTTAGTTTTTTTGTATGCGTAATTCTACTGTTCTATACTAAAACAATTGCTCTAAAAAATATTCATACAGTAAAACCATGGCAAAAGTGTCGAGTTCACAGTATTTTAGCAACCCTATGCGAAGTTTTTGCCGTTCTAAATTAGACATTTCTGTGAACTGTAGTTTAGCATAGGCAGTCATGGCTGCACCGCCTTCAGAAATTTCGTCTTGATCGAAAATGAAATCTAATTGTTCTGCTGGAATATCATCAAATAACTTTGGTAATAACTGGTATGGACCTTGAATATTACCATTTTGATCGTATTGAATTAACGCCCAGTTTTGAAAATTTAAACTTTTAATGCCATTCTTTGAACCATAAATAGGTAACTTATATTTATTCTGAAGATTTTTAGAATCATGAAGTATGGTAGGCAATACGCATTTTAAACTATTAGAATCTTTCATGAGAGGGTGATAAAAATAATTAATTACTAAAGCGTATAAATCCACCATATTGCGCTCTCCGAGCCACTGCTTGTCTTTTTTAGTTATCGTTTGGATCCAATTTATTAAACTGTTTTTATCTGGCTCATTAGAGTTGTGTAGTTGTTTTAATATATCGCACAACACAGTATTTTCATGATTAGAATACCTAAAGATAGTTCCATTGTCTTGTTCTAGTTGCTTTTTAAGGTTACGCACAAAATTAAAGTTAGGAAAATGTCCTGGGATGTCATCAAGGTACTGTCCTGCATGTTCAATTTTTCCGTTTTCGTCAACCATATGATGAGAAAATTGAAAAGCGATCTGTTCATATGGTTTTCTTCCAATATTAAATGGAAGAGCTACCCTAGAAGTTTCAAAATCAATAAAATGAAGTGGATATATCCAGGTTTCTATTTCTTTAGAAGCATTGATTTTATCGAAGTACTTTTCGTTTTTTGTAAACAAATCAACTTGTAGCCATTGTCTTTGTGATCTGGTAAGAGCGTGCTCGGGTTTTTCTTTGATATTAAAATCATTTTCTGTTAGTTCCTTCATTAAGGTTCTACCAGTGCTTAGAACAGTATCGGATTTTGTAGAATAATACCATACGTCAAAAACAAATGGCTCATCTAATGCATCATTGGGAAGTTTTGCAGACCAACATTCTTTAAAACCACTTGTAAGCGGAAAAATAGGGGCACATCTAAATTCACATTTTTTACATTGTGAATCAAGTCTAGGATCTAATTTTTGATCAACCTTTAACCCATTTGCTAGATCTAAGATTTTTCTCTCGAATGGTAATTTATCCCACCAGTTAATTTTTTTTGTGTCTTCAAGATTACTTTTAATTATAAGATCAACTGCTTTGGAAGAATCAATTTCTATAAGGATCTTCTGTCCAACAGTATTTATATTCGTATTAGGTATTGTTATAATTTTTATTTTTTCGTTTGTATGGTTCAATATAAATTTTTGATTTAAACCATCAACAGTTGCTATAGAATTTTTATCAATTAAATACAAAAAAGGTTTAAATAATAGATCTGGTCGTGATTTTCTGCAAACATAAGTTTGATATGCAATATCATATAAATATTTTTCCCAGTTGCTAAGCAATTTAGTCTGAGTTCTCTTGTCAAAAAAACTGTCTTTACTTGAATCGTAAGACTTGGCTTTGACTTCTAAAAGATCTACATTATTGCCGTCTTTTCTTAAAATATCGACCCGTACTAATAGATTGTTATAAATAAAGGTTGCTTCAAAGATCGTAACTTTCGTTTGTTTAAGAAGTTCGTTAGTTTTAATTAGAGCATCTTTTGGATAAAGGCCAGACAGATCAATTCCATCTGGGTGATAAATTTTAGCTAGAGCGCCTACCTGGAATCCACCTTCAGCTAACGCCTTAATAAAAGGATCTTCGGTCAGTTCATTTTGGTATGTTTCTGGGTGGGTATGATAATAAAGCTTCCTAGGACATTGTAAGCCTATCATAGCAAGAGATTTAGTAAGGTTTTTATTTTGCATGTTTATTCCTAAGATTTAATTTTTAAAAAATTAACCTCAATGTTTATATTAGCCTAAGCAATAAGTTAGTTCATACTGAAAATTATATTTAATTGAATAAAGAGATAGTATCGATTTTTAATGAATTTTGTTGGATGTAGCAACCATATAAACAAAAATTGACATATGTTGTATAGTTTTTATAGGTATGTAGCTAAGGAGTGGATTAAATGTTTATTTATTGTAATAGTTTTAGCATTTCTTCGTGATAATTATTTAGCGTATGGTTACCTTCTCCTATAAGATGCATGAAGTTTTTTAATTCATAAATACTTAATTCTTGCCCAGATAATAAATTTATAATCTTTTTAGCTATCTGTTCTTTAGTTAATCCACCCAGCTTTGGAATAACAATTTTAATTGGATCTTCTTTTGCTTTAGGTATTAATCGTTCAATGCATAAACTAAGTGCGCGAGTATCGCCATTTAATGCTAATTCTACAGTTTTATTAATTAAAATTTCTGCGTGAGGTTCCAATAGCTTTATTAACTTAGTGTATTTATTTAGCGATCCTTTGTTTCTGCCTTTTGGATTGCCACTTTGGCCTGGTTGAAATTTCATTATAAATATCTCCTGCAAATAACCTGTTGTTTACAGATTAAAAAATTATAAGCTAATTAAAGTACACAAAGAGCACAACAATCACTAATGCTAATATTATACATGGTTAACAAGCGTGTACTTTAAGTGTACTTAATAATAGGTAACATCATGTTAACTTTATTTGTAACATATTGAAAAATATATATTAAAAAATATAGTGTACTTTGTGCACTTCTATTACTAATATTAATTGTTAATTTAGTAATTCTGGCATGGCATTTATTTCTATTAATTTACCCCTGTTACTGCGACAAGGATCAAAATATATTCTAAGACCAAGTTTCTGTAACGTAGATGAATAATCTTTTAGAAGTCGTGCAAAAGCATGCCCAGATGTTGGCCAATCATACGACAATTTACGCCTAAGGTTGCTTAACTGGTCTAAAAGCTCAGAAAATGTGCCTTTAAAATATCTTTCACGAACAATAAAGTTTATTAAAGTTTCGAATATTGGATGTAATTCTAGACTATTTAATAGATTGCTTTGTGAATTGCTTTGTAATGATTTTATAAATGTTTCTTGTTCTAATTTTAAGACACGTTCCAGAGCCGTACCTAGTAAAGCAAAGTCTGCTAATCTAGGTTTTTCGGTAAGTTGTATTTCTGGTAAAACTTTTAAAACTGATACATATAAATCATACAATCCGCCTAAAATATATGGATAATCTTGTATAAATTCATGTTGCAATTGAGTACCAGTTTTACGTTCATGATCTGGGATTTCTGGTAATTCAATAACTATACTACGACTTATCAAATCTCTTGCAGTAACAATATTATTAATACTGTTCATAATTACTGGTCTTTTTATTTCTACTAATAGCTCTTCTCGGTTTTTGTAAAGCATGCGCTTTCCTATACCGCCTCCCGTAGCTAAATTACAAAAATCGTCTTGGTTCAGTCTACTAAGCGCACTCATATTATTGTATGAAATAATATGACTATTAGCTGCGGCAACCATAATATCATCCATATTTCTAGGAGCACCCCTTAAATTTACTAGGCTTGGGTCAATCAAATTGCACAAAAACTCCTGAGTTGTGCTTTTAGCTGAACCATAAGCACCATAGAGTACAAGTATAGGAAAATCTGTATTAGGCCTTAAGCATTCCAGGAGCCAAGCTACGATTAATATCCTTGTGTATTTAGGAACATTAATATATTTCCAAAGAAGATCTATGTTTCCTCCTGTTAATGGTGTCGGAAGAGGCTTCATGTTATTGCCTTTTACAAATTTTATTGGAGATATATTTAATATATCCCATGCTTGCTGAGATACTGTAACCACTTGGCCATATTCATTTGCTAAATTTATATAGATTTCTTCATTTAAAATGCCAACCCTTGTAAAAACCCGATGACAAACTCCTTCGTATAGAGCTTTGCCATGCATGGTTGATATAGCTGCATCTTTAGTTTGACTGGAGATTGTTTCGCTATATGCGTTCCAATAGATATGTGAAAGCCAATTGCTAAATTGTTCGCTATCTAGCCGCAATACCTCATTGCGATCTTGTTCATTGATGGATGCATAAGTGACTTTTTGTTCATCGTGGAAAAAATCTAGATTTTTTACTAGCTCTAATAATAAACCAGCTTTCGTATTGGCTATACATAATTCTTTTTCTAACTCGCAGTTAATTACAGGTAAAGCAATAATATCTGCTGATGTAGCATTAGGATTTTTCTGATACCATTGTATACAATCTTCTTGATCGTTCAGATTCAAAGTTTTGACATTAACTATCGATACTTTACAGGCTAAATGTAGTAGTATGTTTGCTATGTCTTGTGCATATTTTTCGCCTTGTGCATCTGAATCAGGCCAAATTCTTATTTCTTTACCAGATAAAACAGACCAATCTGAACTTAATGCGCTGTTACAGCTACCAGAAGTTGTTGCCAATAAGCCTAGATCTGTTAATAAATCGGCACAAGCTTCTCCTTCAACAACATGAATAATGTCAGTAGTTTTTATTATCTCTGGTAATTTATATAGAGGCTTTTTACCTTTCAGATAATTTGGCTCTCGCAGTTCGTAATAGTTTGTTGTATTAATGTGCATGGGTAAAATTTTTTTATTGTTATCATTTTGATTTTTCATTCTTATTTTACAATATTCAATTTTACCATGCATGTCCTCGTAAAAGTGGAGTCTAGTTATTTTATACCCTCTTTCTAATAAGTATAATGTTAATTTATTTGCAGCTTGTTCCCACGTATATTCATGTGCATGTAGTTTCATATCACTCCTCCATGTAAATGTGCTATAGCTTCCTGGTAACTCTGATTGTATAGCTTGCTCTGAAAAGTTATCATATTGCCTCTTGCGCCACAGCTAAAGCAAATGAATTGTCCTGTGTTTAGATTTACAGAAAATGAGGGATTTTTTTCTTTATGAAAAGGGCATAAAGCAGTTGCTTCTCTTTTGTTGGGGTGAAATTTTTCTAATTTTGTGGAGTAATAATCACTAGGAGTTGGCATTGAACTACATACTTGCTGATCATGTTTAGGTTTGGTGCTATTATTTTTAAATATAAGTTTATGATTATTAATAGACACTAAATAGTCAGATCTCGTGTTGTTTTTTATTATGTTCTTCATGTTTGACGCACTCCTTGTTGCAATTTATTTGTCATTTTCTCTCTCCATGCTTTAGCGGCTTCTATACTGATCAATCGATGCCTTTTCCCTATAGCCATAGTTTCTGGTCCTTCACCGTGTTTTAAAAGATCGTAGAGCTTTGTGCGACTTAGATTATGCAGTACACAGAACTCTTTGAACGAATATGCCAGCTTATTCATAAGCAATAACCTTATATAAAAATGCGTTAAATGATAAATAAACAGTTTGGTATGTTTTTTTTATTTTGCATGCGCATTATTGGTAATTATGAAGTTTTGATGGGGGCTCATAACTAGGGTTTTTTTTACACTAGTTATGGCCCCCATGTTTTATTAGTCTATTAAACATAATATATAAGTAGGCATATGGATAAACAAAGAAGTATTACTATTGAAAAGTATTATAATTGGGTGCAATTTATCAATTTTATTGTTAAATTAGATGTAATTTGTATATATTAAAATGTTTGTAAATTTCTTGCAGCTTTTATTTCTCGGCTAGCTTTTTTTATCCATTTTTTAATTAAATCTTTAGTAATTTTGGTGGGACTACGATTTAAGACAATTATAGATAAATTACTTATGGCTGGATAACATAATTCGTTAAAAGCGTTAAAGTATAAATAACAAATTCTTTTTACTAGCATTTGTTCACGGAAATAACCACTCATCTTTTTAGCATAAAAATATGGTGTTTTGGATAGTAAGTAATGTGTAGCTTGTCGCAATTTAATAATTTTTTCTGTTAGCAAGCTATTGATAAACGGAAATGACGGAAATAAGTTTCTTATAGATTCTATGTTGGTTTCAGTTTTTCTAAGGACTTTAACTGGCTTAGCTTTATTCGCTATCCTTTTCAAGATTTCTACATTAATCGTTTTTTCAAGTAAAAATGGATGAACACAAAGCGAAAAAATTCGCATTAAGCAAATGGACATTTCTTCCTCCAGTTCTATAGCATCAAGTGTCGTGACATATACATCATGAAATTTTAAAAAAAATAGGCTTTCTTTAAATTTTTGTAGAGCTTTTTGGAAATGCGGATCATTAATAAGGAATTTATAAACCACGTGATTTTTAAGTTGATTTAACAACTCTTTATGGGGATGACAATAGTCATGGGGTAAAGAAAGATCATGGTTAGCTACTAAAGATTCTTTATAGCAATTAAGTCCAATAGTCGTAAATTCAGCAAAATCCTTTTCATATCCTATACCTAAAATATCCATATATTACCTAAAAATTACCTAAAACTATTTCGGTAATAACTACAAATCCACGTAACCCATTGATTTCATTAACAATTTAAATGCGTCCCCAACCGGATTCGAACCGGTGTTATCGCCGTGAAAGGGCTACTACGTATACTTTTATATATTTCTGTGAATCTCAGTACATATTGCAAACCCTTATTTTTAAACATATTTAGGTGTTTGGCATATATGGTTGACTACTGAAGTTTACTCCTATATATTACGGAAATATTACGGAAACGTTTATAGGTGTGTTAAATGGGTCGATTAGTAAGAGATGCTCGGTTAGAAACTAGGGAGGCAAGAAGAAGGTTGTTGGTAAGAAAGGAACCTCATTGGAGACAACTAATTAAGACGTCACACTTGGGGTATTATAAAGGAGCTCAAAGTGGTGCATGGTGTGCAAGAGTAAGGCTAGATGGCAGATATCATTATGAAACAATTGGTACTGCTGATGATCACCACGATGCAAATGACGATAACATTTTAAATTATGCCCAGGCACAAGAAAAAGCTAAACAATTTGCAGAAAAGCTTCTAAGAAGCGAAGACCACAATGGTAATAAATATACCGTAAAAGATGCTGTTAATGAATATTTGGCAGATTTTAAAGCAAATGGTAAAAAATCTTTATATGCTACTGAAACTCAAATAAAGGCGCATATTTTACCTTGTTTTGGTAATAAGCTTGTTAATGGCATTACATTTAGTCAATTAAATTCTTGGAAAAATAAACTTGCTACAACGGATAAACGTGCACGATCAAGTAATAGATTTGGACAAGCTCAAAAATTTATATTTAATGTAGATAATGATCCAGATTATCCACGTAAACGTCGAGCTACAGCAAATAGAATAATTAATACTTTAAAAGCTGTATTAAACCATGCTTATAATACCAATCGAGTTGCTTCTAATGATGCTTGGAAAAAGTTAAAACCATTTAAAAATGTATCAGAACCAAAAATTAGATTTCTTTCAGAAGCAGAAGTAACGCGCCTTTTAAATGCTTGCAATCCTAGTTTTAGATTAGTAGTACGAGGAGCTTTACTTACTGGTGCACGTTATGGCGAATTGACACAACTTAAGGTTGGAGATTATAGCACTGTTACCAATACAGTTTTTATTGCCCAAAGTAAAAGCGGTAAATCGCGCCACATTCCACTTAATTCTGAAGGAATATCATTTTTTGAACAATTAATAATTGGTAGAAATTCTAAAGAATTAATGTTTGTTCGTGATGATTGCGTTCAATGGAAGAAGAATTATCAAGCAAGACCATTAGAAGCTGCTTGTAAGGCTGCTAAAATTACTCCTACTGTTACGTTCCATATATTACGACATACCTATGCTAGTGCTTTAGCTATACGTGGCGTTTCGTTACAAGTTATTGCTGCTGTGTTGGGGCATTCTGACACTAGGATTACCCATAAACACTATGCTCATTTAATACCATCTTATATTGCGGATGCTATTAAAGAGCATCTGCCTGATTTCGGTAAAACAGGAACTAGTAATATAGATATTATTGAAAAACTATTGATTAATTCAAATTAAAGGAAATAATGTGTCAAGTAAAACATCTGATTGTTTTCCGCAAGAACTACTTTTAAAAATAAAAAACAAGCATAATTTTCCACGAGAACTTGATTTTTATGATGAATTAGTAAATATTAAAAAATTTTTAGATGATTTAAACTTAAATGCAATTCCAAAAAAAACACAAATAATAAATGAATTTAAAGTTTTGATAGAAAAATCTAACGATTTACTGAATTTATTAGAACAAACCATGCCGTTAGTTTTAAGCAAATGTAATTCAATTTATAAAAAAGTTTATTCTAATAAAGTACCATCTGATATTCATTTTAGTACCACATATATTGTTTTTAACCTGCAAAAATTGAAGGCTATTTGCTGTTCGATTAAATATCAAATAGATAATTATTCATATGCAAAGATATTGAAAGCTATTGACGTGGTATTACATTGTTTTTGTAGCCAAGAAACTAGTGTTACTAAAGAGTATGACCTTTGTTTGATGTCGGAGTTACCGGTTGATGGTGACATAAAAAAACCTGAACTTAATAAAGTATATTTTGAAAAAAAAGATAATAAACTTGCATATATTGTTCTTTCTCCTAATGGAGCAATAGCTGAGAGAACATTGGATATTACAATAGAAGGGGATTTAACTAAAAATTTTTTAAACAGCAAAAAAAATGATATTTTAAAAGCCACTTCAAACAAAGATTATGCCCAAAAGGTTAAAAGGATCGATGTTACTTTAATTGAGTTATTAAACATAAAAATACCACTAGAAAAAATAATCTCAAATAATGATTATTGTGGTTATGAACTTGATTTAATGTCGGATGGATTAATATTAGATAAAAGAAAAATATATATAGGAAAAACTAGTGATGGTGCATTAAAATACACCATTTTAACCACAACTAATGGTGTTGTTGTAAACGATACCATTAATATAGATCAGTTATCTTTATTAGATTTAATTGCATATGACTTTGTTTGGGTTTCTTCTGATCAGCAACAATCAAATCAAGAGACTGAAAAAATATACATTAAAAAAATTAATAATGATGCATTAGAATATACTGTTATAACTTCTCTAGATGGGTATGACCTTGCTTTAATGTCAGAATTACAATCACAACAACAACTTGAGCAAGGAAAATTATATATAAAGCTGGAGGATGGCGTAATACAATATAAAGTATTAGATGGTGGGAATATTGAACGATTTGGACAAATTATAGCTAAAGACATAGATAGTAGTGCAACTTTTCCAATAAGCGATAATTTAGACCAATTTTCCCAAATAAAGAAAGACATTTTAAAAGTAACATCAAACAGAGGGCACACACACACTCTAAACAATGGAAAGTTAACTAGTGCTATTACTATAGAAGAGCTACCTGTATTAGTTAAAAGTGAAGAAAATTTTAATTCAGATTTATTTGTTGAAGTTTTAAAAATAATATTAAAAAGAGGCCATATATCTACAATTAATGCAAATTATAGTATAGAAAACATAAAGCCATTATTGCCTAAAATTTTACAAATAACATCAGACAGAGGCCATACTCGTTATGGTTTTATAAACACATTAATCAACAATATGAATATTTTATTGGGAGCATGTAAAGATATTATTGATGAAATAAATAGTAACAAAAGCATCTTGTATTGTAGGCCCGATACTGGTGCGTGTTTCAATATACGTCGTAGTAATGTAATATTAAAGTTTGCTGCTATTTTTCAACAGACCTTATATGATAATGAAAAACTAACAGTTTTCTATAAAAATGATGAATATAATGAAAATTCTTGTGAAAACAATCAATATACTGGAAACTTTTATACGTTTATCCTTGATTGTCGTCCATTATTTGAAGCATTGGGAGCACAATTACCCAAAGAAGAAACCTCAGTAGGCAGATTGCTTATGACAACCTTAAAAACCTATAGAATACTAACGAAAGCTAACCGTTCACGAGGGTAGTATTTTTTGTCTAACAACTCCAAAATTGAAGTAAAAATTAATGATTTACATCTTTTTGGAACAAAAAAATAGCAATTTTTTAACCAAATATATACATACCTAAGTGAATTATTACACGTATGTTAACTAATAATTAGTGCCAAATAAATTATACCATATCAAGCACTTTATTTTATCACTATACAATTGTGAATATTCACAATTACAAGAATATTGTATTTTCTGGAAAAAACTAGAAAAAAATAAATAATTAAACATGCACGCAATCCTAAGTGGGTTTTCTACATCAAGTAGTGAAATTAAATTCCATAACCATCATTTTACCGATCATTTTACTACTTTATACGGGATGTTATTTACGTGTTATTTTGAACATGAAAATTTATAGAAGGAACTAGAAAATGCGTATAAATCATAATGTTGATGAAACATGTAAAATATTGAATATATCTAAACCAATGCTGTATAAACTTTGGAGGCTTAAACAAGGGCCACGAATAACCAAAATTGGACGTAGAACCTTTGTGTCGTCTTATGCGCTTGAAGCGTTTTTAAAAGAAATGGAGTTATCTTAAAGGTTTATTTAATACAGTTATTAAGAATCTAAGCTGTCCAAAGATACATGGTGGTAGAAAGAATTGATCGTTTTATACAGGAGGTAACAATATGTTGGTATTGAAAATTCAGGAAGTGTTAACAAGTAACAAACATTATGCCATTAGTAGAGATGCCACAACAATTTTAGAAACATTAGTTAAGAAATCTGATCAAAATGGCAGGTGTTTAGTATCCATAGTATATTTAACTAAAGAAGAAGGGTTGTTTGCACATAGAGTTGTAGATTCAATACATCAATTACGTGACGTGGGAATTTGTATTTTAGTGCAAGGTAGTATTCCTGACGATTATAGACAAGACTTTGAAATTCAAATTGCCTCTGAATATTTACAATCAAATATTAATAAGTGAGTAAAAAATGGCAAGAATAAGGACGATCAAACCAGATTTTTGGACTTCTGAACAAGTGGTTATGTGCTCGTATCGTGCACGTTTGCTGTTTATTGGTATGTTAAATTTTTCTGATGATCATGGGATACATCCAAAGTCTTATATGAGGCTTAAAATGGAAGTATTACCTGCTGATGATTGTGCTATAGATGATATTAAAGCAGCAATTGCTGAACTTATTGTAGCTAATCTTATTATAGAATATGCGGTTGATCAAAAAGAATTTTGGTTAGTTACTGGTTTCAAAACACATCAGAAAATTGACAAACCCACATATAAATTTCCATTACCTAATAATTATCAAAATCAACATAATCAACTTAATGTCCTATCGACTATTTCTTCAACAATCGACGAGCAGTCGTCTAGTACTAGTCGAGAAGTCGACGAAGAGTCGCCGAATAGTTGTAGAACGGTCGCCAAGTTGTCGCCTAGTAGTCGATTAGGGAATGGAAGGGAATGGAATGGAAAGGAAGAAGATATAAGTAAAGTTCCAAGAGAAACTTTACCTGTTTTTTTAGGTGAAAATTCTGCTGCGGTTACAGAGTTATTTGATTATTGGAAGTTGGTTATGAATCACCCTAAAGCAAAACTTGATAATGCGCGCAAGAAAAAAATAATTGCGGCAATAAAATTAGGATTTTCTGTTGATAAATTAAAGCAGGCTATTGATGGTTGCTCTAAATCACCTTGGCATATGGGAAACAATGATCAAAAGAAAAAGTATGACAATATTAGTCTTGTTTTCAGAAATGCCGAAAAAATTGAACAGTTTATTGGATTTATAGCTAACCATGATACTACAGATGACACTCACAATATTGTTAGCCAAATAGATCAGATAGCAAAAGGAGCAATTTAAATGTACCAAAATTCAGCAAAAGATATTGTGCAATTTCTTAACTCTCGCATAAATGAAGTTGTAAAATATTTATTACCCAATGGTAAGAAAAAAGGTAATGAATGGTGTGTTGGTTCAGTTAGTGGAGAAGTTGGAGAATCACTACAAATTTGTTTAAGTGGGGATAAAGTTGGGGTATGGAGTGATTTTGCAACAGCAGAGGGTGGTGATCCATTAAATCTATGGTGTGCAATACGTCATGTAGATCTGCGTACGGCTATTTTAGAGACTAGGCAATGGTTAGGTATAACTCAACACCAATTCGAGCCACAGAAGCGTTTAAATTGGGTTAAACCAAAACTTAAATTAAATGCTTTAACGATAGGATCCTCAGTTGCTCAATATTTAATTGAATTACGTAAGTTAACTATAGAAACACTCAAAGCTTTCCAAATTACAGCTGATAGTGACAAAATTATTTTTCCTTATTACAGAGATCAAGAATTAATTTTTGTTAAATACCTTAATGTAACTAGACTTAATGGTAAAAAAGATATTAGTGTTACTCCTAATTCTGAGCCATGTTTATTTGGTTGGCAATGTATACCCAAAGATACTCGTAGTATTGTGTTAACGGAAGGGGAAATTGATACGATGTCGCTTTTTCAGTATGGGTTGCCATTTGGAATTTTATCAGTTCCTTTTGGTGGTGGAGGTGGAGGCAAACAAAACTGGATCGAAAATGAATTTGATAGACTTAATATTTATGATGAAATATACCTGTGCCTTGATAATGACCAAGAGGGACAAATTGCTACCCAAACATTAGTACAACGATTAGGAAGACACAGATGCAGGATTGTTACATTACCCTGTAAAGATGCTAATGAGTGTTTACAAAATAATGTTAGCGTAGAAGAAATTAAAAAATGCTTTGATCTGGCTAAAATATTAGATCCGGACGAACTAAAAAGAGCAGATAGTTTTTTAGAACAAGTTATACAAGAAATCTATCCTGCCAGCGATACACATTTAGGTTACACTTTGCCATGGAATAAAACGCAAGGTAGAATTTTACTAGCTCCAGATGAGCTTTCTGTTTGGACTGGAATTAATGGGCATGGCAAGAGTCAAATGTTGGGACAAATAATTTTAGGTTGTATAAAGCAAGGAGCCAAGTTATGTATTGCAAGTTTAGAATTAAAACCTAAAAGACTATTGGCGCGCTTAACACGCCAAGCCGCAGGTGTCAGAAATCCTACAGTGGGTTACATTAAAGCCATTAATAAGTGGTATGGTGAAAATTTGTGGATTTTTGATTTGGTGGGAACTGCTAAAACGGAACGCATCCTGGAAGTATTTCTATATGCTAGACAAAGGTATGGTATTGATGTGTTCGTAATAGATTCTATGATGAAGTGTGGAATAACTGAAGATGATTATAATGCCCAAAAAATGTTTGTAGAAAAGCTTTGTGATTTTAAGAACGAACATAATTGTCATATACATTTAGTAATTCACCCTAGAAAATTACAAGATGAATCTAAACCTCCAGGGAAATTAGATATTAAAGGTAGTGGAGCTCTTTCTGATTTGGCAGACAATTGTTTTACAGTTTGGCGAAATAAGGCCAAAGAAGAAGGTTTAAAAAAATCAGTTGAGGGAACACCAGCGCATTCTGAGTTGTTAAGAAAGTATGATGCTATATTACAGTGTGATAAACAAAGAAATGGGGAGTGGGAAGGAGCAGTAACATTATGGTTTGATCTAGATTCATTCCAATATTTAGAGGGTTACAAGCAACGGCCTATACAGATGGTTGATTACCGTAATCCAATAGATCCCATAACAAATATAAGTGTTTTAGATAGTTGCGTTAAAAGTTGAAATGTGTAAATTAACAACAATAAAAAAAGCAGATCATCCAATTAACTTGAAAGAAAGTTTTGGTAAACATGTTGTTAATAGAAATGCCGTTGCAGATTCAGTTTTTACTGATAACAACCTTAACCTTAAAGAAAAAGCTCAAGATGTTCAGCAAAATATCTCTGCACTTAACCCGGAAAATAATATAGAGTTACTTTTAGCATCACAAATAATGGCAGTACATAATTATCAACAACGACTTATATCTTATGCTATTAATACAGAAAACGTTGATAGTAGTGTAAAATACGGCAACTTAGCAGCTAAATTATCTAATGTTTTTATCCAGCAAGTTACTCTTATGCAAAAATTAAAAGGCATTAACCAACAGAAAGTAGTTTTTGAACATGTACATATACATAGTGGTGGGCAAGCTATTGTTGGCGCAGTTAATACTAACCATACTCCCTATCAGGATAAAACGTGAAAACAATCCCATGCACCGAGAAATTAGTTAAAGTATATGCTTTCTCTAATGCTCCTAAATGTGGAGCTAAAACTCGTTCTGGTTTATTATGTAAATCACCAGCCGTACGGTTTAAAAAAAGATGCCGAATGCATGGTGGTACTAATCATGGAGCGCCAACTGGTAACCATAATGCTTTAAAACATGGATTTAATATTACAGAGTCTAAGTATTTGAAGAAACGAGTCATCGAGCTTCTTAGGGATTGTAAACAGCTATTAGCTAAGTATTGATTTATAGAAGTTTATACTAAATTTCATATTTTAGCTATTCATATAATACCTATAGAAATTAGCTGTTTTACAAATTTTTCAATTGATTATAGTCATCTAATTATTTAAAAAGGTGCTGATTCACGCAATATTTTTAGCTAAATTTTACACAGTATGGTTGCAATATACACGATTAAAAACAATAGATAATAAACAATCATTACAATATAGTTGTTTTAATAACAAACATATGTAAGAATGATAGCTATGTTTTTGAACAACATAGTTTAAATAGGTATTTAATCAAACAATGCGATATATAGCTGTTAGCTGCGGGCATGAGTTTTTCATTTAAGCAATTAAATGTAAGTGGAGAAGTATATGAAGATTGGACTGTCTAGTATTAAATTTATAATTATTTTAATATGTTACTTTAGTATTGTTCCTGTTGCTTTCGCTGAGGAAATTACTTTTTTTGATAAAAGTGGTACACCTTGTGCCTATGTTGATATTGAAGATGAACTAACTATATATCTGTGGGGTGGTGAACCAGTTGCTTATTTAGAAGATGATTCAATATACGGGTTCAATGGAAAACATCTTGGTTGGTTCACACAAGGTATAATTTGGGATCATGAAGGCTACGCTGTAGGCTTCATCGAAGGCACAATACAAATGTTCACAAAATTTGAACCATACAAGAGTTATAAAAGGTTTAAACCATTTAAGTCTTTTAAAGAATTTTCTCCATTTAAACCTTTTTTTACCGATAGATGGTCGAGGAATAGCTTAATAATTACTTTAAAACTTGGAAGTAAATAATTATTTGTTTGGTAGAAGATTTATTTAGAATTGACTTTTATATTTCAGAAATTTTATACGGCGAGTAGTTTCTATTTTTAAATGAAATTATTCAGAAAAAGTGATTTGTATAGTTTAGGGTAAATATAGTAATGTGGGATTGTGTTGTTTGCTATATAGTTGTTAGCGTTGTTGGTATGGCTGTAGCACTTTTTGTTCAATATTTGGGGAATGATTACTTATCTTGTATTTTTATTGGTATTCTAGTAGTGTTTCTTGTTGTGGCGATTACTTTTGCTGTATTATCAATTATAAAAATATACTTTAGAAAAATATTAAACGAAGAAATAATAAAAAGCCCTTCAGTAATACAAACCACTTCAAATTTGTTGTTAAAATCAAGCGTTATAATGCGTCATATTATTAGTGATGTAACAGTAACTTTGTTAGGATTACTAATATTGTCTCCCGTTGTTATGTTGTTTTATCAAATATATTTTTATTTACAAACAGGGAAATCATTTTCGTTATCAATCATTGATTTGTTAATTTACTTTAATAATTCTTGGGCTATATATCCAACAAATTGGTTGGGGTTATGGAATGTATTAGATAAGTTAAATCCTGTACATTCGTTAATAATTCCTCCTCTTTTATTTTTATTTCTCATTATTCTTAGCAGACGTTGAGAAAGCTACTTTTAATTAATTATGTTAGAGTTTTTTATGCATTTATTTTTAGTACCATATTTGTGGATCTCTAATAAGATAAAAAAAAGATAATTCAAAAAGATGTAGATCGTGCTAAATAAAAAACAGTATAGATTTTGCTATATCTTAAAAATTTCGGAATGAGAGCCGAGTCTAGCAAGTCTCAATAAATTTTCCTTGATCACTATCTCTGATACACTAGAAGCCATGGAAAATAGATTAAAAAATCTGGATTCATGAGCCAAGTAAGGAAATTAAAAGAAGAGAATACTAATTATATAGAAGAAATTTTACCACATAGGCATAAGCTTATTGAGCTTTATAGAGCAGTGGTGTAATGGGCTTTGCACAACAGTGCACATGCAAATTATTTCATTTCATCGTACGTGTGGCATTTTTTGTATAAAAAGCTATTGCAGAATGGTAAAAAATGTTGAAGGGTATTTACATTTTTAAAACAAGTTGGTAACATAGCAAACCATAATTATAATTTATAGGTGCTATATGATTGCAAACGAAAATTTTGATTTCCCGAATACTGCAAGGACTAAAAACTGTTATACCTTGGTTTCTCCTCAAAAAAACGAACATGAGAACTATCGCAATGACGAATAAAGCCAAAAACAAATGATGCAGAAGGAAACAAATTTATTAGTTGAAGGTGGAACGCAAATTTATGAACGATGAAATTTTAGATAACCTTCCTGTATTACTACCAGCACATAAATATCCTTTGTGGCTTAAATTATTTGCGGGAGGTGTACTGCTTGCAACTTTATATTCACTTATATTATTACCAAAATACCTGAATGCTGTAAAAAATTTACATGCTGCAAAAGCTGCTTATCAAAGTGGAGATTATAAAAAAGCAATAGATTTCTATGTTAAAGTATTAGAGACGGCCTATTCATCAAAAAATATTCGTATTAGCACCACAGAAGCATTTTTTGCAATGGGCGATAAGGAACATTGTGAAGCTGGCTTGGCTTTATTAGATGGCATTATCATTGATGACGCTACTTGGAAAGAACTTAGCAAAAAAATACCAATCGAATATCACCAATATTTTAAGGATGTAAATAAATAATATGTTTTTTATTCCAGGCGAGTTAATTTCACTAATAACATTTCCAGGCGTTATTGTGCATGAAGCAGCGCATAGATTTTTTTGTGATTTAGCAAAAGTAGAAGTATATGAAGTTGCCTATTTTAGGGTTGGCAATCCTGCTGGATATGTTATCCATGGTCCAACTAAAGATTTAAAAAGTGCTCTTTTAATTTCTATTGGACCTTTGATAGTAAATACAACATTGTGTGCGTTACTTACATTTTCAGCAATGTTTCCAATTGTTATTTTGGAGGTAGAAAAGTATAATTTTGTATTCAAGGTTTTAATATGGCTTGGTTTTTCTATAGGAATGCATGCTTTTCCAAGCAATCATGATATTGAAAATTTTATCCAAGAGGTAAAAACTGTAAGAGGATGGGGAATTTTATTAATATGTGCAAAACTTTTTGCGGTTTTATTAAGAATAGCAAATTGCTTGAGAATTATTTGGTTTGATGCAATTTATGCCTTTGGGATAAGTATGTTTTTACCTTGGTTATTTGGGTATATCTAGAGCGCAAAGCCCAGTAAGGAGCTATAACTAATGATTTATTTATGGAAAACTCCAACTAAATTTTATGAAAGTACTATTGGTGATGATTTAAGCAGATATATTGGAATTTATAATAAAGGAAAAGGTCCCAATTATTCTTTATTAAATAGCGGGCGTTATGATGCTAAATTATTTGAATTTTCTAAAGAAGAATTAATATTTGAATTTGAAACAACAAAATATGAATTAATTGTTAATGATGTATTAGAGAATAACGCCGACTTTATTATTGTTAATGAACGAGTACGAAAGGTGTTAGAACAATTTGCAATTAATGATATACAATATTTGACTCCAACAATTATATGTACCAATGGTGAATTAAATAATTATAGTATTGTTAATGTTTTACCTAGAGTATCTGGTATTAATCGAGAAAAATCTCAATGTGAATTTTATTCTGATGATCCTAATAAAATATCAGGATTTAGGTTTGGAACAAGGGACTATGGTATACAAGAATGGTTGCCTAGGAAAGCATCATATAGCTAGAGAAAAAGAATTTGGTTCATTTGTCTTAGTTTCACAAGAACTAAAAGATGCTTTATGTAATTTATATCCACCGATTAAAGAAGTTTCTTTTATATTGCCAGAAGAAATGGAGTGGTAAAACAGGTGATATCATTTCTTCAGAGTTGATTTAACTGTAGGAATCATAATATGATTTGGTACTTTCAAATCGTAGGATAGAGGTCGTCTGACAGTTAACTATCATTTAACGAGACGACCCCGCCAAGCAAAGGCAGTTTATTGAGAGTAGTAATTAAAATAAGTTTTACTACCTGCATGACACATTTCCTTAAAGTTATGGTCACACGAGTATGCCATGGTGATATCTTTATGGTCGATTGTCATGTCAAACGTACCAAATAATGAACGATCAACGGAATTAGAATTAGGTGCTTCAAAGTTAAACTCAAGAATCAATTCAAATAGACCATTGATACAAATCTTATCCGTATTCATTTTATAGATAAGATTACCTAAGGAAATCTTTTTTTCTCTATAATTTTGATAAAACTTCATTAGGTGACTTTTGCCTTCATCTGAAAGAAAATCTTGAAGTATGCACGATTTAATGTCTTCCTTTAAATTCGCTTTTTCACACACAGATTGCAAAGCTTTTGAATGTTTAAATGGTTCTAGAATCCATACTAAATCAGTAAAGGGTATTAGGTTGTTTTTAATAAACGAGGCTGCTAGATCTATTTTTTTAAACATATTATTTTCTGAAGATATATTTTTTAAAAGAAGTTCTTTATTGAACATCAATTGTTGACGATTAGCTGCTAAAATATTTAGATAATTCTTGTAATTAGTGTATCCGAATTCTTTTGAGGTTTCATCAAGGGCTTGATGCCAATCTAAAGACTTTTCTTTTTGTAGTTGGTTGGCTTTTTGCTTAAGAAATGATTGTAAAACAATAGACTTCATATAAACCTCACATATTTGCTCATCAACGCTCTGTCGCCTGCTCCAAAACATCTTTGAGCGATGTTTAGTTTATATGGTTTAGAGAATATTTATTCAATGACAGTACTCGAGTGCAAGCTTTAGTGCGCAGGCGCATGGTTTCTGTCTAACCAAGCAATCATGCTATCTATTTAAAAAAATTTGTCAAGACCCGTCAACACCATAAATGTGAACATTAATATTGCGACGGCCATGAGCGTAGATTCTTCTCGATAGTGTTCTTCCTTCAATGAACATTCTAGGGCTCTGGTTTAGAATCTAAGGAGAGTGAACGATACAAATAATTACTAAGTTAAGCATTGTGCTTGTTGAATTTTTCTTTGAGAAGGTATGTATTAGTGTAAGTAATAGTATTTGGTTGCTGCTTAGTTTTATACAGTAATATTTATGCTCAATTCCTACTGACCGTCCGTTGAACATTCGATACATGTTCGACACGAAAACTCGTTTTGTTCATGGTATTCTCAAAAACCACTTATTTCACCCTGCCGAAAAGAGGACTCGAACCCCCGACCCACTGATTACGAATCAACAAGTTAAGATGGATATTATTTTGAGGGTAAATAGGCTTGTAGCTTTTTTGTGGACGTGAACTGGTACCGTGAAAGTAATAAATAAGTTAAGGTTAATGCTTTTGGCAGAACTATACATGAGAAGCAGAAGATACTTAATTAATTGTTGTTGACATATATAATTTGAGAGTGGATTATAAGTTTTAAGTACTAACAATAAATATATTGTATAGCCCCTTTTTTTAAGCACCTACCAGAACCACATATAACGGAAATATTACGGAAACCAGGTTCTAATCAATAGCTTAAACCACGTAACTCATTGATCTTATTAACAATTTAAATGCGTCCCCAACCGGATTCGAACCGGTGTTATCGCCGTGAAAGGGCGGTGTCCTAGGCCGGCTAGACGATGGGGACCTAAGAAAGTAAGTTAAAACAGCTTGATTAAATCAAAAACTGTGGAGCTAAGCGGGATCGAACCGCTGACCTCTTGCATGCCATGCAAGCGCTCTCCCAGCTGAGCTATAACCCCTCTGAGACACAGATATTAAGACCTTTGGTTATCCTAGTCAACACTTGTTGTTTTCCAATTAACTCTAATACTTGGTCTATAGAAGGGGTCTGATTTTTACCGGTAGTAAATATTCTTAATGGTATAGCTATTTCGCTAAATTTTAAATTAAATTTTTCAGCAATATTTTTTAGTACAGTATGAATACTAGTAGCATCCCAAATAGTTAAAATTTTAAGTTCTACTAATAAAGCATTTAAACTAGCTGTAATTTGTTGATTATTTTTTAAGTTGTTTTGTAAGTTTTCTAAATCTTCTTTGGTTATATTGATATGATCTTGATAAAAACAAGTACTTTCTATAGCCATAGCCTGTAAAGTTTTTACTCGTTTTCTTTGTAAATTGATAATTTTATTAATATCAGCTTTATTTTGATTTTGTTCTAAATCTAGATCTATACCCAACTCTAGAAATTGGTTCTTTAGAGGCTTAATTAAAGCGTTAATATCGCCATTGGCTATATAATGATGATTTAGCCATAATAATTTGTCTAAGTTAAAAATAGCCGCAGATTTATGGACTGTTTTAATGTCAAAAAAATTGATTAATTCTTCAATAGAAAAAATCTCTTGATCTTTATGTGACCAACCTAATCTAGCTAAATAATTAATTAATGCATGTGGTAAAATACCCATTTTTTCATATTCTAAAACACTGGATGCGCCATGGCGTTTAGATAAACGAGAGCCATCCGCTCCTAAAATCATTGGAATATGGGCATAATTAGGAATAGGGGCGTCCAAAGCAGTTAGTAAATTGATTTGTTTAGGAGTATTACTAATATGATCTTCACCACGTATTATATCAGTAATTTTCATGTCAAAGTCATCGATTACTACAGTGAAATTATAAGTAGGACTACCGTCTGATCTTAACAAAATTAAATCATCTAATTCAGTATTTGAAATTTTAACTTTACCGCGCACTAAATCATCAAATTCTACATAGCCAGTTAAAGGATTTTTAAATCTTACTACGTAAGAAGCACTTGGTGATTTTTTTAAATTTTTTTCGCGACACAATCCATCGTATTTAGGCTTTTGTTTAGCCTCAAGTTGTTTGGTACGTAAATTTTCTAAGCGTTCTTTGCTGCAACTACAATAATATGCTTGATTATTAGTTAACATTTGTTCAGCAATTTCAGTATATCTAGCAAAACGTTGAGTTTGAAAAAATGGCCCTTCGTCCCACATTAAATTTAGCCATGTTAACCCGTTTAAAATAACATTTACGGATTCTTTAGTAGATCTTTCTAGATCAGTATCTTCTATACGTAAAATCATTTTGCCATGATTTTTTTTGGCAAATAACCAGCAATATAAGGCAGTGCGGACGCTACCAATGTGTAAGTCGCCGGTAGGGCTAGGGGCAAATCTAGTTATGATACTCAAAATAAATCCTTAAAATTTAACCTAACAGGTTAATTAATAAGTTTACTTAACAAGATTGACAATAACAATAAAGATCGACAAAATTATGATAACTTTTTACAGGGCTATGTAGCTCAGCTGGTTAGAGCGTGGCACTCATAATGCCGAGGTCGGTGGTTCGAGTCCACTCATAGCCAAAAATAAGAATTATTTTATGGACTATCTATCTTTATTTATTAAGTTATTTCAATCATTAGATACAGAATGTTTTTTATTTTTAAATAAAATTTTATTGAATAATACTTTTGCTCAACATTTTTGGGGAATTTTATCGCATAAGCACGAAAGTTGGGTTAATGTTATTATTATGCTATTTTTAAATGTTATAGCAGTGTTAATGATCCCAAAAGCTCGTCGTTCCAAAGCGGTTGCCATAATTTTATATTGTTGGTTGTCTTTTCAAGTTGTTTTATTGGTTAATACGGTAATTTTTCAGAAAATTTTACAAATAAATCGTGATTCTCCAAGTGTAGTGGTGGATGGTGCTATAAAATTGTCCAGTGTATTAAATAATTCAAATTTGAAGGATTATTCTAATAATAGTTTTCCGGCTGGACATGCTTTAGTGTTAATTTATTGGGCATTATTTATTAATTTATATGCTCCAAGGAAAATTACCATGCTTGCTGTATTAGTTTCTATTTTACTTATTATGCCAAGAATGATAACTGGAGCTCATTGGTTAAGTGATACGATATTTTCTTTAATATTGGGATGGATGTATTTTAATTTAAGCATGTGGTTTGCAAATAGATATGACTCAATTAAATACCGTTTATATTAAAACCATGGGTTGTCAGATGAACGAATATGATTCATCTAGGATCTTAGATTTATTAGCTAAAGTTTATGGAGCAAAAAAAACAGATGATCCACTAAATGCTGATTTATTATTATTAAATACTTGTTCAGTACGAGAAAAGGCTAAAGATAAAATGTTGTCTGATCTAGGTAGGTGGCGATTATTAAAACAGCAGAAACCAAATTTAATAATTGGAGTAGGTGGTTGTGTTGCTAGCATAGAAGGGCAAAATATTTTAAAGCAAGCGTCTTTTGTAGATTTAGTTTTTGGTCCGCAAACTTTACATAAATTGCCGCAATTAATTAACCAGGTTATACAAAGTAAAAAACAGCAAATCGATATTGCTTTTACGGCAATAGAAAAATTTGATAATTTACCAGCACCAAAAATCGATGGTCCTTCTGCATATTTATCTATTATGGAAGGATGCAATAAATACTGTAGTTTTTGTATTGTACCATATACTCGTGGTAACGAGATTAGCAGAAATTTTGAAGATGTAATCGTGGAAGCCGCTGTTTTGGCAGAACAAGGGGTTAAAGAAATAACTTTGTTGGGGCAAAATGTTAATGCATATAAAAGTAAAAAATCGAATGGAGAATTAGTAGATTTAGCAGTGTTGTTGCAATATATTGCAGAAATTCCAGGGATTTTACGTCTTAGATTTATGACTTCTCATCCAAAAGAATTTTCTGATAATTTAATTATGGCTTTTAAATATATTCCTAAATTAGCAAATCACTTACATTTGCCAATTCAAAGTGGTTCAGATTTAATTTTAAATAAAATGAAAAGAGGCTACTCAGTATCTGAGTATTTAGAAAAAATTAATAATCTTATGGCAGTTAGACCAAATATTTCAATATCTTCAGATTTTATAGTTGGTTTTCCTGGAGAAACAGAAGAAGATTTTGCCGCAACATTAAACGTTATAGACACAGTAGGATTTGATAATTCATATTGCTTTATATACAGTAAACGACCAGGAACACCAGCTGCGAATTTACCAGACAATGTGTCGTTAGATGAAAAAAAGCAGCGCCTTAATATTATTCAATCACGTATTTTACGAAATACTTTGCAAATTGGTGAAAGAATGGTAAATACCGAACAGACGGTGGTAGTTGCCAACATTTCCAAAAAAAATCCTAAAATATTATGCGCTAGAACAGAAAACAATAGACTAGTTACTTTTATGGGTAATCATGATTTAGTTGGCAAATTAATTAACATTAAAATTATTGAGAGCCTACCAAACAGTTTGCGCGGTATTGTGGGTCAACTTTAATATTCTTTAAATTAAATTATATTATTTTATATATGGGTTGTTTTTTTAAATTATATTTAGGGGGCCGTATTGTCTAGGCATAGAAAAGCACATTTTCATAATAATAACTACAATAATCATAATATAAATATGACAAACAATTTAGATAATGTAATTAATCCAATAAATATAGATAAGCCTAGTATAGTTACATTAAATGGCGTACTTAAGCTGTATAGCAATAGCCAACAAAAATATATGCAAAATATATTACATCACGATATAAATTTTGGAGTTGGCCCAGCTGGTACTGGCAAAACTTTTTTAGCAGTTGCTTGTGCTGTTTCTGCATTACAACAACGTTATGTGAAGAAAATTTTATTATCTCATCCAGTCGTAGAAGCAGGGGAGCAATTGGGTTTTTTGCCCGGGGATTTAATTCAAAAAATTAATCCATATTTACAACCATTGTATGATGCTTTGTATGATTTATTAGGTTTTGGTAAAGTTGAAAAATATTTACAACAGCAAATTATAGAGATTGCCCCATTAGCATATATGCGAGGCAGGACTTTAAATGATGCTTTTATTATTTTAGATGAAGCACAAAATGCTACTATAGAACAAATGAAGATGTTTTTAACACGGTTAGGTATGAATTCTAAAGTTGTTATTACTGGAGATGTTACACAAATAGATTTACCAAGAAGAACAACTTCTGGATTAAAGCATGCGATAGATCTTTTAGAGAATATTCCAAATATTAGTGTAACTTGTTTTCAATCTAAAGATGTAGTTAGACATCCTCTTGTAAGAGATATAGTAGATGCATATGCCAAATGGGAAGATAGTAAAAATTAAGAGCCACAATGAGATGACAGTCGATTTAGAATTACAAATAGCAACTAATGCTAAAACTTTGCCGCATCCTGCTCAATTTAAAGAATGGGTTAGTGTAGCTTTAACTAATAGGATCCCGGATAATACAGAATTAACTATTCGTATTGTAGATGAAGAAGAAATTATTAGCTTAAATTATAATTATCGTAATAAAAATAATTCTACTAATGTATTGTCTTTCCCAGTAAACTTGGAGGAAGTAAATGTAGATTATAATATTTTGGGAGATATTGTAATTTGTGCAGCCGTAGTAGAATTACAGGCTAAACAACAAAATAAAGAGTTGTTAGCGCATTGGGCACATATGGTAGTGCACGGTACTTTGCATTTGCTTGGGTATGATCATAAAAACGAATTAGAAGCTAGCGAAATGGAAAGTTTAGAAATAAAATTAATGCAGCAATTGGGTTTTTCTTCACCGTACTAAGTTTGTCTTATATATATATTATAAGACGGTTTTTTCTGAAAATTATAAAAAATTATTGACAACATTCGCAATTCATAAGAGTATCTAAAATAAAGTAATTATAAAAACGATATAATAGGTTTTATTAGGAGAATTGATTATGGGTTGCCAAATCACTGCTTTTACAGAGCAAAACTGTAATAATAATGACAATTTAATTCCTGTAGAAATTATTTCACAATTAAACGTTGTTGCTAACTGCCTTCCTGGATTTACTTATTTGAAAAATAGATATGGAGTATATTTATGGCACAACAATATTAAAGATGAAATCAGACAAAAATATGGTTTTCCAGCTAATGCGATTGGAAAAACAGACTACGATATATTTCCGTTGGATATAGCTAATGAGTATTGTCGTAAAGATTTGGAAACAATTTTTTCAGATCATTCTACGGTTATGGAAGAAACTTGTTGTGCTTCAACAGGAGAACCATATATTCAATTATCTTATAGAAATACGATTAAAGACGAACAAGGGGCAATAATAGGAGTTGTTGGTAATTTATTAGATATTACTTATCTAAAATCCAAAGAAGTGGAAATGCAATCGACTAATAAAAAGCAGCTTATGCCTAAATATGTCAAAGAACTATTAAAAGAAATATTGTTATTAATAAACCTTATATCAGTAAACGAGGATAGCGACAGTAATTTAGTTCTAATTTATGAGATTAAAAATTTTATAAAAACAATAGGTAATTGATACGATGAAAGAACAATCTTTACAAAATGCTTTTTTAACACAAACAAAAAATTTTCAGCAGATATTAGATATTATAAATGGATTTCCCGGGATTACTTATTGGGTAAATAAAGAAGGAATATATATTGGACATAATGTTTTTTCAAATAAAGATTTACAGGAGTATAAAATACCACCAAATTTAGCTGGTAAATCAGTTGGCGATATATTTCCTTCGGAAGTAACCAAATATTATATGGATTGTATAATAGAATCTATTGATTCAGACGTAGAAGTTATTAAAAATAAAACCTATTCTACAACAGGAGAAAAACTTCAAGCAGTATTATATTATAATAGGCCATTGAAAGATGAAAATACAAAAACTATTGGTGCTATAGGTAATATAATAGATGTTGATTATTTTAAAAAAACATCAATTAGATTGTTAAGTACTAATAATAGTTTGGATAAGCAAACAAAGGCTATGCTAGAAATATGTTATGGTTTTTCCAATTCTTTTAAAGAATCTTTTGAAGAAGTATTGCTTTTAATTAAACATATAGAAACAAATACAACTAATAATCACAATAAAGAATTAATTACGGAGATGAAAAATTATTTAAAAATATTATTAAATAATTGTAACGATGTTTTAAAATCTAATTGACTATAATCTTTCTAGTTAAATCTCAATTCGTCCATACATATCATCAATTCTAACAATATCGTCTTCGCCTAAGTAAGATCCGGATTGTACTTCAATAAGATGAAGAGGGGTGTTTTCAGAATTTTCTACCCTATGGACCGTGCCCATGGGCAAATAGATAGATTCGTTTTCATGAAGCAATAATACTTTTTCACCTTTAGTTATTTTGGCAGTACCTTCCACTATAATCCAATGTTCTGAGCGATGGTAATGTATTTGACTAGAAATTTTTGCGCCTGGCTTAATCATTAGCCTTTTTACTTGAAAACGATTTGCTAAATCAATAGTTTGATAATATCCCCAAGGACGGTAAACACGTTTATGATTATTAAGCTCTGCTCTATTATTTATTTTAAGTTCTTGTACTAGATCTTTAATTTGGGTTAGATGTTCTTTAGAGCTAATCAAAACAGCATCTTGGGTAGCGACTACCACTATATTGTCTAAACCAATAACAGAGATTAATTGATTTTCAGTACGAATATAAGAATTAGTTACTTCTTTGGTGATTATATCACCAATTGCTACGTTTCCTTGAGGATCTTTGGTAGAGATCTCCCATAATGCGTCCCATGATCCAAGATCGGACCATTCTAATTCTACCGGTACAACAGCTGCTAGTTTAGTGTGTTCCATAATTGCGTAATCAATAGAATTAGTAGTAGCAGAATCGATCAATTTTGAATCTAATCGTAAAAAATCTAAATCGCGATTAGCTTGAGCAATAGTGTTTTTGCAGCTATTTAATAAATTTGGTTGTAGGCATTTAATTTCTTCTAACATAGTGCTGGCTTTAAATAAGAAAATTCCGCTGTTCCAGTAATATTTCTCTGACTCAAAAAATTGTTTTGCAGTGTTAATATCAGGTTTTTCGACAAAGCGAGTAACTTTATATAAAAATTCATTATTTTTTAATTTTTCGCCACATTCAATATACCCATAGCGAGTTTCAGGATAACTTGGATTTATACCAAAAGTAACAATTGTGCCTTGTTTAGCAGTTTGACTAGCAGTTTTTATAGAATTATAAAAATTATTTAAATTTTTAATTATATGATCGGCAGGTAACACTAATAATAGCTGATCTGGATCTTCTTGTAGTAAACAAGCAATAGCAACTGCAGGAGCGGTATTTTTAGCTTCTGTTTCTAATACTATGTGGGAAGGTATTACATTAATAGCTTGTAGTTGTTCTGCAGCTAAAAAACGATGTTCATTATTACAAATAATCATAGGTTGATTAAATTGTTTAGCGGTGACACGTAATACGGTTTCTTGTAATAAAGTTTGATTATTTGTTAGAGCTAAATATTGTTTAGGGTAATAAGATCTAGAGAGAGGCCAAAGACGTGTGCCATTGCCTCCTGATAAAATAATAGGGGTAATCATAATTAATTGTTATTTCCTAAAAGTTATCTTACTAAATCGGTTGTTTTGTTTGCAATATAAACTTACATACTATTTAATTATCCTATTATTTATTATATTTATTAGCAAAGCAATATGAGTATTTATAAGCCTTTTAAAATAAATCCGTTAATTTTAGTATTTTTAATAGGTAGTTTGCATTTATGGCTCATGTGGCCAGGGATCTTATCTCCAGACAGTCAGGGTCAATATGCTATGGCTGTTGCTGGAATTTATAACGATCATCATCCGCCATTAATGTCGTTTGTATGGAGGTATTTAGATCATATTGTGCCAGGATCTGGTATGATGTTTTTATTACATTTGTCTTTATTATATGGTTCTGTTTTTTATTTAATTAGTAGTTTTTGTAATTTTCGTTATCGGTTTATATTGTTATTATTTTCTTTAATCCCACAAATCTTTTTTTATTCTAATATGATTTGGAAAGATATAGGGTTTACTTTTAGTTTTTTATTTGTTGCAGCTTATTTAAGTTATTTAAGTTCGAACAAACAGCAGCCAACTTGGTATAAAACTATTATATTAGTAATTATTTTATTGTATGGTACCGCTGTTAAATTTCAGGCACAGTTTTGTGCGCCAGTTTTGTTAGGTTGGTTGGCATATGTTCTTTCAAATTATCAAATATATTGTAAAAAGTTTATAAAAACTGTTAGTATATTATTATTATTGTTTTATTTTGTTTTAAACAGTATTAATTATGTTTTGATCCCTAACGTTCAAAAAAATTATTCTTGGCAATTAGTAAAGTTATATGATCTGGCGGCAATTAGCGTAGCCATTAATAAAGATCTGTTCCCTGATTTTACTAAAAATAACAATTTTACTATGCAGGAACTTCAATCTAGATTTAATCGTAAACCATTAGATCAATTTAAGTATTACATGGTAGACGATCTTATATTTGGAGATGCTATATTAAAAACTGGATCTAATAAAATAGAAAGACAACAATTGTATTTTTCTTGGGTTAAGACAATTTTTCGGCATCCATTAATTTACCTTAAACATAGGGCTATAAACATGGCTAGTATGTTATTATATCACCCTAGCTTTAAATATATTAATAATTTTTTAAATAATAATAACTATAATAATGCTATGGTTTATTGGATAGCTAATGGCATGGTGTATTTAACAATGGCTAATTTAATACCTGCAATATTGAGTGTTATATATTTTATTTTAGGAATATTGGTGTTGCGTAGTATGTTTTGGGCTGCTGTACCATTAATATGTTTTAATGCCGTTAGCATAATTATGTTAGTGGTTTTATTTTTTTGTTCTATGGCTGGAACGCCACGGTATACTTATATAACGATTTGTATGGTGCATGCATCGCATTTATTGGCTTATTTATGTTGGAGAAAGAAGCATGAGATCTCTTATTGCTAATTTATCAACAGAAAATTTGCTACATAATATTCAAGTTATAAAGCAATTAGCTAGTCAATCTAAAATTATAGCTATGGTTAAAGCTAATGCCTATGGCCATGGATTACGTTCTATTGCATTACGTTTGCAAAAAGAAGTAGATTTTTTAGGGGTTGCGGCAATAGACGAAGCGTTACAATTGCGGCAGGCAGGAGTAACAATCCCAATTATTTTAATAGAAGGTGTTTTTGAACCAGAAGAATTAATAGTCGCAGCTAGAGAAAATTTTTCTGTGGTTTTTCATAATGAATTACAATTGGACTGGTTGCGTAATTTAAGTGTTAGTTCTAATATATCTAAGCCAATTAATGCTTGGTTAAAGATAGATACTGGCATGAGTAGATTAGGCTTCAATTTGCAAGAGGCGTTAGAGATTTATCGATATTTGGCAACAAATATTAATGTTGCTAAACCATTGGGAATTATGTCGCATTTTGCTTGTGCGGAAGATTATCAGCATGCTTTAAATAATTATCAAATAAAAAATTTTATAGATTTTATAGGTAACGTAGATGTTATTAAATATCCAAATTGGAAAAGTTTTTGTAATTCTGCAGCTATTTTTAATTTTACTAAACAACATTACGACGTAGTTAGACCTGGTTTGGCGTTATATGGGGTATCGCCACTATTAGGTAAATTTTCTAAAGATTTAAATTTAAAACCAGTTATGACTTTACAAACTACAATTATAGCTATTAAACATTTGTCAAAAAATTCAGCGGTTGGTTATGGGGCAGAGTTTATTTGTCCAAGAGATTTAAAAGTTGCGGTAATAGCAGTTGGTTATGGAGATGGTTATCCGCGTAGAACTAAACCAGGAATGCCAGTTTTAATTAATGGACAGCTTTGTAAAATAATTGGTAGAGTTTCTATGGATATGGCGGTGGTAGATTTACAAAATTGTTTAGAGGCTAAATTAGGAGATAGCGTAGTGTTGTGGGGAGATAATTTACCCATAGAAGAAATAGTTAAATATACTCATAATTCAGTTTATGATTTATTAACCGGAGTCCAGAATCGTGTTAGATTTAGGTGGAATTAAACCTAATTAAATCTAGTTTAAACATTAAGTGCTAATTCACCTATATAGAAAGCTTGTAGATACTAATATTATTTTTTATTATTTTTGTAAATAAAACTATTTATTTGTTATTTATTAGTTCAATGTGTAATTTCACCGATACAAATCGTTGCTAAGCTAATACTAGTAGCAGAACTAAATGTGTGTACCTGTAGTCTAAATAACCGATGGTAATTATGCACTATGAGCGGCAAAGATAAAACAAATAAAAATTTGCAAATTAACGATGCTGGTAAGGTTGATAATTCTAATAATGCTGATAATAGTGCAGCAAATATTGGTATATCAGTAAAAGATTTGCTTTCTGGTTCTGTCCCAGTTTATCGTGATGGTAAAAATTTAGTAATTGTAGAAAATCATCAAAAACTAACTATCAATGGATTTTTTGATGGTAATCATTCGCTATCTATGCATTTTTCAGATGGGGTTTATAATAGTTCCGAAATTCTACAACAATTAAATGATTCTTCAGTTATTGTTGGAAACTTCCATGATCTTGATAATGTTCTTTCAAATGCTCTTTCTACGCATCATGCTCAACAAGAAGATTTGTCTATTCATAAAAAACATTCAACCGATCAATTTCATCAACAGGTAGAAAGCAATCAAATTTCTCCTCAATTGTTACAGCATGTAGGGCAAGAGGTGGAATTACAAAGCGGTATGGTCACCGACAAACAGCAAGATCTTAATGCTAGTACTGTAATCACGCATACTTTGAGCGAACAACCAAGTAATATTGAAATTGTTTCTGGTGCTGTTGCTGCAAGTCCTACTGCTATTGTTGTTCCTAAAATTGTTGAAAGTGTGCCGACTCCACCATCAGCTGCATTAACAAATGATGCAACCATTACTGGAGATGGTAGCCCTACTGGTGGTTTTGCGGCAGGTAGTTTTTTTGTTGCTGTTCCGATACAAGTTCAAGAGCCAGATAATATTGGTGATGTTAAAATTCAACTTGTTGGAAATATTTCTGGAGGTGCGCAAAATAATATTTATATTTATCAGAATTTAGGAAGTTATTTCCCTATTAATGCTTCACAATTAGCTCCTTATTTACATTCGGTAGTATCTTTTGAACAACCTGCTAGTGTTATAACTAGCGATTTTTTAAATCAAAACATTATGTTTGTTGTTAATCCACCAGGGTACAGTGCAACAGGTAACAATACATATGATTATGTTGTTAAAATTACTACTAATTCTTTACCAAATGTTCCGTTAGAAAATGTATCTACTGATGCTACATCTAATGTTGAATATATATTGTTACCGGTAGTAGTTAATAGTACTGGTGCATCAGTAGAATCTGCTAATTTGTATCCTACTATGGCAGCGCTAGAAGCGGCTGTTACTAATCCAGATCCTAATTTATCTGTAGCTTCGGTTCATGGTAATGTATCGTTTATTGTTAATGATCCTAGCGCCACTAGTACAACGTCAAGTAGTAATAGTATTAAACCTATTGGGAGTGGTACTATTACAGGTCCTGGTAATAATATTACATTAATTGGCGGCACTGCTACAGAAGTTGCTACAGATGACAGTACTATAGTATTTACTCCTACTGCTGGTTATGTTGGTTTAGGTGGTTATTCATATACAGTTGTTACTCCTGCTGGCCCTGGTAATCCTACTTCTACAAGTTCGACAAATTATGTTATATATAACGTAGTGTCAGCTCCTAATCAACTTGTTAATTCTTTAGGAGCACAGATAGTATTTTCTAATGCTAATGGTAACGCTATAACAATAGCTGATACGGCTGGGGCTAGCGCAAGTGATTTATCAAAAACAATTGAAGTTCAATTGTCAGCAGTTAATGGTACTGTTAGTTTAGGTACAAATATTACCGGTTCCAATATTGTTACAAACAGTAGTAGTAATGTTATTACTATTACAGATAATGTTGCTAATATTAATAATTATTTGAATGGATTAATATTTACTTCAAATGGTCAGAGTGGGGCGCAAATTAATGTTGTTGTTGATAATTTACGAAATACATCTATAAATCCTGGTAGTGGTTTAAGTTATGAGCAAACTATTAATATTGCAACCAATAATACTACAATAACAATACCGCAAACTGCTGTTAATGTAGATAGTGTTAGTAGTTTAGTAAATTTACCTGGTGGAAATGATTTAAAAATAGGTGATTTAGTTGGCGGTTCAAATGCTACCATTACAGTGCAGTTAGCTGCTGCCAATGGTACTATTGGTTTTGGCGGTAGCGTTAGTAATGCAACTATTACGTCCGGCCATAATAATACTATTACTATTACAGATACTGTTAGCAATATTAACGCTGATTTAAATCAATTAACGTTTACTCCTGTGGCAGGAGTAAATAATGGTAGTATAACAGTATTAGCTAACGATATTTCTGGGGTTGCAATTACGGATCCTTCAAGCAACAGTCAAACATTAAATATTGTAGTTAATGATGCGGTAGTAGCTGTTCCGACCCAAACAATTAACACGGATATGTCATTAGTATTGTCTACTACTAATGGTAATGCTATAATCATTAGTGATGCGGCAAATGCATCTAATGTTGCTGTTCAATTAAATAGTAATAATGGTATTATAGGATCTAGTAATCCGTTAACAGGGGTTACAGTTACTGGCAATAATAGCGGATCCATGACAATAACTGGTAGTGTTGCCAACGTTAATAATTATTTAAATGGATTAATGTTCACTCCAAATTCTAATTTTAGTGGTGCCACTAGCATTTCCGTGTTAGTTAATGATATTTCCGGAATGACTGGTACTACTATTGGTGCCGCATCTAGTGCTAGTTATAGTAAGATATTAAATATTGATGTAAACGATGCTAAATCAACAATAGTTTCGCAAACTGTTAATTTAGATAATACAGATGTTTCTACGGCTTTAGCTATCCCAATAAACGCTATAACTATTAGTGATGCATCTAGTGCTGCTAATAATGTTATAGTGCAGTTAAGTGTAGCTAATAATGGTGGTACTTTAGCGTCTACTGGTTCAACCTCAAATCTTACTATTACAGGTGGTGGTACTGGCGTTATGACTATAACCGGCAGTGTTACCAATATTAACCATTATCTACAGGGCCTAACTTTTACGCCGACGGTTGGTTTTAGTGGGCAAGCTAATATTACCGTATTGACTAACGATCTATCTGGAGTTACTGGTTCTACTATCGGTTCTGCATCGAACGCTAGTTATAGTCAAATATTAAATGTTGAGGTAAATGATGCCAGATCCACAGTTGTTTCTCAAACAATTAATTTAGATAATACAGATACTTCTACAGCTTTATTAATACCAATAACCAATGCTATAACTATTATCGATGCATCTGGTGCTGCTGGCAATATTATGGTGCAGTTAAATGTAGCCAATAATGGTGGTACGTTATCATCTATTGGTTCCATATCTAATCTTAATATTACAGGTAGCGGCACTGGGGTTTTAACTATAACTGGTAGTGTTGCTAATATTAATACTTATTTAAATGGTCTGACTTTTACGCCAACTGTTGGTTTTAGTGGTGCAGCTAATATTACCGTATTAATTAATGATATTTCTGGAGTTACTAGTGCTACTATAGGTTCTGTATCGAATGCTAGTTATAGTCAAATGTTAAATATCGAAGTAAACGATGCTAGATCCACTGTTGTTTCGCAAACAATTAATTTGGATAATACCGATGCTTCTGCGGCTTTATCTTTGCCAATACCAAATGCTATCACTATTATCGATACATCTAGTGCCGCCAATAATGTTATGGTTCAGTTAAGTGTAGCTAATAATGGTGGTACGCTAGCATCTACTGGCTCTGCGGCAAATCTTACTATTACAGGCAGTGGCACGGGTATTATGTCTATAACTGGTGGTATTACTAATATTAACAATTATTTACAACATCTAACTTTTACGCCAACTTCTGGTTTTAGCGGTGCAACTAGTATTACGGTGTTAACTAATGATCTTTCTGGAATCACTAATGCTACTATTGGTGTGGCATCGAATGCTAGTTATAGTCAAATATTGAATCTTGAAGTAAATGATGCAAGAGCAACTGTTGTTTCTCAAACAATTAATTTAGATAATACAGATAGTTCTACGGCTTTATCTATACCAGTAACTAACGCTATAACTATTATCGATGCATCTAGTGCTGCTAGTAATGTTATGGTGCAGTTAAGTGTAGCTAATAATGGTGGTACTCTAGCATCTACTGGTTCTGCAGCAAATCTTACTGTTACTGGTAGTGGTACTGGTGTTGTAACTATAACTGGTAATGTCACTAATATTAATACTTATTTAAATAGTTTAACTTTTACACCAACAGTTGGTTTTAGTGGTCAAGCTAATATTACGGTGTTAACTAATGATCTTTCTGGAATTACTGGTGCTACCATAGGTTCTGTATCTAACGCTAGTTATAGTCAAACATTAAATATTGAAGTAAATGATGCCAGATCAACAGTTGTTTCACAAACAATTAATTTAGATAATACCGATACTTCTACGGCTTTGTCTATACCAATAACCAACGCTATAACTATTGTTGACGTATCTAGTGCTGCTAATAATGTTATGGTACAGTTAAGTGTAGCAAATAATGGCGGTACTCTAGCGTCTACTGGTTCTGCAGCAAATCTTACTATTACAGGAGGTGGTACTAGTATTTTAACTATAACTGGTAGCATTGCTAATATTAACAATTATTTAAATGGTCTAACTTTTACGCCAACCCATGGTTTTAGTGGTCAAGCCAATATTACTGTGTTAACTAATGATCTTTCTGGGATTGCTAGTGCTACTATTGGTACGCCGTCTAGTGCTAGTTATAGTCAAACATTAAATATCGATATAAACGATGCCAGAACAACCGTTGTTTCACAAACTATTAATTTAGATAACACTAATAATTCTATGGCGTTATCAATGCCAATAAATAATGCTATAACTATTGTCGATGCATCTAGTGCTGCTAGTAATGTTATGGTGCAGTTAAGTGTGGCTAATAATGGTGGCACACTAGCATCTACTGTTTCTGTATCAAATCTTACTGTTACTGGCAGTGGTACTAGTGTTTTAACTATAACTGGTAATGTCGCTAATATTAATTCTTATTTAAATAGTTTAACTTTTACGCCAACTGTCGGTTTTAGTGGTGCAGCCAATATTACGGTATTAACTAATGATCTTGCTGGAATTACCAGCTCTACAATCGGTGTTTCATCCAATGCTAGTTATAGCCAAACATTAAACGTCGAAGTAAATGATGCAACAACAAAGATCCCGATACAAACAATTGATATAAATACTCCATTAATATTATCTGCTGCGAATGGTAATGCTATAACAGTTAGCGATACATCAAATTCTAATATTATGGTTCAATTAAATGTAGCTAATAATGCTGGCGGCATATCTTCTAGTAATTCTGCTGCGGCATTAACAAGTGTTAATGTTAATGCTAGTGGTACTACCATGACGTTAGTTGGTGCTGCCGCTAATATTAATGCTTATTTAAATGGATTAACTTTTACCCCGAGCTCTACTTTTAGTGGAGCCACTAATATTACAGTATTAGTTAACGATATTGCTGGAACTACAGGTGCTACTATTAGTACGTCAACAAGTGCTAGTTATAGTCAATCATTAAATATTTTTGTAAACGATGCAACAACAACTATTCCAGTACAAACAGTTAATATAGATACTTCATTAGTATTGTCTGTTGCAAATGGTAATGCTATAACTGTTAGTGATGCTTCAAACGCCAATATTATGGTTCAATTAAATGTAGCCAATAATAGCGGTATTATATCTTCCAATAATTCTTCCACACCTTTAGTTAGTGTTAGTGGTAATAGTAGTGGTAGCATGACGTTAGTTGGTAGTGCTGTTAATATTAACGCTTATTTAAACGGATTAACTTTTACTCCAAATTCCAATTTTAGCGGACCGACTAATATTACAGTAATAGTGAACGATATTGCAGGAATTACTGGATCTAGCATTAGTTCTTCGGGTAGCGCTAGTTATAGTCAAACATTAAATGTTTTTGTAAACGATGCA
>Ga0187871_10000275_pt1 | contig 49549 bp, 40 predicted proteins | sample June2016WEW_16_1_FD_132988 | JGI IMG/M metagenome (GOLD analysis project Ga0187871, IMG submission 132988) | Peatland microbial communities from SPRUCE experiment site at the Marcell Experimental Forest, Minnesota, USA - June2016WEW_16_10 | ecosystem: Environmental > Terrestrial > Soil >...
AAGATTCAATTGCATACAGGCAGTCGCTCCAGAAGCAGCCCACCCATGGGGCCGTAAGCAATTGATTTAAGTGGTACGCCCGAGTGGATTCGAACCACCGACCTTTTGCTCCGGAGGCAAACGCTCTATCCATCTGAGCTACGGGCGCACATGCAATGCTGTCCTCTATTGTATACGAATTGACCGGTCGCAGAACCGGCTGCGCATGGGGCGGGCATTGCTCGCTTGTGTCGGCACGAGTGCCAACACGGCACGCCGGGGGCGTACGCCACGCGCCACCAACTATAATGATCCTCGTGGCGCAGGCCACATTGGGGAGGTTCTATGGATTGCACCGGAGACGGACAGCTCTCGCGCCGCGCGTTTGCGGGGGCGGCGGGCGCCGCGGCGACCTTCATGATCGTGCCGCGCCACGTGCTGGGCGCGCCGTTTGTGCCGCCGAGCGACCGGATCACGCTCGCCAGCATCGGCCTGGGCCGGCAGGGCCAGGCGGTCACCATGGAATTGCTGGCGCGTCCCGACGTGCAGGTGGTGGCGGTCTGCGATTGCAACCGCGGCAGCAAGGACTACGTGGAGTACGGCGAGAACGATCTATTGAATTCGGCGCGCCGCCTGCTGGGCGCGGGCTACGAAAGCTGGGGCGGAGACCTGGCGTCGCCCGGCTTCGCGCAACTCACGCACGAGTTCCGGACCAGCCTCGGCATGGGCGGCCGCGAACCGGCCAAGCGGCTGATCGAGGCTTATTACGGCTCGCGCAACGGCTCCGGCTCGAGTTCCTATAAAGGCTGCACGGCTTACAACGATTACCGCGAGCTGCTGAACAAGGAAAAAGACGTGGACGCCGTCTATGTGGCGACGCCCGACCACTGGCACGCGCCCATCTCGCTGGCGGCCATGAAACTGCGCAAGCACGTGCTGTGTCAGAAGCCCATGACCCACACCATCGGCGATGCGCGGCGCATGGCGCAGATGGCGCGCGAGATGAAAGTGGCCACTTCCCTGCCCGTCAACAATCCGTCGAGCGAGCCGACGAAGCTGATCGCGGAATGGATCGCGGACGGCGCGATCGGGCACGTACGCGAGGTGCACAACTGGTCGAGCCGGCCTTTCTGGCCGCAGGGAATCGACCGGCCCGCGGAGGCGCAACCGGTGCCCGAAGGCCTCGACTGGAATCTGTGGCTGGGCCCCGCGCCGGAGCGTCCGTTCAATCACGCATATCTCCCGTTTTCGTGGCGCGGCTGGTACGATTTCGGATGCGGCTCGTTCGGCGACATGGGCTGCTACAGCTTCGCGGGTGTGTTCAAGATTCTGGGACTTACGCCGCCGGTGGGCGTGGAGGCGTGTTCGAGCGAGTCTTTCAACGAGAGCTACCCGAAGGCTTCCATCGTGCACCTGGACTATCCGGCCGCGGGCGATCGGCCCGCGGTGCGCATGTCGTGGTACGACGGCGGGCTGCGTCCCAAGCGGCCGGCGGGATTGCGCGCGGAAGACCGGCACTATTTCGAGGCGGGCGAGGACAACGAAGGCATACTATACGTGGGCGACAAAGGGATCGTCCTGGCCGGCTTTAATGGAAACAATCCGCGCGTATATCCGGAGTCGAAGAAGTACCAGCCGGCGGCGCGGCAACCGCGTGGAGAGCGGCAGAGGGATGTGGCCATCGATCAGTGGGTGGCGGCCGCGAAGGGCGGAGCGGCGGCCCCGTTGGCGAACTTCGAGATACAGAGTCCGGTGACGGAGGCGTTTCTGCTGGGGTGCATTGCGCAGCGGTTTCCCGGCGAGCGAATCGAGTGGGACACGGCGCAGATGCGGGTCACGAGTTCGGAGAAGTTGAACGGATATGTGGATCCCGTGGGGCGCGCTTTGCCCGCCGTGGCTGGTGGTTAGGGCTGGTGGTTAGCTGTTTAGTTTGCGGGCGATCTTGGCGAGCATGGTGCGCGGGGCCAGACGCGTGGAGAGTACGGTGAGCCGGTTACTCGCGCCGGCGATGGCCACGCGCTTGCCCGCCATCAGGCCGTCGAAGCCCACACGCGCGACGGCGGCGGCGCTCATCACGGCTCCGGTGCGGAACAGGGGCGTATCCTGGTTGCCGGCGGTAGCGGCGAAGTTGGTTTGGGTCGGGCCTGGAATCAGCGCGGTGACGGTTACGCCGGAGCCTTGCGTCTCTTCGGCGATGGCCTCGGAAAACGAGAGCACGAACGCTTTGGAGGCATAGTAGACGGCCATGAACGGTCCGGGCACGTAGGCCGCCGTGGAGGCTACGTTCAGGATCTTGCCGTTGCGCCGCGCGAGCATGCCGGGCAGAAACAGGCGGGTCAGGTGCGCGAGGGCGGCGACGTTCACCTGGATCATGCGCGCTTCCGTATCGTAATCGATTTCGGCGTATGCGCCGCGGGCGCCGAAACCGGCGTTGTTCACCAGCACGTCGATGGCGACGCCCTGCAGTTGCAACGTATCGAAGATGCGCGGCGGGGCGCCGGGATCGGCGAGGTCGGCGGCCAGGACACGCGCCTGGATACCATGCTGGCGGGCGAGTTCTTCGCTGAGCGATTGCAGTTTTGGCGCGGTGCGCGCTACTAACACGAGGTCATGGCGATGGGCCGCCAAGAGGCGGGCGAACTCTTCGCCGATACCACCGGATGCGCCGGTAATGAGCGCGGTGGGGTTCATATGCATAGGCTATCAGGATTGCTTGGGCGGCCTGAGAGGCCGCGGCAGGCTGAGAGCTTGCCCCACGAAGCGCAGCACGGCGGCCTTCGACCGCCAAGGGAGTTGTCCGGCATTGGCCAGTTTGGCGATGCCGTGCACCAGCGACCAGGCCTGGTACGCCAGCGGTTCGGGATCGCCGGCAGGCATCTGGTTGGCGGCCTGGCTGTCGCGCACGAAGCCGAGCAACGTTTGGAAGCAGCACTGGGCGGCGGCCGCGCACGCGGGGTATTCCGGCTGCTTCCAGGGCGCGTCGAACATGGCGGCGAAATGCTGCGGCCAGCGCAGCGCGAAATCCACGTAAGCCAGGCCGCTGCGGCGCAGGCGATTGAGCGGGCTGGCTTTGGGAGCGGCGCGGGCCATGGCGCGGGTGAGACGGCCGAAGCCATCGGTGGCCACCGCGGCCAGCAGGTCGTCGCGATCGCGGAAATGGCGGTAGGGGGCGTTGTGGGAGACGCCGGCGCGGCGGGCCGCCTCGCGCAGGGTAAAGCCGCGCGGCCCGGTTTCGGCGATCAACTGGACGGCCGCCTGCAGCAGAGCCTGCTTCAGATTACCGTGATGGTAGGGGCGGACGGCGGGCATTGGTTCCACTGTAGCAAACAATGTTGACAGCAGCAACTTCGCGCGTTATGATGTTGCTGATGTCAACATTGACGCTAGACCACGACACCATGGCGGGAAGCACCGGCGTTTCCTACAAACAACAACCGCCCGACGGCGAGTGGGACGCCATCGCGATCGGCTCGGGCATCGGCGGACTATCCTGCGCGGCGCTGCTGGCGCGGCGCGCGGGCAAGCGCGTGCTAGTGCTGGAGCGGCACTACACAGCGGGCGGATTCACGCACGTCTTCCACCGGCCGGGATACGAGTGGGACGTGGGCGTCCATTATGTCGGCGAGATGGGCGCCGGCTGCGGCATGCGTGCGCTGTTCGACGAGATCACGGAAGGGCGGCTTAAATGGAACGCGATGCCGGAGGTCTACGACCGCATCCGGATCGCGGACCGCCGCTACGATTTCGTGCGCGGCGCGGAGCGCTTCACCGAGCGCATGCGGGAATACTTTCCGCAAGAAGGCGCGGCCATCGAGCGGTACATGGCGCAAGTGCATGGCGCGGCGCGGGCCAGCAAGTCGTTCTTCGCCGAGAAAGCCCTGCCCGCGGCGCTGGCGGACATAGCCGGGCGGCTGCTGCGCCGGCGATTCCTGAGTTACGCGGGACGGACGACCGCGGAAACGCTGGCGCGCCTCACCGGCAATCGGGAACTGATGGCGGTGCTGACCGGACACTGGGGCAATTACGGCCTGCCCCCGGGCCAGAGCAGCTTCGGGATGCACGCCGTGATCGCCGAACATTACCTGGAGGGCGCGTTTTATCCGGTGGGTGGCGCATCGCGCATCGCCGCCAGTATCGCGCCGGTCATCGAGCGCGCGGGCGGCCGGATCGTGGTGGGCGCGGAGGTGGAGCAAATCCTGCTGGACGGGAACCGCGCGGTGGGCGTCCGGATGGCGGATGGCCGCGAACTGCGTGCGCCCCTGATCCTGAGCGACGCGGGAGCGTGGAATACGTACGCCCGGCTGTTGCCGCCGGATGCGCCGGGGCGCGCGCAACGGCTTGCGGAGATCGAGCGTCTGCCGAATTCGATGGGTCATGTGTGCCTTTATGCCGGGCTGCGGCATGCCTCCGGAGAGCCGGAATTCGGCGATACGAACCTGTGGATCTATCCGAGCGCCGATCACGATGGGAACCTGGCGCGCTACGCGGCCGACCCCGAGCAGCCATTTCCAGGGCTGTTCATTTCGTTCCCTTCGGCCAAGGACCCGGACTTCGCGCGACGCCACCCGGGACGCGCCACGATCGAAGTAGTGACGTTGGCGCCCTACGGCTGGTTCGCGCGCTGGGCGGACACGCGCTGGAAGCGGCGGGGGGCGGATTACGACGAATTGAAGCGGCGATTCGCGGAGCGCATGCGCGCGGAGCTGGAGCGGCATGTGCCGGCGGTGCGCGGGAAGATCGACTATTGCGAACTTTCCACGCCACTCTCCACGAGCCACTTCGCCAATTCTCACCAAGGCCAGGTCTATGGACCCGCCGCCACGCCGGAGCGTTTCCGGGCGCGCACGCTGAGTCCGCGGACACCGGTGCGCAACCTTTATTTGACGGGCGCGGACGCGGCCGTTCTGGGAGTGGTGGGCGCGCTGGCGGGCGGGGCGCTGGCGGCGTCGGCCGTGCTGCGGCGGAACGTGATGGCGGGACGCGGTTAGTGCCGTTGACAGGCTGAAGCCTATCCGTTGACAGGCTGAAGCCTCTCCGTTGACAGGCTGAAGCCTTTCCGTTGACAGGCTTTCCAGAAACCCACTCGCCAACCTGTCGATTTTGCGAGGCGCTTGGCTAAAGCCTCGCGCGGGATAAATCCCGCCCCCCAAAGGACCTGTTTTCCGATATTGGGGGCGGGTCCGGAGACCCGCCGCAGGCGTGGACGCCTGCCCCACAAGAGGCTGTCGGGACAATCAAAGCCCAAATAGTTGGAAGTAAAAGCCGGTGGTGGGTAGCGGGCCATAGAGGGTCGGTTCAAGTGCGTTAACCAGGCTCACCCAGGCTATAAGTGGGGATAGGCGAGAGACACGTAGCGCGTAATCGTTGGCGTCGTTTGCGTGGTTGTCAAAGATCAGGGGGGCAGTTCGCTAACGGGTATCGGTGGCCGCGGGGGCGCAGGAGACCGGCTGGGCCTCCGTGCCCTCCGACATCACATAGGCGGGGGGCGGCGCCGACGCTTCGGCTCGCGGGGTTGGCGCGGTCTTGGCGGCCTGCGCGGATTGCGTAGTTTGCGGCAGAGGCTGGGATCGCCGATCCTTTTGCGACTGCTGTATATCCGCGACGGCGGTGCGGAAGGATCGTTCCAACTGGGCGCGCTGTTTGGCGACATACGCCAACAGGACGAACCGTTCCGCACCGAATTCGGTGCGCTCGTAGATCTCGGCCTCGCTCCGGGCAACGCGCTGGAGCAGCCATTGGGAAGTGACTATGGTTTCCAAGTAGCACTGTTCGGTGCGAGTTTGGGGACGCCAGTCGGCTTCCATCTCGTCCCAGAGACGCATATAGTCTTCGGGGCGTTCCCAGGTGAGGACCGTGCTTTGGGCGCGCAATCCGTATTTGAGGGCGTTGAGGCGCACGGCGGCCTTCCCATCGGACGTCTTCGGACCGGAGGAGCGTTGCGCATTCCTTCGGTTAGCTTCTTGTTGCTTGCCGGAGATGATCATAATGAAATTCCCCTTTCGACTTAAGAATAACCGGCGAGTATTAGGAACACCGCGTACCGTGCCGGCGGTGGATTACTAAGCGATTTTATTAGTGAGGGATGCGGAGGCGGGATTTATTTTCAAAACGTGTCACCGCTTACAAGTAGGCAGCCGCCGGAATAGCTCACTTAGGGATGCGCGTGACAAGTTGGGGGCCCCCTTGCTTGAGGGAATGCCTGACGTTCACCAGACAGCCGATGCTCTCGGAGAGCAGCAGGAAGTCCTTCTGGCTGCGCTCGGCTGCGTCGGCTTCGGCCTTATAGCCTTCCGGTTTTGGCGGGGCGCTGCGAGCCGGATCGACGCCAACCGCCGTCAAATACGCGGACCTCCCGAAGCGGCGATAATGCACGCGATAGGTGGTGGCAACCGGTGTGGACGCATCCTCAAACACTGCCGACACCCGGCTGTTTCCGCCCTGCCACGTGGGCGGCAGACATTTGTCCAGTTCGAGCGTCTCGGTTTGCAGCGATCGCAAAACCGCCTCCCACGGGGGGCCCACAGACGGCCCGTTAGACGGCCAGAGCGTCTCCCCGTACTGGCCGGGTTCCCGTTGCCAGAAGTAGCCCGCGAATAAGAAGGGCGTTAGTTGTTCGGGGACAAAGTGCTCCAACGCTCCGGCCACATCATCAAACAAATTCTCGGGTTCCAGGAGAGAAAGGACCGAAACCACGAGCCATAGAAAGAGGACGGTGAGCAGCCAATCGAAGAGTAAGATGTAAATGCCGCCCAGGCCGTTCCAGAATGCTTCCCAAAAGCGGGCCATCCAGGGGCGCATAACGATCCCACGAGCCAGGGCATCGGCGCCTATTGTATTGGCCACCCATTGCGCGCCGCCACCCACCAGACAGTCGATCGGGGGAAACAGCTCCACGGGCAGGGTAAAAATGGAAAAGGCGAAAAGACATCGCAGGAAGACTTGCCAGCGGCGATGCTTCACCAAGCGCACGGATTTGTCTAAATCCTTGACGACCGTACCTAGACCCGGGACTCGATTGAGCCACAGAAGTGAATAGCTTTGGTATACGACCCAGTCCCAGACCGGCTTGACCTTGCGCAGCTTGTACAGGATCTCGCCATATTCCTTGGGGAAAAGACCTTTCAGATAACGCTCCGCCTTCCGCTGAACGACGGCGGCCGCGATTGCCAGCACAATGACAGTTACAAAGGTAAAGATCAGGAAGTCTCTGATCGCGCTAGCGAAGTCCGCCGTTCCGCACACTGGCTTTCCGGCTTTTTTGTCGACACCTAATATAAACAAGGCAAAGAATGAGACTCCGACTGCGCACTGAAGATAGAATGAGGTCCGCTCGAGTAACGCGGAGCGCGGATTCACGCGGCGTCTTACCCACCGGAAGAATTCATCCGCGCCCTCGGGAGCCTTCCGCAGCACCAAGGCGAGCAGCCCGGGCGTAAACCACAGCACAAAGAAAATAAAGATCAGGTTACCCACTACGGCGACTATCTGCGACGCTAAATCACTGCTCATCGATACGACTCCCTCAATCGGTTCACGAAGCCGGATTCACGAGCCCTGGGTGGTGGACACGGCTTCGATCTGCGCAACCATACGGTACATGTCCCGCTCGCACTGGCCATTGTTTACCTCTTCCTGGTCGAGCGTCGCCCCGAATAAGACAGCGTGGCGGCCCAGGCGGGTGTAGTAGACGCCGCCCATGTCGAGGTCGAATACCACGCGCACATTCTCGCCCTGGCCCGCTCCGACGAAATCGTCGTCCAAGCCGGCCAGGGCCTTGTGAACCTGCCGCAGAAGTTCTTCCCATCGCTCTTTTTGCTGGTCCGCGGTGCGGCCCTCGCAGGCAAAATTCTTCAGGAGTTTGCCCAGTTGCGGATGGAGGGCACGGCCCAGGATCTCCAAGCTATGTTCAGCCGGATCGATAATAACGGCGTAGGCCGCATAATCCAGCCCGTGTTCGTGCTCCGTTACGGTGTTATCGAGAATGTTTTGAATCAGACTCATCATGTGGTCTCGCCATCGGGACAGGCTGGGCCTGGGCGGCTCAAGGCTATCAGAAGCTCTTCGGCGATTTTCACGAACTGCCCCTCGGCTTTTCCGGAGTTCATAGCCAACTGGCTGAGTGTGGCGGCAAAGACGCTGCCGTAATCTCCGACGGCCGCGTACATGATACCCCCGACTTCGACGTCCAGGACGAGCCGTTTCAAGTGTCTTCCGGGTGACTCAGCCGCGGCGGCATTTTCCAACTGTTGAAAAGACCGCTCGACTTCACGGATGCGCGCATCCCACAATTCCACCTGCTGTTCCGCGGTGCGGTACTTGAGCCAGCCGTAGACCCACAACATCTTCTTAAGGGCGGGGAAGTTTTGGCCCTGCGGATACCCGGACGCGTAAGGCGTCTTGGACAGAAAAACGGCGTAGTGGAGGCCCGGCTTATCCGCATCTTGACCCAGGTTAAGTTGGATGATATCCGATAGCTCTTCTCCAGTCATAAGATGTCTCACCGTTTTCGGGGTTAGACCGGCGCGGTTAGCTGTCTTAGGGCAAAGCGCCTACGGGTTGATTCGGTCCCCTGGCCATCAGCCACTTCACCAGCACAATAAACAGGCCCGTGCAAATCAGGTTCAAAGCCAGCGATAGGGTGGCGACGGTGACAAACACGCCGGAAATACCGTAAGCGAGGGAAATAACCAGGACACCAGTGCCGACTTCCCCCCGCGGAAACATACTCACCGCCAGGGCCAGCCTCTCATTGCGGCCGGATTCACGGCGATAGCAAAGCGCAGGGAACATCTTCCCCAGGTTGCAGAGCAGCGTGAGGACGGCCACATGACAAGCGATTAAAGGTACCGACACCCTTCCGGCTCCGTCCGCGCCGACCAACGGCATGGACGCACCCGCCAGCAACATGAAACACCCAGTGACGAAGCCCATCACCCGCTCCTCCACGGCTTGTCCGATATTACTTGAAGAGCGAGCCATCATGCAACCGAGAACAAACGCCGGCAGCAGGACCTCCAAACGCAGCGGCGTTCGCGAGTCGATGGACCGTCCGAAGGAGGCTAAGCCTTCGCAGGAAACCGCCAGCGCCAGGGCGTAAGCCAGGCCCCAAGGCCAAGTGCGGGGCAGCCGGAGGCTATGGAGGTAGCGCCAGGCCACCCACAACAACAGGACGGTGGCCGCCAGAACGATGCCGAGCTGCCAGACCACGCCAACCATGACCATCTGGATGACGACGACGGCCAGAATCGTATCCACGTCGTCGAAGATGGCCAGCACGCGCGCCTTGCGGAACACCCACGTAGCGCTTAGTCCCGCGGCGGTCAACATGGAGAAGAGCACGCCGGCGGATGTGGGGGCGGCAAAGCGGCCCAGCAGCAACATATGCTGCCAAAAAACAGAGTCGCGGCGCTGCGCCGGTTCGGCCATTACAAATACGAAGTACAGAGTGCAGAAGATCCAAGGCAGGCCCGCGGCCGTCATCGCCACCAGGTAATCGTAGACGTATGCGCGGGGCCGCCCTTTGTCGACGTCGAATTCGTAGCCGACGCGGATCATGATGAACGCCAGCGCGGTCATGGTCGCGATGTGCAGAGGACAGTCCAGCCGCGCGAACAAAGGCCCGGCGGCTCTCGGAACAATCTGTGACAGGAGTAGCCCTAAAAGCAGCAGCAAGGAGAACAGCAGGACCTTGAACATGCGGAGCCGGGAGTTCCTTTTTTCTCCCGATCGCCAACCAGTATAACCGGTCGGAAGGCGGGACTCGGGAGTCGGTAGTCAGAAGACGCAACGCGCACGCTGTTGCGTCTTCCGACCTTTGTCTTCCGTTTCCCGACCTCTTTCCTACTTCACCCAGAAGGTGATGGGCGGGCTGGCTCCCGGCCCAGCTCCGATCTCGACGAAATTCTCACCCGAGACCGCGCCCACGGGCACATACACGTTGATCTGGCAAACACCCGCCGCCAGGCCCGGCGCCGGCCCGGCGTAAAACACGTTCATCGGCAAGGGCGCGGAGAATAGCGGGTTCATGCTGATGGTGAGCGCCACCGGATATACCTGCTTGGGATAGTTGGAAGTGGGTGTGATGGTGCCATCCACGCCGGCCGGGGTGGTCTGCCCCAAGCCGGTCCCGTACATCTGCACATACGAACCTACGGCAGTGGGATTCGATGGACTGTTTATCGTGCCATCGGCGTTCACGATGGCGTCGGGAAATATTCCCGGCGCGGTAGCGACCGAGCCGATAGCCGTGCTGGAAACCGTGCCGCCGGCCGCTTGGATACGCACCGTGGAGAAGCCGTTGGCCGCGGCATAAGGCACGACGGCGTTGACTTGGCCGGCGGAGATATAGACCAGCGGCGCCGGCGTATCGTCGAAAAAGACCTGGACATTGGCGCCCGGAATGGTGAGCTGGCCGTTGACGAGCTGCCATTCGTTCGGCGCCGCGGGTCCCAGATAGTGTCCATAGAAGGTGATCAGCTCGCCGGGCGCGACCGCACCCGTTTGAAAGCTGGCCGAATTCACCAACGACGAAAAGCTGGGCGGTCCGGGCAATGCGGGTGGGGTATCGGGAGTCACGGCGCGCACCACATAGGCGGATCCGTCGGAGACATAGAGCGTGGATCCGGATAGGGTAATTCCGGAAACCGAGCGAAGCTGGGCGTCAGTGGCCAGCCCGCCATCGCCGCTGTAACCGGTGGTGCCGTTGCCGACGACTGTCTGGATAATGCCGGTGGCCGCCGCGATTCTGCGAACGCAGTAGCAGGTAGGGTCACCGACATAGACGTTGTTGGCGGCATCCACGGCGATGGCGGTCGGCTGGCACATTCCCGCCATGGTGGCGGGTCCGCCATCGCCGATGTAACCGCATCCGCCGATTCCGCCGGCGATCGAAACCGCGCCGGCCGACGAAATTTCAAGAAGGAAATAAGTGTTGACGCCGCCGATATAAATGTTCCCATTGGAATCCACAGCCACGCCCGCCACATTGCCGATGCCGGTGGAGGTCGCAGGTTGTCCCAGGCCGGTGAAGGCCGTCGACCCGTTGCCCGCGACGGTGCCGATCAAGCCGGTTGCAGGATCGATTCGGCGCAGCCGTTTATTGCCGGAATCGGCGAACAGCACTCTGCCGGTGGTATCGATGGCCAGCGCGGAGACGTAACCGATCTTAGCCGCCGTGGCGGGACCGCCGTCCCCGGAGAAACCCACCACACCCGTGCCCGCGATGGTGGTTACCACGCCGCTCGGACTCAGGCTGAGGATCAGACCCGGTTCGCCGACGATCAGGTCGCCGGCGGAATTGAACACCAGGCTGAGCGGGTTCAGTTTCGCCTGCAGCAAAGTAACTCCACTCGGCGCACTGGTTCCTCCTCCGGCGTATGTGGAAATGATATGAGTTGTTGCGTTGACTTCACGGATCACGTTGCCGTCGGCGATAAAGAGGTCGCCCACCGGGTCCACGGCCACGCCCAGCGGACCACTCAGCACGGCGCCGGCCGCCAGACCGCCGTCGCCATTCAGGGATGTGCCGGCGATGGTGGAGATGACGCCGCTGGCCGCGGTCACCAGGCGGACGCGGCGGTTCCCGCTATCGGCAATATACATGTCGCCCGCGCTATCGAGCGCCAAGGCCGCTGGCAAGTTGAGCTCCGCTTGCGTGGCGGGTCCTCCGTCGCCGGACAGGCCTTGCGTGCCGTTGCCTGCCACCGTAGCGATCACGCCGGACGCCGCGGTGATGCGCCGCACGCGGTTTCCGTCGATCACGGAGAGATTATTGTGGCTGTCGATAACGAGTTCGCCCAGCGCGGCGAAGGAAGCCTTCAGGGCGCTGCCTCCATCTCCGCTGTCCACCACCGCTCCGGTACCCGCAATGGTGCCGATGATCCCGGTGGCGGCGATAATTTCCCGAATGCGGTAGTTGCCCGCATCGGCGATATATATGTTGCCGGATGAATCCGCCGCAATGCCCGATGGACGGATCAAAGTCGCCGCCGTCGCCGGGCCGCCGTCGCCGCCAAACACGGGACCGCCGTTGCCCGCGATGGTGGAGATCACGCCGGTCTGGGCATCGATCTTGCGCACATATCCAGCCAGTTCGACAATGTAAATATTGCCGGCCGGATCCAGGCAAATCTGTTGCGGCGTGTTCAGCAAGGCGGCGGATGCGGGTCCGCCGTCTCCGGTCGAGCCACTCTTTCCATCCTGCCCCGCGATGGTAGCGATGGCCGCCGATTGCACATTGAGCTGGCGAAGCATGAATGTATCCAGGAACAAAACGTTGCCGCTGGCGTTGATTGCCAGATTAGTGGGCGCGATGCGGACGGAAAGCGCCGGCCCGTCGGCGGGGCTCGATACCGTCGGCCCGCCTCCCGCCACCAGGGAAACCAATTGGGTGGAATGATTCACCTGCAGGATGCGGCTGGCGTCGGCGATGTACAGGTTCCCCGAGGCATCCACGGCTACGCCGATCGGATTGGCGAGATAGGTTTGCAGCGCCGGCTCGTTGTTGACGAAGCCGCCGCCGGCCGCGGTCGATACGATTGCCTGTCCATACGCGGCGGCGGCACAGGTCAGGGCGCCGGCGGCGAGTAGAATGCGGATAATGTATGCGTGACGTGACGATAGGATAGTCATACTGTTCTCTCTATAGATCTAAGATAACCGAGGTTCGGCTTGGGTCTATGTGCTTTCACTCACAGTCCCAGCCCGCTGGACGCGGTGAACCAAACCACTTCGCGCCAAGAAGAGCTTTGCGGCGTGTGGCTTGCGGGCCGTGGCGGCCCGCAGGTTCGTGGGCAATCGAGCAATCGCCCTGCCAAAACCACGGGACGGGCGGGCTGTACGGTTTCATCGGCTTACAGCACGAACTTAGTCGGGTTCTCGCACGACTGTACCCCGGCATGCCGATATCGTGAGTCAAATCGACCCATCGCCAACAGTGGCGTTATGTGGGGCAGGACTCCAGTCCTGCGCCGGTCCTCCAGGACCCGCTCCTCGCGTAGGTGCCCGCACAGGCCGGCGTGGACGCCGGCCGCAGGACTGGAGTCCTGCCCCACTTGTCGCGCACCCTGCCAGCGGCACTCGGGTACTTACGGTGGGACCGACAACTTGCAAGAAACAAGCCGGCGGCACGGAAACGGTGCTGCACACGTTCACCGGAGGAGAGGATGGGGGCGAGCCTTACGCCGGTTTGATGCGGGACTCCGCGGGCAATCTCTACGGCACCACTTACGGTGGCGGCATCTCGACCAATGGAGTAGTTTTCAAGATCACACCGCCATGAGCCAAAGTGGCCTTTGCCGGCTGCGGGGTACTAAGCGAATATCCGCTGTTGCACTACGCCCGCGACATTCGTCAGGCGGAATGCGCGGCCGGCATAACGGAAAGTGAGTTGCTCGTGGTCGATACCCATCAATGCCAGCAGTGTGGCGTGGAGATCGTTGATGTGCATGCGGCCGTCCACGGCTTTCATGCCGAGTTCATCGGTTGCTCCGTAATTGAAGCCTTTCTTGACGCCCGCGCCGGTCAGGAACATGGAGTATCCGGTGATGTTATGATCGCGCCCATCGGCCCCCTGCGACGTGGATAATCGTCCGAACTCGGAGCCGAAGAGCACCAGCGTGTCGTCCAGCAGGCCGCGCTGCGCCAAGTCCGTCAGCAGCGCGGAGGTGGGCTGATCGATCCTCCGGCACTCCTCGATCAAGCCGTTGTGCAGGTTCGTGTGATGATCCCAGCCGGGCTGACGAATCTCCACGAATCGTACTCCAGCCTCGCTGAGCCTCCGGGCCATCAAACACTGGCGGGCGAACGACCCTTCCAGCCCCGGCTTGACTCCATAGGCATCCAGGACCTTCTGGGGCTCCTGGGAGATATCGAGTAGCGCCGGAACGCTGTCCTGCATTCGGAAAGCGAGCTCGTAGGACTTAATGACTCCGTCCACCGCATCGGGAGCGCCAGGGGTGGCGGCCAGATCGCGGTTCAAGTCTTGGATCAGGTTGAGCTGCTCGCGCTGGAGGTTCCGCGCCGTGGCCGCCTCGATGTTCGGCATGGCGCCTCGATCGCTGATGGCTGTCCCCTGATAGTAGGCCGGCAGGAAGGCGCTGCCATAATTCGCCGCGCCTCCGAAGGCGACAGGTGGATTGATGGTGACATAGCCCGGCAGGTCCTGATTCTCCGTGCCCAGGCCGTAGAGCAGCCAGGATCCCCAACTGGGGCGGGTTAAGGAGGCATTCGCGCTCCCAGTATGAAGTTGCACAACGGCCTGCGGATGGGCCGGCGTATCGGTGTACAGACCGCGCAGCCAGCAGAGTTCGTCGGCATGCCCGGCGATCGACGGCAGCAACTCCGAAAACCATGCGCCCGCGTTCCCATATTGCCGGAACCTGAATTTTGAAGCCGTGATCGTGCCGCCGCCGGGTCCGGACTTGCCATTCAGCCTTTCCATTTCCGGCTTATACTCGAAGGTATCCACAGAGGACATGGCCCCTTCCATGAACAGGAAGATGATGCGCTTGGCCCGGGCCGGGAGAGGCGGCCGCTTGGGCGCAAGCGGGTTCAGGGCGTTCAACTCGGCGGCGGAGGACTTCCGCGCTACCGATCCGAGGAGCCCAGCGAGCGCCAGGCGGCCAAACCCGGCGCCCGCCGCCGACAGTAGGCCGCGGCGCGTTGTGGTGAAAGGCCGGCTCTCATAAACATCCGATTTTTCCATGATCGTTTTCTCCTAAACCGTGCGTTTTACCGGAGGAACTGAAATTCCGCCGAGCCATACAGCGACTGCACAAAGGCAGCCCAGGCCGCTTTTGAAGCGCTGCCGGACGCGGTCATTTGTCCCGCTTCATCCGTGGGTTTCCCGCCATCGTCGACCGCATCGTCCTGGGTCAAATCGTCGGAGCGGACAATACCGGCGGTGATATCGGTGGACGAGTCGCCTGTCGGGGCGATAGGCGCCCCACCGGAGGCCGCGGAACGAGGATGCGCTTTGAGCCAAGCGGCCGAGTACCTCGCCAAAAATACGCGGATTCTTCGCGTGTCCGCCTCTTTTGGATCGCGTCCGAGCACCCGCTCATAGGTTTCCCGAATCCGATCGGCGTCGGTGCGACGCTTGCCGGTGAGCAGGCTCTCGGCGAGGACCAGGGACTGTCTCCGCACGAAGGGCGCATTGAGCATGAACAGCGCCTGGGAGGGCGCCGTCGTGGCGTCGCGTTGTCCGGTTACCAGCGTTTGCGCGACCGGGTCGAAGGCCGCCAGGGGCCGCGGCGCCTCGCCGCGCAGCAACGGCAGGTAGACACTGCGGTAGCGGCTACGGTCGGCAGCCGCCAGGATGGAGCGCACCACTGGGCCGTCATCGCGAATCTCGATCATCCGCAAGGCCATCGATGGCGAGCCTGCCGGATGATTCAAATCGAGCTGGCCCGAAGAGGCCAGGATGCCGTCCCGAACCTCCTCGGCTTCCAAACGTCGCGGAGCGTGCCGCCAGATGAGGCGGTCCGCGGGATCGATATCGCCGTACCCGGCAGGATACGTCGCGCCGAGACGGTAGGCTCGCGTAAGAACGATCTGCCTCACTAGCTTTTTGGTGGACCATCCGTTGCGAATCAATGTCTGGGAGAGGTAGTCGAGAAGGGCGGCATTCGACGGTTGATCGCCCGTCGTGCCGAAGTTGTCGACCGTGCCGACCAGGCCCGCGCCGAACAGGTGTTGCCACACCCGGTTCACATAAACCCGCGAAGTCAGAGGATTGTCCGGATTGGCGATCCACTGGGCCAATTCGAGGCGGCCGCTATGGCTGGCGGGAATCTCCGGCCGATCCGTCAGGCTCACCAGCGAGAGAAAGCCGCGCGGGACGACCGGACCATGCCGCTCCTCGACACCTCGTATGCGGACTGTCGTATCGGCGATGGCTCCGTCGCGCACGCTATGCACCCCATACCCGCGCTCCCCCAAATCGCCGATGAGTTGCAGGTCTTCCTTCAAGTGCCGGTATTTTCCGAGGACCTCCGAATTCCGCTTTTCTTCCTCCGCGCTCAGTGCCGCGCCCTCGGTGTTCGCCTTAATTCCATCGGCCGCTTTCTTGGCCTGTTCGGTTTCGGCTTCGAGCTTCGCGATCGCCTCTTTGGGGATGGGGGGCGCCTGCGCCGCCGTGCTCAGATAGCCCAGCCGTTCGGGTGCGTAGTATTGCAGGCTGGCTCCGCCCATCTTGCTGGTCAAGCCGGCGGCGTCCTCGGTGCTGTTGAAGATGCTGGCTAACGCGTAATAGTCCGTGGTGGGGATCGGGTCGAACTTATGATCGTGGCAGCGGGCGCAGGAAACCGTGAGGGCCATGGTCGCACGGGTAACGGTATCGATCTGGTCGTCTACGTTGTCCATCTTGAAGCGAGCCTTGAATCGCTGATTCACATCCTTCGGCCCCAAGGCCAGAAAACCCGTCGCGATCAGCAACCGGTCGCGCTCGGTGGGGGTGGCGGCAGGCAGCAGATCGCCCGCAATCTGTTCCTGGATGAACCGGTCATATGGAACATCCCGGTTGACCGCGTCGATTACGTAATCCCGATAGCGCCAGGCGTTCGGATATGGCATATTGCGAGAGGGGCCCGAGGACTCCGCATAACGCGCCACGTCGAGCCAGTGGCGGCCCCATCGCTCGCCGAACTGTGCCGAGGCCAGCAGGCGATCCACCAGGGCGCTATAGGCATGCCCGGAGTGATTCGCCGCGAAAGCACTCACGTCCTCCGGGCGCGGCGGGAGCCCCGTCAAGTCATAGCTCAACCGGCGAATCAGAGTAACCGGATCCGCCTCGCCGACCGGCGCCAGCTTCTTCTCCTCGAGCTTCGCCAGAATGAAACGGTCGATATCGTTTACGGGCCAGGAAGCGTTCGCGACCGCCGGAATGGCGGGATCGGTGAGAGGCTGCCAGGACCAGTGGCGCGACTTCAGCTTCTGATAGCTTGCCAGCAGCCGGGCCGGGGTTTGAGGTAGTTTCTCGGTCTCATCGGGCCAGGCAGCGCCGTTCTTGATCCAGGTCTCCAGCGTGGCGATTTCTTCGCTGGGCAGCGGATCGGTACTCTCCTGGGGCATGCGCTTCTTGGGGTCCGGGTTCTTTACCCGTTTGATCAGAATGCTCCGCTCCGGGTGTCCGGGCAGGATCACCGGCCCCGAGTTGCCGCCCGCGAAGATGCCGATCCCCACATCCACGCGCAGGCCGCCCGCCTCCTTGAAAGCGTCGGAGTGGCAGTTGTAGCAGCGATTGACAAAAATGGGTCGTACGTACTTCTCGAAGTATGCTAGCTGCTCGGGCGCGGCCGGTCTGGGATAGGAACTCCCGGCAGCGGAATTGGGGGCGGCGGAACGGTTCGCGGGTGTGGCAGGAGCCGATTCGCCGCTGCTGCCGGCGGGCCAGAACGCGCCTTGCTCGATCCACGTCCTCAGGTCGGCGGTCTCTTTCGCCGAGAGCGGTTCGTCTCCTTTAGGCATGCGCGTTTTGGGGTCTTCCGCCTGAATGCGGCGCAGCAGAAGACTTTCGTCCGGCTTTCCGGGGGCCACCGCCGGCCCTGATTTGCCGCCCTTCAGCACGGATTCACGGCTGTCCAGGCTTAGTCCGGCGGAGGCGCGGGTGGCGGCGGAATGGCAATCGCGGCAATGGTCGAAGATGGGTTGGATGTTGTTCTCAAAAAACGCGAGCTGTTCCGGTGTTGGCCGCGGATCGGCAGCCTGCGCTGAAACCCGAATCGGGAAACCTGGAAAGATGAAGCCGCTGTAAAGCAAAAAGCGAACAACCATGCCCGCATGGAACGATCGGTCTCGTCGGAGAAAAGTGTTCATGAAAACATCCTTCGGGTGGTGCCTTGCGACCTTGTTGCGGGCCGGGTAGCAGGCCGGCCTCGCGTGAGAATCGCCTTGCATGCCGGCGGCATCCGCAACCTGCTCATCAGCATTCAGTTGATTTAGTCTATAGAAACACTAGATTATTTGTCAAGCAGGAAATTACAGGACGGTTACAAGACGGTTCTCTGACTGCGAGTGCTGCGCGGTGGACGTGCTGGGAACGGAAGATTTTGCGGCAAACTGCTCATAATACATGTAGGGTGGGCAATTCTGCCCGCAGCCGGCTTTCAGCCGGCTCTGGCCGCCTGAAAGGCGGCTGCGGCCAAGATTGGCCGCCCCACATGGTACCGATGCGCAGCCTTGCACGTGTATAATCAAAGAAGCGTTGGAGTTCCCGCGCGAGTTTCCATGTTCGATAACCTATCCGACAAATTACAGCGGGTTTTCAAGAATCTGCGCGGCGAAGGCAAGCTGTCAGCGGAGAACATGGACTCCGCCCTGCGCGAGATCCGCGTGGCATTGCTCGAAGCCGACGTCAACTTCCGCGTAGTCAAGCAACTCATCGAGAACATCAAGCAAAAGGCCCTGGGCGAGGAAGTGCTGATGGCGCTGTCCCCCTCCCAGCAGGTCATTAAAATCGTTCGCGATGAACTGATTAAGATTCTGGGCAGCCACGAATCCAAGCTGCGCTTCTCGAACGAGCCGCCCAGCGTGCTGCTGATCGTGGGGCTGCAGGGCTCCGGCAAGACCACCTCCACCGGCAAGCTGGCGCGCTGGCTTTCGAAGAACGGCCACCGCCCGCTGATGGTGTCGGTGGACGTCTACCGCCCGGCCGCGCGCGAACAACTGCGGGTGGTGGCGCGCGACGTGAATCTGCCCATCTACACCGGCACGCCCGAAGAAACGCTGCCTGCGGATTTGGTGCGCTCCGCCCGCAAGGAAGCCGTGAATTCCGGGCGCGACGTGCTGCTGGTGGATACCGCCGGCCGTCTGCACATCGACGACGAGCTGATGACGGAGCTGCAGCAATTGAAAGAGCAGCTCACGCCGGTGGAGATCCTGTTCGTGGCGGACGCCATGACCGGCCAGGACGCCGTAAAATCCGCCGATGAATTTCACAAGAAGCTGGGCATCACCGGCATCATCCTGACCAAGATGGATGGCGATGCGCGCGGCGGCGCGGCACTTTCCATCCGGCACGTCACCGGCCAGCCGTTGAAATTCGTGGGCGTGGGCGAAAAGTTCGACGCCCTTGAACCTTTCTATCCGGACCGCGCCGCTTCCCGCATTCTGGGCATGGGCGACGTGCTGTCGTTCATCGAGAAGGCCGAGGAAGTCATCGACAAGAAGCAGGCCGTGGAGATGCAGCGCAAGCTCATCGACAACGAGTTTACGCTGGACGATTTCCGCGACCAGATGAAGCAACTCCGCAAGCTGGGGCCGCTCGAGAATGTGCTGTCGATGATGCCGCAGGTGGGCATTTTGAAAGATCTGAAAAACGTGAAAGTGGATGAAAAGGAAATCACGCATGTGGTGGCCATTATCGATTCGATGACGCCCAAGGAACGCGCCAACCACATGCTGGTGAATGGCAGCCGCCGGCGCCGGATCGCCAAAGGCAGCGGCACCAGCGTGCAGGAAGTGAATCAGTTGCTGAAGCAGTACTCGCAGGCCAGGAAGATGATGAAGAGCTTTTCCGGCGGTCTGCTGGGCAAGAAAATGGGCAAGTTCAAATTACCGAATTTCTTAGGAGCGTGAATGTTGATGATCCGTTTGGCGCGTTTTGGCGCCAAGAAGAAGCCGTTTTACCGCATCGTGGTGATTGAGAAGGAGCGCGCCCGCAACGGCCGCAACCTGGAAGTTGTAGGCCACTACAATCCGTTGACCGACCCGGCCAAAGTGCAACTGAACCGCGAACGCATTACGTATTGGACCAAGAATGGCGCCCAGGTTTCGGAAACCGTCGCGCGCCTGATTAAGAACAATCCGGAGCCGGCAGCCGCTCCGGCAGCCTGACACTTCCGCGCCGCGACTGACACTTCCGAGCCGCGACCGTCAGGGAGCGGTTGTTAACTGTATGAAAAGTAACGAGTGAGACGGCTCCGGATGGGTTGGGCCGCCGCCCGCCTCTGTTACCATAAGAGGTGGAGGGAGGCGGGGTGATGAAACAGTTGATTGAAGATATCGCGAAAGCGCTCGTGGACATCCCCGAAGAAGTTGCCGTTCGAGTGGTGGAGGGAGAGCAGGTCACCGTGCTGGAATTGCGCGTCGCGCAAAGCGACTTAGGCAAAGTGATCGGCAAACAGGGCCGGACAGCCCGCTCCATTCGCACGATTCTGGGAGCGGCGGGCATGAAGTTGAACCGGCGCTTCACCCTGGAAATCCTCGAGTGAGTTCCGGCGCCGCGGATTCCGGGCCGGACCAGCAGTGGGTTACGCTCGCGATTCTCGGCCGCGCGCGGGGCATCCGCGGAGAAATCACGGCCATCTCGCTGAGCAAGCCGGAGCGGTATGCCAGCCTGCGCGAAGTCTTCCTATTTCCGGAAGGCGCGCGGCGCGAAGTGGAGTCGGTCTGGTTCCACGACAACCGTCTGATCTTGAAATTCCGCGGTGTGGATACCATGTCGGACGCCGAGCGCCTCACCGGCAGTGAAGTGCGCGTGCCGCACGGCGAGCGCATGCGGCTGGATCCCGGCGAGTATTTCGAATCGGATCTGATCGGGTGTGAAGTGCTGGAGCGGGACGGCGGCGCATCGCTGGGGCGCGTAACGGCGTTGCAGGACGCCGGCGGCTCCGGAGTATTGGAAGTGGAGGGCGGGCTGATGATTCCGTTTGTGCGCGCCATTTGCGTGGCCATCGAACCGGAAGCCCGCCGGATCGTGGTGGACTTGCCCGCGGGATTGAAGGAACTGAACCAGGCGTGATTTTTCATGTGCTCACGATCTTCCCGGAGTTTTTTGCGGGACCGTTCGAGCATGGCGTAATCAAGCGGGCGCGCGACGCGGGCGCGCTCGAAATTCGCATACACAATTTGCGGGATTGGACTTCGGACCGGCACAAGACCGTGGACGACCGGCCGTTCGGAGGCGGAGAAGGCATGCTGCTGAAGCCGGAGCCTCTGTTTCTGGCGGTGGAGTCGATAGTAGGACGGGGCCATGCCCCGTCGACTAAAACAGTACTTCTCTCCGCCCAAGGCCGGCTGTTCGACCAAAAGGTGGCCAACGAATTTAGCGGCCTGTCCGAGCTACTGTTGATTTGCGGACGCTATGAAGGCGTGGATGAGCGCGTGGCCGAGCATCTGGCCGATGACGAACTATCCATTGGGAACTATGTATTGAGCGGCGGCGAATTGGCGGCGGCGGTAGTCGTTGACGCCGTGGCGCGCCTGTTGCCGGGAGTGCTGGGCAATGAATCGTCGGCGGTGTTCGAGTCCTTCCAGGACGGCGGACACGCGGGGGCGGTGCTCGATTGCCCGCAGTATACGCGGCCCGCCGAATTTCGTGGATGGAAAGTGCCGGAAGTTTTATTGAGCGGAAATCACGAAGAAATCCGCCGTTGGCGGAAGCGGGCCGCCCTGGAGAAGACCGCGCGCCTGCGGCCCGACCTGCTGGCGTGAGGATCGACTCCCCGTTGCCGAGCCTAATTAACAGGAGCAGAGCGCACTGGAACGGCTAGGCAATGACGATTTCACTGTGGCATACGACGACGGCGCCGGCTCGATGAACCTCGCCCTTTGGAATTTCAGCCCGGCCATCGGCGCGATGACGCGGATATCGACTGACGGTACGGCTCACATGTTTCCCGGCTAGCTGAAAGCCGGGGGGGCCTGATGCCAGGCCGCCCGGCACGCTACAATGTAAGATCAGGATTCGACATGCACAATTCCCTGTTGACGAAAGTCATTAACAAGAACAAGCGCACCGACACTCCCGAGTTCCGGCCGGGGGACACCATTCGCGTGCACGTGAAGATCAAAGAAGGCGACAAAGAACGCCTTCAGGCCTTCGAAGGCACTGTGATTGCGCGCAATAACACCGGTATGGGCGAGAGCATCACGGTGCGCAAGGTCAGCTTCGGCCAGGGTGTGGAGCGCATTTTCCCCATTCACGCCCGCGTGATCGACCATATCGACGTGGTGCGTACGGGCCGCGTCCGGCGGGCCAAGCTTTACTACCTGCGCGGACTGAAGGGCAAAGCCGCCCGCTTGCGCGAGCGCGAGTAACGGAGCCGCGACCGTGAGGGAGCGGAATCCGGGCCCTGTCACGCACTTCCGCTGCGAAGGAACACTGGAGCGTGAGCTCCGCGCGCGCGGCTTCCAAGCCGTCGCGGGTGTGGATGAAGTCGGCCGCGGCGCTTTGTTCGGGCCGGTGGTGGCTGCCGCGGTGATTCTTTCGCCGGACCGGCCCGTGCGTGGCCTGAACGACAGCAAACTGCTCGACCCCGAGCGCCGCACGGTGCTCGCCGAACGCATCCGCGAGCGTGCCGTGGCTTGGTCGGTAGCGGCCGTGGACGCCGCCACCATCGACTGGGTCAATATCTACCAGGCCTCTCGCATGGCCATGGAAATGGCCGTCGCGCGCCTGGCGCCCGCGCCGGATTTTCTGCTCATCGACGCCATGCCGTTATCGCTTCCCACTCCCCAACGTCCGCTAATCAAAGGCGACGCGCAGTGTCACGCCATCGCCGCCGCGTCCATCGTGGCCAAGGTCTGGCGCGACGAGCGCATGCGCGTCTGGGATGAGATCTTTCCGCAATACGGCCTGGCCAGTCATAAAGGCTACTTCACTCCGGAGCATGCCAAGGCGCTGGACGAGTACGGGCCCACGCCCTTGCATCGGCTGAGCTTCGAACCGGTGCGCGAGCGCTCCCTGTTTCCCGTGGACGTCGACCGGTGGGCCGGCGCGCAACTGGACCTCTTCGCGGGAGCCGCGTCGTGACGGAACCCATCCCCGCCCCGGAAGCTCCGCCGGAAGCCCCCCACCATCGCTGGTATCACGTCGTATTGGCGTTGATCTTCATCGTATTCTGCCTGGAGCTGGGGATCTTTCTGGTGCTCTTCCCCTGGTCGGATTTCTGGGACCGCAGCCTCTTCTCGGCGATCGCCCCGGAGTGGCGCCTGTATTGGGACAACGCCTACCTGCGCGGCGCCGTCAGCGGCCTGGGACTGGTGAACGTGTACATTTCACTGTTGGAGATCTTCCGCCTCCGCCGCTTTGCGCGGCGCTGACGTGGTGGGGCAGGCTCGCAGCCAGGGCTCGCAGCCTGCTGGCGGCCTCGTAGGCCGCCTGCCTCGGAACCTTGCCGGTGTCCGACGTTGGTTTTCGGCGTCCGAGAGGTTGGGCTGGTCGTCGCGAAGCACGTCCGGGGCTTCACTGAGTTCGGTGACTTGGACAGACGGTACTGCATCCCGCGAGCCGTCATGCATTTACCGAAACAGGCAGAAAACATTTCCAATTTATTGCGCGGTCCTGGCCGCCCGCGCTATCATCGCGAAGCTATGACAGCCCTCCGCAAGAAGCTGCTGACCGCCTCCTCCGCGCTCCTCCTATGCTTAGTGCCCAAGCCGGCATTCGCAGTGAAACCCGCCGCCTTCAACGTCCCGCCGCGAGACCTGATCGGCTCGCTTCGCGCGCAGCCTATCCTGGTTGTGGGCGATTTCAACGGCGACGGAAATCCCGATGTGATGCTGGGCGGCCTGAACGCCACGGGTGGAACCGAACTGCTCGTTTACCTGGGTAACGGAAAAGGCGTGTTTGCACCCCAGCCAATCGTTTCGAAGGCCAACGCGAATGCCATCCAAGCCGCGGTCATCGACGTCAATCACGACGGCAAGCTGGATGTGGTTACCGCTAACGGCAGCTTAATCGACCTCGATGGGTCCAACACCGTCTCGGTACAGCTTGGGAATGGCGACGGCACGTTCCAGGCGCCGGTGAATTATCCGGCCGGCAGATCGCCCGTGTTTGTGGCTGTCGCCGACTTGAACGGCGACGGCAACCCCGATATCCTGGCGGCGGATTACAACGGCAAAGCTGTCTCCGTGCTTTTCAGCCACGGCGACGGGACTTTCTCGGCCCCACCAGCATTGCGCTCGATGGCTTTCCAACCGGCATCGCCATGGGCGATCTGAACAACGACGGCATACCGGATTTCGTCGTACATTTGACCATCGGTCTCGATGCATTCATTGGAAATGGCGATGGCACTTTCAAGCCGCCGTTCACGATGAGCTTCAAATCGATTATTTCCGATGGCGTACCGGTCCTCGCGGACTTCAACGGGGATGGCAATCTCGACATCGCCGCTGTGGATGGCGGCGTGAGCGTTCGTCCCGGGGACGGAAAAGGCGCTTTTGGACAGCCGATAGTCACGCTGTCACCGAGCCTCGACAACACCTATCGGATCCTGGCGGTCGACTTGAATGGCGACGGCCGCATGGATCTGGTCACCACCGCTCCCGTCGCTGGTTCGGGGGAGTATCTCCTGCTGCCGCTCGAAGGCTTGGGCAACGGAAAGTTCACCGTGATGAGCCCGGTGACCACGCTGGCGGCCACCAAGGCGCTCGCCACAGCGGACTTCAACAAAGATTCCAAGCCCGATATCGCGGCTTTCGGCGATACCGGCGCCTCCGTCTTATTGAATGCCGGTAATTTCACATTTGTCCAGGCTCCGGCGCAAGAGGTCGCCCCAGGTCCCACCGACGCGCTTCTTGCCGACTGCAACGGGGATGGCAAGCTCGACTTGGTCACCAATTCCATAGGTTTGGTTTCGGTGCTGCCCGGCAACGGCAATGGCACTTTCGGAGCGCCCATCGATTCGGTCACGATCTCCGGCGCCGGCCCGGGACAACTCGCCGCTGGCGACTTCAACGGGGATGGGAAGCTCGATCTCCTAACCGCGGTCTCCACGGCTTCCGGTGCGCAACTCGCGGTGCTGCCGGGTAACGGAGATGGCACGTTTCAGGCGCCCGTCCTGTCTGCGCCGGTCGCGTCTCTCGGACAGTTTGCGATTGCGGATTTCAACGGCGACGGCAAGCCGGACGTGGCCGCCATAAGCAAGGCTGGTATCTACGTATTCCTGGGCATCGGCGATGGCGGCTTTCAGGCTCCCACGGTATTCGGCACTCCCGGCGTGGCGATCGCCGTGGGCGACCTGAATCGCGATGGTAAGCCCGACCTGGTCACGGTGGCGTCGGGGGTCCTTTCCGTGTTCCTGGGCAATGGCGACGGCACTTTCACCGCAGGGCCGGTCTACGACGTGCCTAGCTGGCCGGACTTCGTAGTCGTGCGCGATGTGAATGGCGATGGCCAGCCGGACGTCATCACCGCGGTCACCCTAATCCAGGTCAGCCCGGAGGCGACTTTGTCCACGAATCTGGTGTCCGTGATGTTTGGCAATGGCGACGGCACGCTGGGTTCTCCGGCGTATTATCCGGTGGGCTTTTATCCGGGGCAGGCGATCGTGGCGGACATGAACGGCGACGGCCTGCCGGATCTGCTGGCCATGAGCGAAGGCGACGACAACATCGCCCTTTTGCTCAACAACGGAGACGGCACATTTCAAAATGGCGTGGCCTACGGCGCGCAATCCACGCTATATGCAATCGCCGCCGGCGATCTGAATGGAGACGGGAAGCTCGACTTTGTGGGCGTCAACTACGGGTCGAACAACGCCTCCATCTTTAAGAGCAAGTAACCCTATTGGGGTTGTGGGGCGGGCAATTCTGCCCGCAGCCGGCTTTCAGCCGGCTTGGCTTTCAGCCGGCTTGGCGGCTAAAAGCCCCACGGCGGCGCATGGCGCCGCCCTACGTCGTCGGCGGGTTATACAGATTCGGCACAAACCACGATCTATAAGCCGGCGGGCCCGAAATATTCATGACTTGCGGACCGGTATCCGTGCCTGGAGTAGGCTGAATCTGAATGTCGTAGCCAGTGAGGCCGCCGGGACCGGCCACGATCGCCGCCAGAAAGTAATAGTCGCCGCCAGCCAGTAATTGAGCGCTCCCCATGGCACTCGAGTAGACTCCCAGGTTCACGCTCATCACCGGTTCCACCTGCATGCCGGTCTCATCGAAAGTCAGTGCCATGCCGCGGCTGTTACAGTCGCTCGGGCCGCAATTGCTCCCCAAACCGGGTACGCCGCCGGTCGATTCGCCGGGAGGAGACACGCGCGTGTTGCCATTATCCATAAGATCGAACACGCCCGTCCCTCCGTTTTCGATGCCGGGCTCATGCTGGTGCGAGAACCACGGCCACGGGTCGTTATAAGTATTCACGAAATTGAAGTCGCCGCTGGGGCCCATGCGCCATAGAATATTCCCGGTACCAGCGCCATCCTTGTAATCGATCTTCAAAACCCAATCCTGGTGCCGCGAGGACCAGATGAGGTCGCCCGGCGCGGTGCTGGGCGCCGCCGCGCCGTCATGCGGCCAATAATAGAGGCAATTGCCGTGCAGCCAGTCGTGCCCCCGCGGAGCTACTCCCGGCCCGAGCAGAAACTGACTTAGACACCCGGAAGTGCCCGGTCCGCATTGTTCGTTTAAAACGGCCGTGCGGCTCACCGGCATTTGCGGATAGCCATTGCCGCCGTCCGCGGGATCGAAAGCGTCCCAATACCACACCACGTTCCAGTTCTGATCCAGGACCACAATCAGGTCGCCGTCGATGTCCACGGGAAGGCCGCTGGTGTCGCCCTGAGTACCGGGCGGGAAGATCTTCTCGATGTCCACTAGGGCGGCGGTGTAGCCATTGGGCAAAGTCTGGATGGCCTCGTGATTGAAAATGCCCAGGCAGGCCGCGCCCACCGGCGGAGGCGACGGAATCTTGTTGCAAGGCTGGGCGTCGGGGTCTCCCAGCGCCAGCAGTTGCTGCTCCAGGATGCCGATGTTGGTTTCCCTTACGATGTTGCCCGCCCAATCGAACTGGCGGAGGACCTCATATGCTTCCACGCCCGGCTCCCAGCTTGGTCCGCTTTGGTCCGCGAGAAAGCCGCTCGGCAAGGGACGCGTCAGCATGGTGGTGTGGCCCAGGTCGTTGGGGTAGTTATACCAGACGATGTTGCCGGATAAGTCCGTGGCTACCGCCGGGAAAGGGCTTGACGATCCATTGAAAAGGCCGTGCAGCAGCACCGCGTTCGAATTGCCGGCGCTGTCCGGAATCGCCACCGTGAAAGCGGGTATAGGAATATTGTTAGGAATCACACCAGTCGTGAAACTCGCCATCGGCCCGTTCACGATGTTGCCGCCGGTGTTGACCTGCGCGTATAGATTGTAAGGCGTGCTGGGATACATACCGGCAATTTCGAATGTCATTGAGGACGGAGGCTGGCAGGCCGCCCAATTCGTGGTAGTCGCCGGCACGCCTCCCGATTGAGGTTGAAAGGAGACGCTGATGGTGCTGCCGGCCGGGCAGGAGGGTGCGGTGAATAGAGCCACCAGAGGGTTCTGCGTCTTCTGCACCACCGGATTAGCGCCGGTCACCGGAGAAGTCACTGTAAACGAAACCGTCTTAGATGCCGATTCTCCGGAGGTGAAATCCTTGGCTACTACCTGCACTTGATAGGCGCCGTCCACGCCGGTCAGGGCCCACGAGAACACCTGGGATTTCCAGGCGCCGCCACTGAGGGTGCCCACGTTAAACTGCTTGACGGTGGCCAACGTCCCGTTCGGCGGGGCTACATTAAACTGAAACGTCAGTGGACCCGAATTGGTGTCCGTGGCCGTGGCTGTCCAGGCGACGGTCGCACCGATTTTTTGCGGCGATGCCGGCGTTGGCTTCAGCGCGGCAATACTCACTGTGGCATTAGCCGGCGCCGCCAGTGCCGCCAGCAGTGCCGCCAGCGATGCCATTGGCAGCCACCAGCCGCTATTCCGAGTCTGCATAGATGATTTGATTATAGGCGCGATCCGCGCGCTGGAGAAGATCCCGCAGTACTGTACTAGCAGTTCGGACCCTTGCCATTCAGTCTCTGTGCGGAGCCGCTCACTTCCCAACCGCCCTCTTCAATAACCGGACCGGCCAAGTCAGCTTGCGCGCCAGTTGGAACGCGCGCCACTTGTTGATGCTTTCCAGCAACACCGTGAATTCCCGGTCCCGCTCATACAGAAACCGGATGTGGTCGTCGCGCCGTGCGAACAACTTACGAATCTCCGCTACATCTTCGTCCCGCAAAGTGTAGCCCGGCTGGATTCGCGCGGGCAGGGGACGCTGATAGTAATACGTCCCGTGCGATGGCGCGATTTCCGCGGCCGGCCGGTCGTGGCTGTAGAAGTAGACCGCCAGCGACTTGCGCGTGATTCCGCAGCCGGGCGGCGTGCGAATCACACGGAATCCGTGCCAGGACGATTCGGTGGTTTCGAAAATGACCGCGCGATTGGCCAGCGGCAGTACGATTTTGCGCGCATCGCCGCTTTCCGCGGATGGCTCGGGCAGCAACTCCAGGCAGCCGCCCCAGGCCTGCTCCCACTGCGGATTCAGAAACACGATCAGGTTCAGACGCCGGTGCCAGCCGAACCGCGGGTGGAAGTTAAAATCGACGTGCGAATCGAGTTCCTGTCCGTCGCGGTTTTCATGCGTGCCCCCGCCAGCATAGTCGGGGTCGTAGAGTAGATCGGGAATGCCGGTGATGCGGCTCATCAAGGCGAGGAATTCGCCGTCGCGCATCAGGCGGTCAAAGCGGTCGTACCTGGGGCCCAGCCGGGTGATGCCGGGGACGACGGATTTGCCCGCCAGTTCGCCGCGCTCGTTCCGGGCGTCTCCCGCGGCGAAGGGCGGGAATTCGGCAGTCAACTCGTGGCAGAATTGTGGATCGAGAAACTGCTCGATCACTACGTGACGAAAAGGCTGCGCCGTGCTGTACTGCCGTGCCAGGTCTACGGCGCGGCCGGCGACATCCGGGTGGAGGGGGGCAAGCACCTCCCCAGTTTATCCCGCTGCGACCGGCGAGACCCCGAGGGGCGGGCTTGAGCCCGCGCGGGGCTTTCAGCCCCGCTTGGGCGGGCTTCGCTCGCCTGTGTCGGCAGGAGTACTGACACGGCACGCTGAGAGCGTGCGCCACGAGGGGGGCGATGCATCGACATATGGCTAGAGTCGGGGAAGGGGCGGGTCCGGAGACCCGCCGCAGGCGTAGACGCCCACCCCACCTCCACGGATGCGGTAAGATTTCTACGAGGCGACCATTCGCAGCCTATGGACACCACCTACTCGAAAGCCGTGGCGCTGGCAGTGCCCGTCTTTCTTTTCCTGATCGCCGTGGAACTCATCGCGGACCGCATGAAGCGCACGCGATACTATCGCCTGGCGGATGCCATCAACAGTCTCAGTTGCGGCGTGGTCTCGACGGGCGTGCGCGTGTTCTTCGGTTTCCTGGGCATCTTCTTCTACGAGAAAGTACTGCAACACTGGGCGCCGGTTCATTTGCCTGCCAAGCACTGGGGCACCTGGATCTTCGCCTTCGTCTTTTTCGATCTGTGCTACTACTGGAACCACCGCTGGGGGCACACCGTGGGGCTGTTCTGGGCGTCGCACGTGGTGCATCACCAGAGTGAGGAGTTCAATCTTACGACCGCGCTGCGGCAGCCTGGCACCGGTGCATTCCTGAGCTGGATTTTCTATCTGCCCATGGCGCTGTGCGGCGTTCCGGTGGGGGTTATGCTGATGGTCGGCGTGGTGCAGCTCTTCTATCAATTCTGGCCGCACACGCAAGTCATCCGGCGGCTGGGACTCCTGGACCGCTGGATACAGACTCCCTCGAACCATCGCGTGCATCACGCGCAGAACGATATCTATCTCGATAAGAACTATGTGGGTGTGTTCCTGATCTGGGATCACATCTTCGGCAGCTTTCAGGAGGAGCTTGACGAGGAACCGTGTATCTTCGGCATCCGCGGCCAGTTGAACAGTTGGAATCCCGTGTGGGCCAACCTGCATTATTACGTAGCGATGGCCAAGGACGCTTGGCACGCGTCGTCCTGGTCCGACAAAGTGAGGGTTTGGTTCGCTCCGCCCGGATGGCGCCCGGCGGACGTGGCGGCGCGTTTTCCCAAGCGGGCGTACGATCCGCACTTGGATTTCGTGAAGTTCGATCCGCCGCGCAACGTGGCGCTCAGCCTCTACGGCCTGGTGCAATTTGTCGCGCTGATCGCCGCCAACAGTCAGTTCCTGGCGCTGCTGCCGAAGCAGGCGACACCGCTGAACATCGCGTATTTCCTGTTCATCCTGGGATCGCTGGTGTGCCTGGGAGGCGTGCTGGAGAACCGGCGCGGGTTCTTGATCGCGGAAGGAGCGCGGCTGACTGCGACGGCGTTGGCGGTGCTGGCGAGCGGCGCGTGGTTCGGCGGCGTGCGCGATGCGCGCGTGGTGATTGGGGTAGCGGCGTTTCAGGCGGTGTCGCTGGGTTGGCTGTGGATGGCGGCGCGTGCCGGAGTTAAGGCGCAGGCCCAAGCTGTGGCGGCGTGATGGGCGTGTTTCTGGGAGTGGGTCCGCCATGCAGGGCGATCTGCCCGTCGCGGCACAGATTGATGGCCTCGCCCAGTATCCGCATAGCCTCCTGCGGCGCGTGGAATCCCATTGAATTCTCGGACATGATGAAATCGATCATGAACTGGCCGCGCCGCTGATCGTCGCGGGCCTCGGTCAATGGTCCGGCGGCGGTTTTGTCCTTGTTGGCCTTGATGTCGCCGATCAGGTCCATCAGCGCGTCGAGGGCGGTGTTGCGCAGCGTGAAGAAATGGTCCTGGATATCCTCGGCGCGGGCGCGCAGTTCCTCTTCGGGGAAATGATGACAGGTCTGGCAGGCGCGGTTGACCTTCAGCAACGGGCTGTTCACATGGTGGTCGCTGATCTTCAGCCCGCCCATGCGGGTATAAGGCATGTGGCAATCCGCGCAGGCCACGCCGGAACGCGCGTGCACGCCCATGTTCCACACCTCGAATTCGGGATGGCGCGCTTTCATCATCGGCGCGCCGGTATCGGGATGTTCCCATTCCTTCACTTTGCCCTCATCCTCGTCGGCGATGATGTCTTCGACGCGCAAGCCCCTGGTCCAGGGGAAAGTCAGTTGCTTCTCCGGCCCCTTGAAGTAGTAAGTGACGTGGCATTGGCCGCAGACATAGGAGCGCATCTCCTGGCGGGTCGCCATCTTGTTGACGTCGTAATCGGAGACACCCTGGGATGCCTTCAACTCGCGCATCCCGGCGATGAACGCGGGGCGGGTCACGCGTAGCTGCATGGTTTGCGGATCGTGGCAGTCGATACAGGCGATGGGATGCCGGGCGTACTGACGGGCTTCCTTGTACTTCATGTGGTTGATGAGTTCGAAGCCCTTGAACATGTCGCCGTTGCCCAATTGGTTGTAGATGGCGACCATGGAAGCGTGACAATTCAAGCAGGCGCCGGGAGGGTTGAACTGCTGGCGCTCGGTGAAGGTCTGGTCGTCGAGCATGTAGGCATGCCCGCGGCGTTCGCGGTAGTCCCGCGAGAAGGCATAGCCCGCCCACATGGTTTTCAACCGGCCATCCTCCTCCAACTTCGACCGCGCCACGACGGAGCGCGGGTCGGCTTCGGTGGGAGAGTGCGGCAGGGCTTCGCTGCCGCCGTACTTGGAGCGCTGCATGTCCACGGTGCGGAGATACAGGTCGTACTGCATCGGAAAATCCTTGCCCCAGACAGCCGGATCGGAGACGGTATCGTTCAACTCGACGACGCGGTAGAACGGGTTGCGCGCCTCCTGCTTGCGCTCGACGATATTGATGAGCAGGGCGGTTATGGCGAAGACCGCCAGGGCCGCCAGGACGACGGTCGAAATCAGCCAGCGGCGGCCAGTTGGACCCGAGGGCTTATCGTTCATGGATGTAACTCCCGGCATGCAATGTGCGATGCCTTCCGAGCGACGCGCTCTCGTCGGAATGGCCGACGGAGTAATGGCAGCGGGTACACTGGATGGCCTGTGCCCGGCCGTGGGCCCATCCGCCATCGATGGCCTGCGTTATCGATTCGTGACAGCGGCGGCAGGCGGCTTCGGCGACTTTCAGGTCGAAGGGCGTAATGCGGATGTTGTCCGGATAAGCGCCGGACGTAAAATAGAACGAGTGAAAGAAGCCGTTGCTGGCTTTCACCGCGTATTTGCCCGGCAGGTTGTGGGGCGTGTGACAGTCGTTGCAGGTGGCGGCGGAATGATGGCTGGATTTGATCCACGCGTCATACTGCGTGCGCATGGCGTGGCAGTTGGCGCAGGCGGCGGGATCGTTCATCAAGTATGAGTAGCCCTTGGCGTAGATAAAGGCGTAGGAACCCAGACCCAGAAGCGCGCCGGCCAGGATGCCGAGGGCGATCATGGGTGCCGCGGGCGACTTCACAAAGCCCATCAAAGCCGATGATAACATCCCTATATCGGTTTAGGCGTACCCCAGTTTGCCCCGTCTGCCTATGTACGCGGCTGTCAGAAGCGCGACCGTCGCCAACAGATAGAGCGGCGTGCTGAAGAGCGTGCGCGCCGCGCCGGTGAAGTCCAGCCCTGGGGCGTGATTCATGGGACCTACATACCACCACAGCGTGAATAACGCTTCGAAAAGCCGGCTCGATCCGCTCCAGACTCCCAGCGCCAGCGCGAACGTGGGGATGAACAGCGCTCCGGCCAGCCATCCGAAGAAGCCCGGCCAGTCGCCGGCAATTAGAAGATGGATCTCCAACCCGCCGCCGGTCGAGATCGCCACAGCCACGCCTGCGGCCCAGACCGCGGGCAGTTGCCGGCCGAGCGCGTGCGCGCAGGAAAATACCAGCTTCTGCGTGTCGTGACGGGCCTCGCGCGCCCCCATTTGCGACCAGATCAGCACAGGCCAAAGCCACGCGAATGCGGCCAGAGCCTGACGGGCCTGAACGTCCCGCACGACCAGACTGGCCACGAACAGGCCGGCCGCAACCAAATACCACCACCAGCGCTGCCCCTTCAGCATCAGGCGCAGTTCGGCGGCCACCAGGCGCGCGAACTGGCCGCCGTGCGCCGTCCGTACCAGGGGCGTCAAGTGGATTTCCGTTATGGGCGCGGCGGGCGCTCCTCGTTCTTGGGCAGGCTCTGGCGCAACGTTCTTAAGCCGTTTTCGCCGCGAACCCTCGCGCGCGGGATCGAAGCGATGGAAGAACACCGCGGACAGCCACGCGATGCCGATCGCGATCGCGACCCATTGCAGGCGGCCTAACAGCACTTGCGGGGTCCAATCGACGCCGTTCCAGAGAAATGTCTTGGCGGCTTGGGCGTTAGGGTGGCCGAACGCGAAGCCGCCTCGGTAGGACGGGTCGATGCGTTTCAACGTGTCTCCCATCTGACGCATGAAAAAACCGAGCCCGATGTAGTCGTTCACGCCGGTGAGGCCGCTCACTCCCACATAGGTCGTCCAGGCAAAGAAGTAAATCACATTGCCCGCGCCGCCGCGCAGCACCGGTAGCGTCTCAAACAACACGGCGACCGCCGCGGTCATCGCCATCGCCGGCAACCCCACCCAAACGAAAGGCGCCAGCAGCTTGCCCGGCTCCAGGCCGCCCGCCTCCGCCCGCACCAGTTCCAGCATCACGGCCGCCGCCGCGAGCACTGAAACCATGGCGGACAAGACAGCGAAGTTGCTAAGAGCTTTGCCGACGGTGTAGAGGCTCTTGCTCATCGGCGTGGTGGCCAGCACCAAACCCACACGCGTCTGTTGGTCGCGCTGGATGGTGTTTTTCACCATATAGAAGCCGGCCAGGGAAATGTAGGTGGTGCCGACCAGTGTCAGCAGGCTGCCCACCCAAGCGGAGTTGTAAACGCCGCGGTATTCGTCCAACTGCAGAGAGATGGTCTCCGTATAAATCAGATAGGCGAGGCCGGCGGCGAAAGCCAGAGTAAGCAGGAAGCTATAACGGCGGACACGTTCCAGAAAATCGGCGCGCGCCAAGTGATAGAGTACGCGGGCGCGTTTCGTCACGCGCGCGCCTCGGCGAGGTGGGCCCGGTGAGTCGATAGACAATGCAGGTACGCATCCTCCAGCGTGGCCGCCACGGGAACGGCGCCGGCGGGCGCGGATTCCGCCAGCAGGCGCACGTGGACGCCATCGGCCCGGCGCACGGTGCCGGAAATCAGATAGAGCTGTTTGGCGGCGCTCAACTCCGCGCTGGGAACGACCCACTCCCAAACCCGGCCCTCGGCTGCGCGAAGCAGGTCTTCGGGGGGCGCGTGCGCCACCAGCGTACCCCCGGAGATTAGGGCGATTTCGGTGGCGGTAGCTTCCACGTCGGAGACGATATGTGTAGAGAGAATTACGATGCGGTCGCCGGAAAGGTCGGAAAGCAGGTTGCGGAAACGCACGCGTTCCTCCGGATCGAGTCCCGCGGTAGGCTCGTCCACGATGAGCAATTGCGGATCGTTCAGCAGGGCCTGCGCGATGCCGATGCGCTGGCGCATGCCTCCCGAGAAGCCGCCCAAGGGGCGCTTGCGCACGTCGGTCAGGTTGACCAGTTGCAGCAGCTCGTCGATGCGGCGGCGGGCGCTGGCTGCGTCTAGCCCCTTCACGGCGGCGAAGTATTCCAGGAATTCGACCGCGTTCAGATTGGGATACACGCCGAAATCCTGCGGCAGGTAGCCGAGCACCGCGCGCACGGCGTCGGGGTCGCGCTGGAGATCGGCGCCATTCCAGGTCACCGCGCCTTCGGTGGCTCGGGTGATGGTGGCTATGATGTTCATGAGCGTGGTTTTGCCCGCGCCATTCGGTCCCAGCAGGCCGAGCACGCCCGGCCGCACTTCTAAGCTGAAATTCCGCAGCGCCCATACCTTACCCCGCCGGCTGTGATAGACCTTGCCGGCTTTGTCGATGGTCAGTTGCAATTCGCTCACCTCGAACGTCACGAGACCGCTCCCTTACGGTTGCGGCTCTGTAATGGTCAAACGAGAAACGGCGCGGCGGAGTTCCCTTTTGGACAGGGCGCACTTGACAGGTTTTGCATAATAGTTATGTGGACCTGGTTACACGAGTCACTCATGCCGCCGAGGCAGCGCTGGCGGATCGCCAGTACGCCAGCTTCATCGATGTTCTGACCGGCATGGGCCTGTTGCACAACGTCCAATCGTGGCATAACGGGCGCGTCCAATATCTGGATGAAACGATGCAGGGCGGCCCGGAGAAGCTGCTGAAAACGATCGAAATATTTCAACAATGGGCGGCGCGGCGAGGCCTCCGGCCGGAGGATCTGCCGCCGCACGCTTCGTTCATCCCCAGACCGCCGAAGTATCATACCGCCAGCCAATTTCCGGTGTTGGAGCAGGCTTTCCGCCAGCATTTTGTCTCGCCGCAACTGCCGGAGAAGAAGCTGGAGAAGCTGCGCGGGCTGGCCGACGCGACCGCGCCGCCCACCGTGTTCTCCATCGTGAAAGCGTCCAAATGTTCGCAATGCAATCAAGAACTGTGGAAGGGCGACCTGCTGACCATGCAAGGCAACCAGCCGTTGTGCATGGCATGCGCGGACCTCGACCACCTGGTTTACCTGGGGGCCGGCGACGCGGCACTGACTCGCCGCGCCACCAAGTACAGCAGCCTGTGGGCGGTGGTGGTGCGTTTCAGCCGAACACGCGGGCGCTACGAGCGGCAGGGCGTGCTGGTGCAGCCGGAGGCTCTGGAAAAGGCCGAAGAGGAATGCCTGGCCGACGCCGATCTGCGGGCCGCGCGCCAGGAGCGCGATGCGGAGCGGCGGCAGTTCGAAGATATCGAGCTCGCCGCGCGCATGACGGACAGGATTCGCGAACTCTACCCTGGCTGCCCGCCCGCGGAGGCTCGCAAGATTGCCGCGCATACGGCTGCACGCGGCAGCGGACGCGTGGGACGTTCGGCTGCCGGCCGCGCGCTCGACGAGCATGCCCTGGAGTTGGCGGTGGCCGCATATGTGCGGCACCGTCACACACGCTACGACGAATTGCTGATGGGCGGTAAGGAACGCGCGGCCGCGCGCGGGGAGATCCGGGAAGAGATGGACACCGTGCTGGACCGCTGGCGATACTCTAGAAAGGAAAGCGATCATGCCGAAGCGTCAACCGATCGTCGTTAGCGGCGAATTCCCGGTTTCGGAGTCGGTAGTGGGGCAATTTGGTTTTGGAGGGCGGCCAATCTTGGCCGCAGCCGCCTTTCAGGCGGCCAGAGCCGGCTGAAAGCCGGCTTCTGCAGATTGGCCATTTCAATTGGGAGCCCTCGTGGCGCACGCCCCCGGCGTGCCGTGTTGGCACTCTGCCAACACAGGCGAGCTACGCTCGCCTTAGCCGGCTGAAAGCCGGCTGCGGGCAGAATTGCCCGCCCTCCATTTTGTGGACAACGTGGCGTTGGGCAGGTACCGTTTGCTCGTTTGGGCTGACTCCGATCCTCAATAGGCCAGTATTCGTTTCATCTTTCCCCCGTGGAACTGGACTCTCCGCCGCCCCCGCACGCCGTCTTGGTGCCGGAAATGGCGCAATTGCTCGCGCTCTACCAAGCCGTGGAGGACTCTTGCTCTTGAAGAACGAACGCTGCTATGAAGCTATGGTGTGTGGGCCGGCGCTTTGGCGGCCTACGAGGCCGCCGCAGGCTGCGAGCCTGCCCCACTACGCTTGCTTCGCCGCCAGATCGCCGATGACCGGCAACACCACCTTCTTCCCCTGATAGGTCTGGATCAGCATGTAGATCCACAGGATGAAGAAAGCCAGGTCGACCAGGGTAATCACATACCAAACGCCCCAGGGAAGCATGATCCTGAGGGCCCACCAGACGACCATCACGGCCACGCCCAGGAAGATCGACTGGAAAGCGTGGAAGCGAATCAGCTTGTTTTTGTTGTATGGCTCCAGAATCAGGAAAATGATCCCGGTTACCCATCCCAACAAGTAACAAAGAGCCGCCGCGGTATTCTCCGGCAGTCCGGGAGCCGACACCGCCGGCAGATTGACGGCCGGGGTCGCCGCTGCATCCACCGCGGTCCCACACTTCGCGCAATAGCGCCCTTCAACTGCTGCGCCACAACTCGGACAGAAAGCCATAGTTCCTCCGTTTTCACTTAAATGCTCAGGCGGCGCGTCCCACACGCGGCGCGGCGATCGAGAACACCAACCCGCCCAGGACCGCGCCCACGACAATCGCCGGATTTCCGGCGCCCATCAGGGCCACCAGCAGGCCGGCCAGTCCGCCCATCGCCATGCCGACCAGAGCCACCAGGAGTCTTTTTAACATATCTTGCTATGCTCATGGTAGCGGTGAATACGGGAATTGTCATCTTTGCGCATGGGTCCAGCGTGCCATCTGCTAACGAAGCTGTCAGGATCGTTGCGGAGGCGGTGGCCGCCGCCGGCAGTTTCGATCGTGTGGAGACGGCCTTTCTGGAAGCACAGCCGGGATTGGCGGAGGCCGTAGCACGGCTGGCCGATGCCGGCGCGAACCGCATCCTGGTAGTCCCTTACTTCCTCACCCTAGGGATTCACCTGCAGCGCGACCTGCCCGCCATCGTGGCAGAGCTGGCGCAAGCCCACCAAGACGTAGAGATCCGCATCACTCCCCCGCTCGACGGACATCCGGCGCTGGCGCAGGCATTGCTTGAGCGTGCACATGATGCGCTTGCCGATTGGGAATAAGGGGCTTAGCTGTATTTTCGAAAGAAACCTCCTTTAGGACTTGACAACAACACACTAAAGTTTGATAATGGGACTGTACTAATGAGCATCGGGAGGATTTGAGAGACATGGGAAAGATTATAGGAATCGACTTGGGAACCACGAACTCCGTGGTCGCGGTGATGGAAGGCGGGCAACCGACCGTAATTGCCAACCAGGAAGGCAACCGCACCACCCCGTCCGTTGTGGCGTTCACTAAGAGTGGCGAAAGGCTAGTCGGGCAAGTCGCCAAACGGCAGTCCATCACCAATCCGGAGAACACGGTTTTTTCGATCAAGCGCTTTATGGGACGGCGCTATGACGAAGTCACGGAAGAAATGAAGATGGTCCCCTACAAGGTAGTGCGCGGCGACACCAGCGACGCCCGCGTGGACATCAGCGGCAAGAAATATTCACCGCCGGAGATCTCGGCGATGATCCTGGGCAAGCTGAAGGAGGCGGCCGAAGCCTATCTGGGCGGCAAGGTCACGCAGGCCGTGATCACGGTTCCGGCCTACTTCAACGACGCGCAGCGGCAGGCCACCAAGGACGCGGGCAAGATCGCGGGCCTGGAGGTCATGCGCATCATCAACGAGCCCACCGCGGCGGCGCTGGCCTACGGTCTGGACAAGAAGAAGAACGAAACCATCGCGGTGTACGATTTCGGCGGCGGCACATTCGATATTTCGATCCTGGAAGTGGGCGAAGGCGTGGTGGAAGTGAAATCCACCAATGGCGACACGCACCTGGGCGGCGACAACATCGACCAGCGCGTGATGGACTGGATTATCTCCGAGTTCAAGCGCGAGTCGGGTATCGAGCTGTCGAAGGACCAGATGGCCCTGCAGCGCCTCAAGGAAGCGGCCGAGAAGGCCAAGATGGAATTGTCCACACTGCTGGAGTCCGAGATCAACCTGCCGTTCATCACGGCGGATGCGTCGGGCCCCAAGCACCTCACCATGAAGCTGACGCGGGCGCGTTTCGAGCAGATGGTGGAGGATATCGTGCAGCGTTCCGTGGGGCCGTGCAAGCAAGCGCTGGCGGATGCCAACGTGACCCCCAGCCAGATCGACGAAGTGGTGCTGGTGGGCGGCCAGACGCGCATGCCGCGCATTCAGCAGATCGTGCGCGACCTGTTCGGGAGAGAGCCGCACAAGGGCGTGAACCCGGACGAAGTGGTGGCGGTGGGAGCGGCCGTGCAAGGCGGCGTGCTGGGCGGCGAGGTGAAGGACGTCCTGCTGCTGGACGTGACGCCTCTGTCGCTGGGCATCGAGACGCTGGGCGGCGTGTTCACCAAGCTGATCGAACGCAACACCACCATTCCGACGCGCAAGGGCGAAACATTTTCCACCGCGGCCGACAACCAGCCGTCGGTGGAGATCAAGGTGTTCCAGGGCGAGCGCGCCATGGCGCAGCACAACCGGTTGCTGGGCGTTTTCCAGCTTGGCAATATTCCCCCGGCGCCGCGCGGCATTCCGCAGATTGAAGTGACCTTCGATATCGACGCCAACGGCATTTTGAATGTCGCCGCCAAAGACAAGGCCACCAACAACGAGCAGAAGATCACCATTACCTCCTCTTCGGGACTGTCGAAAGACGAAGTGGACAAGATGGCCAAGGACGCCGAATCGCACTCGGCGGAGGATCGCCAACAGCGCGACACCATCGAGACCCGCAACCGCGGCGACGCCATGATCTACAACGTGGAAAAGACGTTGAAAGAGCATCGCGCCAAGATCGGCGACGAGGAAGCGCGGCACATCGAAGAGGCCATCGAAGAGACCCGCAAGGCCATGCAGGGAACCGAGGCCGGCGCCATCAACGCGGCCATCGACAAACTGACCTCTGCCAGCCACAAGTTGGCGGAGGCCATGTACAAATCGGCGTCGGGGCCAGGGGGCACCCCGCCGGGAGGCGGACAGCCCGAACCCGGCGCGGACGGCGCGGCCGGAGGCCAGAAGAAGAAAGACGACGTCGTGGACGCCGAGTTTGTGGACGTCGACGACAAGAAATAGTGGCCCGGTGGCTGGTGGTTGGTGGCGGGTGGTTTTGTCTAGGCCGCCAATCGCCAGCCACCGCCCACCAGCCACGGGTTATCTATGTCTCCCAAGCACGATTATTACGAAACGCTGCACGTGGCCAAAGGCGCCAGCCAGGATGAGATCAAGAAATCCTATCGCCGGCTGGCGCGCAAATTTCATCCGGACGTCAACCCGGGCGACAAGGCCGCCGAGGAACGCTTCAAGCAGGTGCAGGAGGCTTACGACATTCTGAGCGACTCGAAGAAACGCCAGGTCTACGATCAGTACGGCTTCTATTCGGACAACATACCGGCGGGCGGCCCCGGCGCGGGGCCCGGTCCGCAGCCGAACATGAATTTCGACAGCTTCGATTTTACGGACTATTTCCAGCGTGGCGCGCAGGGTGGCGGACGGCGCGCGGCAACCGGAAGCGGGGGCAGCACAGGCGGCTTCCGCGACATCTTTTCGAACCTTTTCAACCGCGGCGAAGGGCCGCAACAGGCGCCGGAGAAGGGCGAGGATCTGGAGTACTCGCTGAACATCGATTTCTGGCAAGCCATCAAGGGTTCCCAGACCCGGCTCAATATTACGCGCTACGACACCTGTCCTACGTGCCATGGCGGCGGTTCGGCCGGCGGCCAGAACGCGACCTGCCCGGAGTGCAACGGGACGGGCTCGGTATCCCAGATGGCCGGCGCCATGAAATTCAACCTGACCTGTCCGAAGTGCGGCGGCAGCGGCAAGCTCAAGAACGCCTGCTCCACGTGCCAGGGCGAGGGACGCATCGCACATACCGAAACCGTGGACGTGCGCATTCCGCCGGGCGCGCGCAACGGCTCGCGGCTGCGGGTGCCGGGCAAGGGCAATGCCGGGTCCATGGGCGCTCCTTCCGGCGATCTCTACATCACCACGCGCGTGGAGGAGCATCCGTACTTTCAACGCGAGGGCGACGACATTCACATCCGGGTGCCGGTGGCCGTATGGGAAGCCGGGCTGGGCGCCAAGATCGAAGTGCCGACCATCGACGGCCGCACTCTGCTGAAGATCCCGCAGGGCACCCACAATGGGCAGAAGTTCCGCTTGCGGGAGAAAGGCGTGTTCAACGCCCGCACCAGCCAGCGCGGCGATCAGATTGTGGAGGCCGCCATCCAGGCGCCCAAGGTTCAGGACGAACGCACCAAAGAGATCCTGCGCGAGCTGGCCGGGCTGCATCCGGAAGATCCGCGCGCGGATCTATGGGCCAAGCTATAGTCAGCCGCGATAAGGGCAAAAATATGAGCAGGGCAAAATCCAAAGGCTCGTACATGATCTCGTCGGTGGCCGAACAGTACGAAATCCACCCGCAGACGTTGCGTCTTTACGAAAGAGAGGGGCTGCTGAAGCCTTCCCGCAGCGATGGCAATACGCGGTTGTACACGGATGGCGATCTGGAACGTCTGGAAGTGATCCTGCACCTCACCCGCGAGTTGGGAGTCAATCTGGCCGGAGTGGAGATTATCCTGAATATGCGGGAAAAAATGGCGGAGATGCAGGTGCAGATCGAAGAATTCGTGACCACCCTGAACCGTGAACTGGTGGCGCGCCGCCGGACCTCCGCGCCCGCTGAGAAGCAATCGCTGATCCGGGTAGTAAATGTAAGAGGACCGAAGACCGAAGTCAGAAGCCAGAAGTCGGAATAACGCCGGCGTCCGCCTTCTGTTTCCTCCCGGCTCCCGCTTCGTTAGCGCTAGCGTTCGTTAGCGTTAGCTGCTGGTTGCCGACGACCATGAACCCGGATGGAATTGGGCGTCCGGCTGTCCCGATTTCAAACCCGCCTGTTCCAGTTGCTGCAAAGTGTAGTAGCAGTCGGGCTTTATGCCTGTAACCGTGCCGCTGTATCCCGGCACCGAAAAGGTATTCGTCCCGGGCACCAGGTCGCCTTGCGAAATATAAATCGGCTCGGCTCCGGACGACTGCGCCGGTCCGGCATAGCCCAGTTCCTGCGAAGTGTACGTGTGTCCATCGACCGTCATCGGTCCGGGATCCGACCAATAGGCCGCTGTATCGATGGGTTGTCCGGACGCCAGGCGCTGCGCATTTTCCACGGCCAGGCTTTGATCGAACGCCTGCTGCGCCTGCTGGCTGGGAATGCCGGGGAGCTGAGACGTTAAATTCGCGGGATTGTTTCCCGTCAGGGTAGCAAAAAGATAGCCGTTCTGATTGTACAGCGCTTGTGTATAGACCTGGTCGGGTCCGTACACGCTGCCGGCGGAGTAGTTGCTGGCCGCTCCCGCGGCGGCCTGATAAGGTATGTTGGCGGCGCCGCCGTCTTGTGGATTCGCTGCCGTCCGTTCCGCATAGTAGCTATTGAGCCAGGCCTGTACATCCGGATCGCCCAGGCTGCTTTGCGTGGCCGGAACCGTACTGAATGGGCTGGAGGCGGATCCGGCGGATCCGGCGGGAGCCGCGGCCACCGTTTGGGGAGCGCCTTTGGCGGCATCTCCGAACAACTCCGCAAAGTTGGCGGGCCCCGCCGCCATTTGGACTGGCGGCCTTTCTATCGTCTCGAAATGCTGGTTGGACATGGCTTCGATCATTCCCATTTCTCCTTGGCGCGCCGGCCGCGAGGCTCCACACGCCGGCCAACACTCTTGCAAATCGCGCGCCACCACGGCGCCTGTCGCTACTCGACGGAAGAATAAGCCGCAAAGCGCCCAGAGCGGGACCGGGACAGACGCTGCTGCGCGACGCGATTTCGTCACGCGTCCGATTCCGCGCCATAAAACCGCCGCGCGGTGTTCCAGCTACAATGAAGAGATGCTGAGAGTCGTCATATTCATTCTCGCGGCCGCCGCGCTCGCCGGCCAAACTCCACCGGCGACTACGGAAAAAGCGCCCCCGCCGTCATCCCCGAACGCTCCGGCCGACGTGGACGCCGCCTTGCGGGCGCGCGTCGCCCAGTTCTACCAATTCGAAGTGGATGGAAAGTTCAGCCGGGCGTTGCAACTGGTGGCCGACGACACTAAGGATCTGTTCATAGGATCGAGCAAGCCCACTTACCAGACTTTTGAAATCAAAAGCGTTCAGTACTCCGAAGACTTCTCAAAGGCGGAAGTCATGCTGCTGGTGAACCGGCTGCTGCCGATCCAGGGATTCATGGGACACGCCCTACCCACCAGGATGACCAGCCGCTGGAAGCTGGAGAACGGGCTCTGGTGCTATTACGTGGATCCACAAAAGGACCTGCCCACCACCCCATTCGGAGGGTTGCCGGTTCCCGGCATGCGCCTGCCTGCCGGCGGAGGGGCCGGGGCGCCGCTGGCGCAGCCACCCATGCCCAGTCACCTTCCGGATCCGCGCCTGCTCACTGCCGATAAAACCAGCGTCCAGCTTAAGGCTTCCGGCACATCCTCCGAGCGGGTTACCATCTCCAACCCATCGCCTTGGCCGGAGACCCTTACGCTTTCCGATCCGAAGTTGGCCGGACTTACCGTCAAACTGGACACTCTCACCGTCAACCCGCGCCAGAAGGCCATTCTGAGCATTCAGTCCAGTGACGGACTTCAAATTCCCAAGACGCCTGTCACCATCGTCGTGACAGTTCGGCAGATCAACCAGACAATTCCGATTAAAGTCACGTTTGCCAACTAAGACGAGCGACGAACCTTATTGGATGGCGATAAGAGACGCGTTCCCGAACAGTAGCTTCGTGCCTTGGACCACGGCGATGGCTAACGGCGCATTGTTGCCCGCCGCGGCGTCTTGCGGAACCTGGAAATCCACTTCGTAGACGCCTACCATGCCGTAGGCGTACTTGGCTGAAATAACGGCGACCCCGTTGTTATTCACGCCCACCACCACGCTGGCATCCACCGCTAAGGTCTGCGCCACCAAGTCGCCGTTGGCGTCGGCCACCAGAGGATCGAACTCATTGGTAAACAAGGTTGGCGTGGTCTGGCCGAGCCCCGTGACAAACATCCGGATGGTGTCTCCCGGCCGCGTTGGATTGGCCACCGAGGCGAAGGACCCATCCGGTCTTATCAGCACCGCGCGCGTTTGGCCGTCGGAGTCCACAAACTGGAAGATACCGGGACTGATGGGCAATACAGCGGCATTGAAAGGGGCCGCGGCGACGTTGTCGACCGTGACCACCATTGGAACCGTCCCGGGCGGTGTCGTGGCCGGCGCCGGCGTCTCGCAGGGCACCTGCAGCGACACGGATTCCACGCCGTTTATATTCGCCACATCCAGAATCGGCGCCGGCACACCGGCGAACTGGACGCTGACGCCGGCCACCTGCGTCTGCGGTTCGATAAAGGCGGCGGCCACGCCTTGCAATCCGGGCGTCAGTCCCGTTCCATAGATTGTCGCCAGACTGCACGGCGAGATGAACTGATTCTGGAATCCCGCTGAATTGACCACGGAAACGACGATTGGACCGGGCGGAACGACGACCAGGTTGAAGGTCTGAGTATACGTCGCATTCGTGGACGTAATGCCGGCCGTAATCGCCACCGGCCCGGCCGTGGCGCCCGCCGTGACGGTAACCTGCGCCTGGCCCTGTGCGTTGGTAATGGCACTGCCGGCGCTCAGGGTAGCGGCTCCGCTCGAGACCGCAAAACTCACCGCGGCGCCCGGCACCGGCACGCTGCCGTCGTTCACCTGGACGATCAGGGGCTCGGTGAAAGCCGCCCCCTCCTGAGCCTGCTGGTTATTGCCGGAAACCGTCTGGAAGACCGTGACAATCGCGTTCACGTTCACCGTGAAAATGGCCTGCACGGCGCTGTTGCCGCCTAGGGCGACCGACACTTCGACCGGCCCCACGGCAGGAGTAACGTAAGCGGAGACCTGGCCGTTAGAAAGGGCAGTTGCAACGATGCCGCTGAGAGTAGCGGTGCCCTCGGTTACAGACCACTTGACCGTGGCTTCGGCGGACGGATTTCCGGCGAGATCGGTCACCTCGGCGACCAACGGCAGGGGCGCCCTAACGCCTGCATTGACACTCTGATTATTCCCGCTTATCAGCCTGATCACCGCCGGCGGTCCTGGAGTCACACTCAGCGGCGCCGGCCCGAAGGCCGCGAAATTGCCGCCGGCGTAAATCGTATATGTCCCCAATCCGATCTGGCCGCCGAACACTGGCGTGCAAGTCGCCGTTCCGGTGGAATCCGTCAGAACGGTGCCCGCTTGCTGGCCTGGTTGTGTCTCACAGCTCACCATCGGGCCACCGATCGAGGGTCGCAACGCAAGCTGAATTCCAGGAATAGGGCCATTGGGTCCCGTCACGCCAACCGTGATGGGTGTGCCAGCCGTCTGCCCCGCGGAGCCTGACAGCGCTGGAGGCGCGGTAGGGGAAATCAGGTTAGCAAAGGCGGGAGTGGGCTGCAATCCCTGCGATTTCGCCGTAGTCTCGATGAACTGGACGCTGGCATTCAGCGCCGACGCAACGACCGTAGCCGTAAATACGCCGTACCCGGAGGAAGCCGCCAAGGGCGCGAGCGTATAAGACGCCGCACCGGCCGAGTTGGTCACGGATGTCGATGTCACTGGCTGCAGGCCTTGCTGGGTGGTTGTCCAAGTGACAGTTGTGTTCGCCACGGGGCTGCCGGCCGCGTCGTTCACCTGTGCCACCAGCGGCGTGTAATTCGCGTCGGCCCCGGTGCACTCCGGGCATACCAACTGTCCGTTGCCGGAAACGATGGAAATGGTTTGAGCCTGGCCAAAAAAGGGAAAGAGCAAGAACGCGGCTAGATAGCTGCCGGCGGGGAGCTTGAGTCTCGGCATAGAGGCACTCCTGACATGCGCGGAAGACCAGTCTAACACCCTCCGCGGCAAGAAAAAAGGGGAGCCCGCAAGCTCCCCTTAGGGTCATGGCGAAGTAGACTCCGGCCCTACTGAATCGGGATCAGAGACGGGTTTCCGAATTGCAGCTTGGTGCCCTCGTCGTAATACACCCCGATGGCGAACGGTACACTGTTGCTGGTAGGAGCGTTCTGCGGCACCTGGAAATCCACCTCATACACGCCGACCATATCGTCGGAGTACATTTGCGAAACGATCAGCACCCCGCCGTTGTCGATCCCCACGGCCAGAGCCGCGTTGACCGTCAGAACCTGGGGCACCCAGTTATTGCCGCTATCGAGCGTTAGAGGATCGAACTCATTGGTAGACAAGTTTGGCGTAGTCTGGCCGAGCCCCGTAACAAACATGCGGACGATGTCTCCGGGCCGCGCCGGATTCGCGGCGGAAATGAGGCTCCCATCCGATCTCACCAGGACCGCGCGCACGGCTCCATCCGTATCCGTGAATTGAAAGATACCGGGGCTGTATTGCGCCACATCGACAGTGAAGGGCTGAGAAGCGGCGTTGTCGACTGTGACCACCAGGGGGACATCGGTACCCAAAGGTAACTGGCAGGGCACCTGGACCGACATTGACTCCTGCCCGTTTATGTTCGCCACATACAGGATCGGAGCGGAAATCGGCGGGTTGCCGAACTGGACGGTGGCGCCGGCCACTTGGTATTGCGGCGCGATCACAGGCTGGACCACACCTTGAAATGCAGTCGCAAGCCCAATTCCGTAGATCGTCACCAGGCCGCAGGGCGAAGCCGCTTGAGGGGCCGCGGCGAAACCCGCCGCATTCACCACCGAGCTGATAATCGGGCCGGGAGGGTTCACGGTCAGGTTGAAGGTCACACTCTGCGGCGTGCCTCCGGCAGTCGCGCTGGCGGTAATCACGACTGGGCCGAAATTGACGCCGGCCGTAACGCCCATCTGCGCCTGGCCGCTGGAATCGGCGACGGCGGAGCAGTTCTGCGTTGTGCAGGTTGTCGAACCTGTGGTGCCCGTGACGGGAATGGAGTTCAGGGTGGCGGACCCGCCGATGACCGCGAAATTAACGGTCGCGCCGGGCACCGGCGAGGTGCCGTCGCTTACCTGCACCACCAGCGGTTCGGTGAAGGCCGCTTTTTCGAGCGCACTCTGGTTACTGCCGGAAACGATCGTCAGGCCGGTGATGATCTCGTTCACGTCCACCGTGAAAACAGCTTGCACCGAGGTATTGACCACCAGCGCGCATGTTACTTGCACCGGTCCCACGGTCGGCGTTACAAAGGTCGAAACCTGGCCATTCGAGGTTGTAATTCCGCCGGTGCTGCTGAGCGTGGCGGTACCCTCGGTCACCTTCCATGTGACCGCCGCTCCGTTCGACACATTTCCGGCGGCATCGGTCACTTCGGCGACCAACGACGTCTTGACCCCCGGATTGACGGTTTGAGTGGCGTTGCTGATGAGCTTGATGATGTCCGGCGCGCCGGCGGTGACCGTCAGATTAGCCGGCCCCCAAGTCGCGAAGTTGCCGCCGGCGGCAACTGTATACGATCCCTCGCCGATGGAGCCGCCGAACAGAGGCGTACAGTTCGCCGTGCCCGTAGAATCCGTCAGAACGATGCCCGGTTGTTGGGTTAGCGGCGTGCCTTTTGGCGGCGCACAACTGACACTCGGACCAGGCGTCTTCACGGGCTGAAGCGTGACCGCGATATTCGGCAGGGGCCCGGCGAATCCAAGCCCAAAAACGGTCACCTGTATGGTCGTCGGGGAGGTTGCGCCCACTGCGCCATCCAGCGCCGGAGGCGTTCCGCTGGCCGTTACCAGCGTAGCGATAGCGGCAGGGCCTCCTCCGCCACCAGGGGCGGCCGTGGTTTCGACGAAGGTCACGCTGGTATTCAGGGCCGATGCAACCACTGTCGCAGGGATGAAGCTGGAACCGAAGAAGGGCGACAGGCCGGAAAAATTATAAGTGGCCTGACCCAAGGTGTTTGTCTCGGATGTCCCCGTCACCGGCGCATAGCCTTGCTGCGTGGCGGTCCAGGTAACGGTAGTGCTTGTCGCGGGCGCACCCGTTGTGCCGTTCACCTGAACCTTCAACTGCGCGAACGAATAAGGACCGCCGGCGCAGTCCGGGCACACTAACTGCCCGTTGCCGGAAAGAATGGAAATGGTTTGAGCTTGAGAAAAAGCCGGAAAAAGGAACAACGCGGTTAGAAAGCTACCGGCGAAAAGCTTGAGTTTCTGCATACACGTCCTCCTGACGTTAAGGAACAATTAGGATGGCGGACGCGGAACTTCAGTTTAGCACCATCCGGGCCAAAAAAAAAGGGGGAGCTGAAGGCTCCCCCCTTTCTCACGACGACTGCCGTGAAGGTTAGTGAACGAGTTGCTCGCCCGGTTGACCGTAGCAAGTCGCGGCTCCGGCGCAAACGAACGGTTGCGGCGAACGAGGCGCGTCGGGAATGATGAGCGCCAGATAAGCTGCCGCGAAGTTGCGGATCCCAGTGTCGCTCACGAAAGAGTAACCGTGCGCGTACTGGAAGTTGCAAGTCGCGATCGCATACCCGGTTGTCCCGTAGCCCGGTACGCTGTTGTAGCCCGTATCGGAGTTGGACAGCGAGAAAGCCCAAGTTTGACCCGGCTCAATCAATCCGGTGTTGTTGATCTCCGGCACGCCGTTGTAGCTGACGTTCGAATTCACAAACCCAGGAGTGCTGCCCGAGCTTCCGATGTTGGCGGCGGGACCGCCATCGCCCCAGAAGGCCACCGAGCAACCGCCAGTTTGCGGCGACGCGCCTACCGGCAGGTTGTCCAGCGAGGTATTGGAGATCGCGATACCCGTGTCAAACCCGTAGAAGTCGGTGACGTACGGGAAGAGCAGGATCGTCTGGCACAGCGAAACCGTGAACAGATTCTGTCCCGGTGCCGCCGGATAGTTGTACTGGTTGCTGAATTCCGGTATCGGACCGCTGCCAGTCCAACCGGCAACTTGCGGGCTGAAGCCGCTTTCAGCAGTGGCGGTGACGTTGGGCGTCGGGCTACCGGTTGGCACACCCGGAGCGCCAGTGAACGACACATAGAAGTTGAACGTTAGGGCATCCGTCGCCGAGGCATTCGCCGAGATGACTTCCCAAACCACCGTCTCACTTACCGTGCCGCCCGTTTCATTGTCCACAAGCTCGACTACGCCGGGAGCGGTTTGCACACCGGTGGAAGAAACAAAACCAGCGGCGCCGCCAACCGTGTCTGCCGCGTAACCATCCACATAGATTTGGACTCCCGACGGGATATTGCTGATGACCGTCTGGAATTCCGTACCTTGGGTGGCTTCCCCAGTCGTGCCTGTGGCAAGTTTTACGTTAAGTCCACTCTCCGAGTAGTAGACCAACCCCGGCGTGTTCTGCGAACCCAGCGCGCCGTATGTCTGGACCTTAAAAGCGCTTTGGAAGTTCTCCGTAAACGTCACGGACCCGATGGCGGTCTGACCGTAGGTTTGGCACTGCAGGAACGGATAGTTCGTGGGGGTGGTGGTCACAATCAACCCATTCGACACGAAACCGACGATCGGCTGCGTTGTCTGGCTGATGGTGATCGAGGTGCTGCTGCTGGACGCGACGAATGCGTACACCGGCGTCAAACCAAACGCCGAAGCCGGAACCGAAGGTCCCTGGATACGAACGTTGGTGATGCGATATACACGCGACCCGGTCGCGGGAGGATCCACCGGCACGCCTAGGAACGTAATGGAGTTCGTGCCAGGACCGCCCGAGATTCCCTGGAAAACGTTGTACCGGCCGGGTTGGTTAAACGTTTGGCCGCCATCGCCTTCCACCGGGCACAAAAGGCCGTTGGTCGGGGTGGTGCAAACGGTTTGGTTTGCCGGGCTGGGATCGTCAACCAGCAACAACGAATCGAGTCCAAGGCCGATGCTGGGAGTACCCAAAGTCGCACCGAGGGATACCGAAACGTTAGCCTGGGGTATGGTCTGGCCTGGGGGCGTCGGACCGGTAGACGTCGGGCTAGGGCCACAGACGAGAAGAATATCACCAATCAACTCAGTAAGCCCTTCGTGACGAAGCGTGGGCTGGACCGAAGTGTTTACGTTGCACGAAATTGCCGGACCTATTGTTTGTGCGCCCGCCGGAGCTACCGATCCTAGTACCAGGACGAGCGTGGCGAACGCCAAAAACCATCTGCGAAAATCTGCCATTTCCTTCTCCTTGTGAATTGCGAAATTGAATCGGTCGAAGTTCTCTCTCAACCTGAGCCTCTCTACAACTGCCTTCTCTACCACCAG
>Ga0187871_10000277_pt1 | contig 49426 bp, 47 predicted proteins | sample June2016WEW_16_1_FD_132988 | JGI IMG/M metagenome (GOLD analysis project Ga0187871, IMG submission 132988) | Peatland microbial communities from SPRUCE experiment site at the Marcell Experimental Forest, Minnesota, USA - June2016WEW_16_10 | ecosystem: Environmental > Terrestrial > Soil >...
GTACCGGCTGGTGATCTGGCTGGCGATCGGGCTATGCATCTACTTCGGGTATAGCCGGCACCACAGCCACCTGGCGGCCGGCAAGCGATAGGCTTAGCCAGTTAGGCGGTGACGCACAGAGGCCGCGGTCAGGCCCGCGGCTTGCGCAAGATACGGTTGCACAAACTCGTCTGGCCCAGACCAAGGCGGAGCCTTGGCCCTCGTGGCGCACGCCCCCGGCGTACCGTGAAGATCGGCCATCGATATGAGGTGCCTTTTACTACGCTTTCATCCTCGGAGACGCTTACAAGCTTGCCTGTTTCGAAGCTATGCTTTGTTGCGGCGAGACAAGTAAGTGCAGGCGTCAGCGTCAATGCGACTATCAGTAGCGCTTTGCGCACTTCGCATCCTCGTTAAAATCCGAGCTTCCGACGCTCGGGCTGCGGTTGGAGGTTTTGAAAGTAAAACACGATGCCCTCCATCTGTCGCAGAACAAATTGCTCATCACAATATGACTTATCGGACATTTGCTTGCGTGCGGGAAAGCGTCCTGAACGCGGCGCACGCGATACTCCGACAATGCGCGGTTTCAGTTCAGCACCCGGAACCCGGAATGAAGACAAGTCAACAGCGTACGCTTCTTCAAGAGCGGTCACAATTTCATGGAGTTGTGCCACGGCTCCTTCATCCTACGAATTGGGCGGATGCGCTCGCAATGCTTCAAACCGTGCCCAAGCAAGGCTCTGCTTGTGCATATAGTCCATGTGAAGATGCTAACACCGATGCGGCGGAAAGACGCGCTGCGCCCGCCCGAGGTCTTTAGCCCAATCTGGGTGGAAACCATTCTGGCCGATAAATGGAACTCGTAAACGGTTGCGGGGGCAGGGTGGTAGATGTACAACGCGGCTATGCGGGCACCTGAAGGAAAATAGAACCATGACCGGAATTCAGTTTGTGACCGATGAGAAGGGGCGCAAGGTCGGCGTTCTGATCGACCTGAAAACACACGGGGCCGTCTGGGAGGACTTCGCGGACGGCTGATTTCGGAATCGCGCCGAAAGGAAAAGGGCATTCCTTACGAGCAATACCTCGACGATGGATGCGCCCCATCCAGACCGGCTGTAAAGCTGTACAGCCGCATTCATCAAACCTTGCGCGTCACGCCCGCCACGGAAGCCTGGATCACCGATCACGTTTGGGAACTCAAAGAGCTTCTGGACTAGAGGCTTCACGGAGCATCTTGGACATTTCAGCCATCTTCTCGTGAATACTCGGGAAACGCTCTATAACCATCTGTTCTAGTGAGCGAAGATGTGCAATTGCGTTTCTCGTATCATCAATATTGTTCAGCGGCTTCGACAAAGCCTCGATCCACCATGGGGCGCTTCCCCTCCAGACATCCTGCTCCATTGCATACGCCAGAATCTCGCTAATCCTCACGTCAAACTTAAAGCACTCGGCATACTGAATAATTATCGACCTGCGGCACGACGCTTCAATCGAATCGATCAATCGAGAGGTAGACAGCATGGGCTTGAGCGCGGTCAACAAAGTTCTGACGAAGCTCGCTTTCCGCACGATGCTACTGAAGAATGCGTACACGCGGGAGCAGTTTCAGCAAATGTTGGCGCAGACCGCTTTTCGCAACGTGGACATCCGGGAGGAGGGCATCGGCTTCCGAGATTACCATGACAAAGTGAAAACTGGCTGGAGTTTTTAGATCCGCTCGTAGGCCTTCAAGAATAGCGCTCTCGGTATGCCGGCCTGACGACAGGCATTTTGCAGTGTATGCCCCTTGATGTGAAGGTGATTCGGCAGCGTCGGAGTGTCGCACGTGCCGTCCGCACGTTGGCGCCGCATCAGAATATGCTCATGCTCCCGATCGATCCGGAAATCCAGCGCTTCGAGGGCTCGGATGACCCTGGCCTTCGGCGCGTCAACGGGAAATCGGGACACCCAGCGTAACCTCGGCTTCGGCGATGAAGGCTTCCAGTACCGGAGACTCATCGCTGAAGGTTGGTTCGTCACCGGCGTTATCGAGGGTAAAGCGGATCGCCGAAGTAACATCCGCGAGTGCTTCATCGTATGTATCGCCCTCGCCCACGATAGCCACGCCGTCGCGAAGCCCGAGCGGATAGGCAACGTAACCATTGTCGTGCCGTTCCACGATGATTTTGATTTTCAGGGCCATTTCAAATCCACAATAGCGAATATTAGCGCACGCAGCGGCAGGCGCCTGGGACCTGTGACTGCCTCAGTTCTTCCCCGGCCGCGACTTCGCCACAATCCCGGCCGCCTCGTCGATCGTCAGAAATTGATTCACCGCCGTGCCGCCCAACTTCTGTTTAGCGCCGCTGGGCCACTCGATCTCGATCGTCTCGACCGCCGGATCGCCGCCCAGCCCAAACGTGAGCGCCAGGTCGCTCTGCGAGCAGTAACTCGACCCGCTGTGCACCATGTTCCATTGCTTGCCCGACTTACTGGTCACCCGCACCACCGCGCCGATCCCATCGCGATTCGACTTGCGCCCCACCAGCCGCACGCAAATCCAATTGTTCCGGTTGCCGCCATCGTTGCGGAACAGGTAAGCCGGGCCGTCGTTGGTCGTCACCAGAATATCCGGATCGCCGTCGCGGTCGTAATCCGCATAGGCCGCGCCACGCGCCACCACGGGCCGGTTGAAGGCCGCGCCCATGCGCGACGTCACGTTCTCGAACTGGCGCTTGCCCATATTATGGAACAGCAGCGGGGCCTCCTTGTATTGCACTTTGGGCTGCACGCGGCCGATCTCTTCTTCGATGTGGCCGTTGGCCGCGAAGATGTCGGGGTAGCCGTCCAGGTCGTAATCGAAGAAAAATGCGCCGAAAGTCAGCGTCAGCAGACTGGCGCGGCCTACGGCCGAGGAAGGCGCCTCGTCTACAAACAGCCCCGTGCCTTCGTTGTGATACAGCCCCAGCATCTGGTTCGAGAAGTTGCCCACCAGCAGATCCGGCCGTCCGGAGCGGCCGTAATCGGCGGCGTCCACGCCCATCGCGCCGCGCGCCACGCCGTCTTCGCCGAAGGCCACGCCGGCGGCCACCCCCTCTTCGGTGAACGTGCCGTTGCGGTTGTTGCGGTACAGCTTGTTGGGCTGTGTATCGTTGGTGACAAACAGATCCGGCCAACCGTCGCCGTTGTAATCCAGCACGGCGACGCCCAGCGACTTGCTGTTCGGATCGGCCACCCCGGCCTTTTGGCTGACGTCTTCGAACTTTCCGTTGCCTAAGTTGCGATACAACTTCGAAGAGGTTCCCTTATAGGACTCCGGCGTGCAATACGACTTAGCCGCTCCGTCGAGCGAACACCAGATGTCGCCCTTGGCTGTCCACTGCACGTAGTTGGCGACGAACAGGTCCAGCTTGCCGTCGCGATCGTAATCCACCCAGGCGGCGCTGGTACCGAAGCTGGCGTTATTAATCCCAGCGGCTTTGGTGACATCGCGAAACTTGCCGTGGCCTTCGTTGTGGAACAGACGGTCGCCTTCCAGAGCGGTGAGGTAGACGTCGTCGCGGCCATCGTTATCGTAATCGCCGATAGCCACGCCCATGCCGTACATCTCCACGTCCAGGCCGCTGCCCGCGGTGATGTTGGTGAATGTGCCGTCGTGGTTATTGCGATACAGCGCGGGCAGAGACTTGCGTCCGCGCGGCGTCCAGTCTTTGCCGTTGATCAGCAGGATATCGGGCCAACCGTCGCCGTCGGCATCGAACCAGGCGACTCCGGAACCCAGTGTCTCCGGCAGGAATTTCTGACCGGCGCGCCCGCTGTTATGCACGAATTTGATACCGGCTTGGGCAGTCACATCCGTGAATGTGACCGACGCGGGAGCCACGATGCCGGAGGCGGCCATGGCGGCTACCGCGGCAACCAAAGCAAGGGCTACGAAGCATTGTTTCACTGGCCGCCCCCCGATGCGCCGCCAACCAGGGCCGGCCGCGGGCTGCGTATCGGCCACAACAGCAGGATCGCCAGCACCACTCCCAACGCCAGGTGCAGCACTACGTTGTCCATATAGAAGATAGTGGGCGACGCGAACGCCGCGATATACGAGGTATTGACTAACAGTAGCACCAGCAGGGCGCCGGCGCACCGGCCAAGCTTGTCCGGTTTCATTGGATTGCCCCTTTAACGTTGGCTAGTAGCATAACACCCGGCGAAACGAACCCTCTATAGCATTTTGTGACTAATAGGTACCTACTACCAGAGGCAAATGCCCGCAGGAGTGTGGTACCGGCCGCTGAAGGCGCGTCACATGGGTGCGTCTAGTGTATCGACATTATTGACGCCCGGCACGCATCGCCGCTACACTCGCCTCATTGCACTGGAGGGAGTGAGTTAGCCATGCGTGTCTTTACGTGCCTTATAGGACTGCTTGCAGTCTGTGCCAACCTGCCGGCGCAGTCCGACGGCCCCGATCCGTTGCACATCGGGTCGGTCACTGTCTCGGGATCGATTCACGAGCGCTACGAGGATTGGGACTTTTTCGATGCGAAAGGCGAAAACCACTACGGATATTCCGGGTCGCTCTTGCGCCTGATGTTTAGCCAGAAGGAACAGACCTACGACTGGGCGGTTGAACTGGCCGCGCCGATCTTACTCGGGATACCGAATCACGCGGTGCAGCCCGCGCCGCTGGGACAACTCGGTTTGGGCGCAGCCTACTACGCGGCGAATCACAACGATCAAAACGCCGCCAGCATTTTCGTCAAGCAGGCCTGTCTCCGCCTGAAGAGCGAGCATTCCAGTGTGCGGTTCGGCCGGTTCGAATTCACCGACGGCGGCGAAGTCACGCCCAAGGACGAAACGCTGGCCATCGTCAAGCGGGATGGCATCTCACAGCGCTTGATCGGCACTTTCGGCTTCTCCGACGTGCAGCGTAGCTTCGACGGCGCCCAGTATACTTATTCCAACGGCGCGTGGAACGTCACGGCTTTCAGCTCCGTGCCCGACCGCGGCGTTTTCCAGGTGGATGGCTGGGGATGGGTCAAGACGCCCGTGACTTACCTGGCACTTACGAAGCAGGCTTCGTTCGGCGCCAGCAAAGCTGAATGGCGCGTATTCGGCATCTATTACAATGACGACCGGGGCGTGGTCAAGACGGACAACCGTTCCGCCGCGGCGAAGGCCAAAGACCTTGCGGGGATCGATATCGGCACGTTCGGTGGTCACTATATCATGGCGACTCCCACCTCTGCCGGCACCTTCGACCTGCTGGGCTGGGGCGCGCTGCAGACCGGGAAATGGGGCTCGCTCACGCAAAAGTCGGGAGCCGGCGCCGTGGAGGCGGGCTTCCAGCCGAAGATTGTCAAGGCCGTCCGGCCGTGGCTGCGCGGCGGCTACTTCTACTCGACCGGCGACAACAATCCCAATGACGGCACTCATGGAACCTTCTTCGCCATCCTGCCCACGCCGCGCGTGTACGCCCGCTTTCCGTTCTTCAACGAGATGAACAACCGCGATCTGTTTGGCGAACTGATGCTGCGCCCCACTAAGTCGCTGGTTCTCCGCTCCGACGTGCATGGGCTGTGGCTGGCGAACAGCCACGATCTCTGGTACTCCGGCGGCGGCGCCTTCCAGCCGTGGACCTTCGGCTTCAACGGCCGCCCGTCCAACGGCGCCACGGGCCTGGCGACGCTTTATGACATCAGCGCGGATTACCAATGGACGCGCGGTCTCTCGACGGGTCTCTACTTCGGCTATGCGCGCGGCGGCGCAGTGGTGGAACATATCTTCCCCGGAGACAGCAATGGCACGCTCGGATTTCTCGAAGTAAACTACCGCTTTTGAGGCCGCACGTGCGGCTGGGGGATCGCCATCACATCCTCCACCGATTCCAGCGCCAGGCCGGGGGCCGGCTTTTGGTCCGGCGCCGCAACGGGGACGGAGCTTTTGAATAGTCCGGTTACCGTGGCCTGGACTACCGGGTTCTTCTTCACTTCCTTTATCAGTTTCTGGAATCCCTTGCTTTTCGCGAGCTTCACAAACTGCGGGTCGTCGGGCGTGTAGAATTTCAGTTCCGCGCCGCAGCTTTCGTCGCCCACGCCTGCTGGTAAGTCTTGTACGCCCGTTTCCACGATCGCCCGCACCTGCACCCGTTTGCCGTCGAAACTTTCGGGATGCTTGGCGATCTCGCAAAGGGTGGTTTTGACCGGTGCGGCGGACTTGGACTGGCCGAAGGCGAAACCCGGCGCCAGGCCGAAGAACAGGATAGGGACCATCGCGAATGCCGCTGCCATTCAATCATTATGGCAGCGCCCCGTGTTCATGTCTTGTTATGGGCTTCCGGCTTATGCGGCGACACGCGCGCGGCCTTCGCCTGCAGCGGCGGCTTCCGCGTCTTGCCCGCCATCCAGGTACGGACGACCTTTGGATGTCTTCCTTTGTCCATCAGTAGTAGGGTTACTTTGGCGAACCTCGCCGGACCGGGTATCGCGATTGCAGAAAAGCGACCGGATCCGTGAGTTGCCTGACCGTCATGCGATCGGCATACTCCGGCATGCGAAAATCCACGCCGGCGGTAACGAGTTCCTTCCGCTGAGCGGACCGCTGGTACGCCCGCTTGGACGAAGGATTGACGATCGAAGCCGTCAAATAGCCGTCGGTCATTTCGTTCGCGACCAAGCCTCCCAGCACCACTGGAACTGGCGGCTGGACGGCGGGCTGAGGCAACTCCACGCCCGGCACTTCATGGCAGCGCTGGCACTCGAGCGCCAAGGCGCCGAGCAGCGCGGCAATCGGCAGCCATACCAAGCATCGCCGCATATCTCACCTCTCTACCAGAACAGTAAGGCGGGTGCCGGCCGATGTCAAGCCGGGTGCTTATTAACCGGCCAACGATTTCGCCGCTTTGGGCGTAATCGTCTGTTGAGCCAGCACTTAGCACGCGTCAAAACATTGGAAAACTCCGTTGCGCACGTCGAGCGAGCGTGCGCCGCAGGCAACAGGTGTGCCAAACAGGCAGCGGCCGAAGTGGCTCATTTTTCCGAAATACGTGTAACTTCGCACATGTGACTCGCATCAATTAAGATAAGCACGTCGTAATCAGGCATATATGAAAGTTCTGTCCGCATTCCTTTTTCTGTCAATCACCTTGCTACCGCAGGCCGTTCTAGCAAAGAAAGCCGCCGTGGACTATCCGGCAACGTACGCTGGCGGCAGCCTGCCTTTGAACCACCAGAAAGTCCGCGCCGCGCTCGCCAAAGATGAAGTCGTTTTCATTCAGGGCGGCCGCCGCATCGCTGTCCCAGTCAAGAGTATTACGGAGATATCGTGCGGCACCGAAGTGCGGCGCCGGCTGGGCGCCTCGGTTCTCGACGTAGTTCCGTTGATGCATCTCGGCGAGAGCGAGACTCACTACATCGGAGTTGCGTGGACGGGCGCCCATGGAAATACCGCACCCGCGCAAGTGCTCTTACGGTTGAGCCGCGGCGAATATCGGGATTTTCTCGCCGCGCTTGAACAGGCGACCGGAATCAAGGCGGTCGACACCAATCGCGTGGCGACCGTAGTTCACTACCAGATCTGACTCGTCTCTTGGGCTCACAGCCCACCGTGGAACCGTCCGAATGCGCGGGCCGCCATGAGCGACGCGATCAGAATGCCCGCCCCCAGCGCGAGCGCGTGCCGGGTGTTCCGCAGGTTGAAGCTGCCGACACGACAGACCAGCAAGTAGCCCACGGCAAGGTTGAAGAGGCCCCATAGGACATTGACCGTCGACGAGGACAAGCCTACCCCGGGCGGCGATGCGAAGGGACTTTGGAAGGCGTGCCCGGAAATCCCATTGCCGAAATGAGGCAGGCTGTTCGCGAGGAAGACGCCCCCGAGGAAGTACGCCACGTAGTGGTACCAGCGCATCGTCGCTCCCTTCTGGCCGCCAACGAATGGTAACAGGTCTCTCGGATTGACGATAATGGTGTCAGACGATGAAAATCGCGCTGGCTCAGATCAACACCACCGTCGGCGACCTGGCCGGCAATGTGGACCGCATGATCCGCGCCGCACGTGAAGCCGCGGCGGCCGGGGCGCAAGTGGTGGTCTTCCCGGAACTCTCGGTCACCGGCTATCCCCCGCGCGACCTGGTCGAGAAGCCCACCTTTGTGGAACGCTCCGGGCAGCAGTTGGAACGCTTGGCCGCCGAGACCGCCGGGCTGCCGCTGGCCGTGATCGGCGGCTACGTAGGCCCCTCGGCATCGTCCACCGGCAAGCGTGCCACCAACAGCGCGGCAGTACTGGCGGGAGGGCGCATCCTGTTCCGCCAAACCAAAATGTTGCTGCCCACCTACGATGTGTTCGACGAAGCGCGCTATTTCGTCCCGGCCGAATCGCAATCCCTGCTCCTCCTGGATGGCCGCAAAATAGCGCTCACCATCTGCGAGGACGCCTGGAACGACAAGCAGTTTTGGGAGCGCCCGCTCTATCGCCGCGACCCGGTACAGGAACTGGCGCATTGCGGCGCCGAACTGCTGATCAGCATCAACGCTTCGCCCTATCACATGGGCAAGCGCGCGCTGCGCCGCGAGATCTTCGCCGCCACCGCGCGCCGCCACGCCATTCCGCTGGTGTACGTCAACCAGGTGGGCGGCAACGATCAACTGGTGTTCGATGGCGCCAGCTTCGCCATGGACGCCACCGGCCGCGTGGCCGCATCCGCCGCCTCCTTCGGCGAGGACCTGGCGCTGTTCGATTCCGATACCGGCGCGGGCGATCAAAACGATAACCTGCCGGATGAATGCGAAGCGGTCTATGCGGCGCTGGTGCTGGGCACGCGCGACTACATCCGCAAGTGCGGCTTCGAGCGCGTGCTCATCGGGCTGAGCGGCGGCATCGATTCCTCGCTGACGGCCGCCATCGCGGTAGACGCGCTGGGCGCGAACAACGTCACCGGAGTGGGCATGCCCGGACCGTTTTCATCGGAAGGCAGTGTCCGCGATGCGCGCGCGCTGGTTGAAAGCCTGGGCATCCGGTTCGAGATGGCGCCTATCTCGCCCGTCTACGACGAGTTCCTGCACGTGCTCGATCCTTTATTCGCCGGCGCGCGGCGGGATGTCACCGAGGAGAATCTACAGGCCCGCCTGCGCGGCGTGACGCTGATGGCGCTCTCCAATAAGTGGGGCGCACTGGTGCTCACCACCGGAAACAAGAGCGAGCTGGCCGTGGGTTACTGCACCTTGTACGGCGATATGTGCGGCGGCCTGGCGGTGATCAGCGATGTGCCTAAGACGCTGGTTTACGAACTGTCGCGCGTGGCCAACCGGCGGCATGCTTGTGCGATCCCGGAAAGCGTGTTCGAAAAGCCGCCCTCGGCCGAGTTGCGCCCCAACCAGAAGGACAGCGACTCGCTTCCGCCGTACGAAACCCTGGACCGGGTCTTGCGCGCGTACGTGGAAGAGTATCAGGCCCCGCGGCAGATCGCGCAGGATCTTGGCCTGCCGCTCGAAACCGTGGTGGATATCGTGAACAAGGTGGACCGCAACGAGTACAAAAGGCAGCAGGCCGCGCCGGGGTTGAAGGTCACCTCCAAGGCATTCGGTATCGGCCGCCGGTTCCCGATCGCCCAGAAGTACGCGGAGTAGGCTCGCAGGCTGCGCGGGCCTCGCAGGCCCGCCCTTCAGCAAGCGGCCGGTTACCGCCGCTCTCTGCGCTCCACGTGGCGTTCCACGCGCGGGCCGACCGGCCGCGCCACGGGCACCGCATACGAGTGCACATACCGATCGCGGTTCACCCAGGTGCGCGCCCACGGGCGATGATCGATGACGATCTCGTGGGTGCGCCATCCCATTACCGGACCGGCCCAGCCGAACGGCGCGAACGCCCCCACGAAGATCCCCGGCCCGAAAGTGATGCCCACTCCCGCGAAGAAGCCCGGCCGCCGCGCCACGAACACAAGCCGCGGGTCGTAGTAAGGCACGTACACATAGCCCGGATTGACAGGCAGAATTTCGATATCTCCCGGCCCGGCAACCACCACCCGGTCTTGCGAGTTGCTCTCCAGATAGCCGGCGTCCAGGGCTTTTTGGCGCATGCGCTGCACGGCGTCCATCACATCCGGGCGCTGCGTTAGAACGGCATTGCCGAGCGCTTGCGTCCACCCGGGATCCTTGGCCATCGTGTCCAGCACGGATGGAAAGGGAATCAGCGCCAGTACGCTGGGATCGAAGGAAAGGTTGTCCTCGTACATTGCCCTGGACAATTCATCGGCGCGCAGATAGCCGTGCTGATTGGCCCAGGCGGCGGCTGCGGGTATGTCGTTCCAGAACGTCGAACCTGTGAGCACCTGCGCCAGCAACGGGTCGGGATAAAGCGCAATGCGCCCCACCAAGTCGTCCAGTTGCGGTGGCGTGAGCGCGGGCGCCGCCTGCTGCGGATAACCCTGCGCGGGCGGATAGCCCTCGGGCGGCTGGGGTGGAGGGGGCGGATCCTGCGCCAGCACCGCCGCACACAAGACACTGGCAACCGCGCTTGCCCAAAGAACGGCTTTGATCGACATGGAACGTCCCCCCGCCCAGGACTATCGCACGATTTCTACCGCCACCGGCCCCAGCCACGGCCCCAATACCCGCGGCCCCCATAGAGTCCGATGCCCGGCCCCCAATAATACGGGTAGCCATACCCATAAGCATAAGCATACGGATAGGCATAAGGAGACGGGTAGCCATAGCCGTAATACCCCGGATTGGGCGGTCTCGTACGGTTCTGCACGTCGTACGGCCGCTCGTAATCGTTGGCATTCACCCAGCGGAACGCTTGGGGCGCCGCCTCGGTGGAGACGGCAATGGGAGCCTCTACCCGGAACGTGAGAGTCTGCTCCGGATAAAGCAGGGTCGGCCGGCCCCGGGTCACCAGTACCCCGACGATTCCGACCAGAGCGCCCGCGCCCGCGCCAATCGCCGCGCCTCTGCCCCAATCGGCTGCCGCGCCGATGGCCGCGCCAGCCGCGGTAGTTGCGCCCACGGCACCCACATCGCGGCCCACCGACGTCGGGCCGTTCCGGGTGAACATTGCCGTTTGCATCGGTACAGGCTGTCCGTCGGACAGCGTGAGGTCGGTCAATTGGACGGCCAACCTCGAGACACCCTCGACGCGACCGGCTTTCTTGGCTTCGGTCACTTTGCCGCCGACGGTCTGCCCACGCTCGGCAATCACCACGCCGTCCGCGACCACAGGCTTCGCCAAAGTGGCGGCAAAGGCATCCCCCACCTGATTGCGGTCGGACGACAGACCCTGATTCAGCCGCACGGTAATGTAAGTGCCCGGCTTGATCGTCAGTTTCGCCGGGATGGGGCCGCGATTGTAATTGGCGGCCGGTGGCTGATATCGATTCCCTTGGCCGGGATAAGGCGCCGCGGGCTGACCGCTCTGGGAATAATTCGGGTCCATGGTGGCGCGGGGAGCGGCTTCAGGCGCCGGAGTACCTTCGACCGGCGAAGGCGTCGCCGCAGGCGCGGTTGCCTGCGCGGGCGGAGCGGCCTGCGCGGATTGAGCAGGCGGTGGATCGTCGGCCTTACGCCATTGGCCGTTCGCTGCAGCACCTTGCTGTTGATCGGCCGACGGTGGCGCCGCAGGCTGGTCTTGCGCGAACATCGCGCCCGCTCCAATTAGGAAACCGAGTGTAACGGAGCAGATTGCGGTACGAATCGGGCTGTCTAAACTATTCTTCATATATAGCTGCCTCACAAGTGACAACGGACTGTCTCATGCATCCGTTGCGCCATTCCAAAAACACTGCTAAGTATATGAAATCATGAGACCAAACTTCCGAGTTTTGTGGCCGCAATGCACCGCCGCTGGTGCATTTCAGCCACTAGAAACCGGACGGCGGGAGTGATAGTCTAAAAGGCAGGTGATTTATGAGAAAGACTCTGATTATCTTGTCGATGATGGTGTGTTTGTTGTGGGCGGGCGCGGCCTTCGCAGCGAGCCACGGTGGCGGCGGTGGTCATGGTGGCGGCGGTGGCGGTCATGCCGCGATCAGTGGCGGCGGCCACGGCTTTAGCGGCGGTGCGGCAAGAGGATATGGCTATGCCGGGCGCGGCTATGGCTATGGAGGCTATGGTTATCGCGGTGGATATGGCTACGGCTATGGCGGCGGCTGGGGTTGGGGCGGCGGCTGGGGTCTTGGACTCGGCTACTGGCCCGGATATTACGGCTACGGGTATGGATATCCCTACTATTACGGATACACCCCGTACTACTCTGCCGATCCCTATGACTCTCCCTATGGATACGCGCCGTCCTATTATCCGAACGCCTATGTGTATCCCGCTCCCGCAGTCGGCGTAGGCGTGGTGGTAGGCGGTGGTTGGCGTCACTTCGGGCGCTAGCCGGGCGGCTTCATGAGTCCTGCAGCCACTTGACGAGCTTTTGCTCGCCTGTGGAGATTGTCGTTTGGTGGGGCAGGCGGTTTCGCCTGCTGTGGGTTGGAGGCCAAGCCGTATGATGACCTCCTTATTCCGTTCTTGCCAGTCGATTGATATGCCGTTGTTCGCGCCGGTTGGAACGGTTGCCGTGGCTTCGGAAGCGGGAGCGCTAAAGACCGCCGTAGTACCGCTAGAGAGGTGGGGCACGGCGTTAATGTCCTACCGAGCCGGATTGTAGAAACCTCCCGCCGCTGTGCGAGGGCCAGGGCAGCGCACGGCGCTGCCCTACTGTTCGCGAGGCTCGTCCACCTTCAGAAACTGGTCGGCGGCGATGTCTTTCAGCACCTGCTGAATGCCGCCCGGCCAGCGGATTTCGATGGAAGCGATCCTGGTTTCCGCGCCCAGCCCGAAGTGCACGCGCTTGTCGCTGGACGACATGAAGCCCACGCTGATGGCGACGTGGTTGTAGAGCACGCGGCCGGAAGCCGTCGTCACCTTGACTTTCGCACCCACCGCGTCGCGCGCGCTCTTGTGGCCGGTCAGGCTCAGCATCAGCCAGTGATTGCCGCTGTCGGCGGTGTTCATCAGGATGCGCGGCGTGTCGTTCAGCGAGGTGACCACGATATCCATGGCGCCGTCGTTGTTGAGGTCCCCGAATGCCGACCCACGCTGGAAGCCCTTGCGCAGGAAGTCCGCGCCCATCCGATCGGACACATCCACGAAGGCTTTCCCACCCACGTTTTCGAACATAGTGTCGTGCTGCGGCGATTTCTCGTTCACTTGGTCGACGTGGCCATTGGAGGAGTAGATATCCTTCCAGCCGTCATTGTTATAGTCGATGAATCCGTTGCTCCAACCGGAGAAGGGCAAGCTCAGCGTCTGGATCTTGGAGGCATAAGGAAACGTGAATAAGTTGCCGCGATTGCGCAGAAGCTGCCACACCTGGCCCATCAGATTGTTATAGAAGATGTCCACGTTGCCGTCGTTGTCGTAGTCTTTGGCGTCCGACCCCATGGAAGATCCGGTGTGCGCGCTGTCGTTGTAAGCGACTCCCAGTTCCAGTCCTTTTTCTTCGAAGGTGCCGTTACCCTGGTTGATGAAGAGGGAATTGGGCTCGGTGTCGTTGGCGATGAAGACGTCCGGCAGCCCGTCGTTATTGAAGTCGGCGATGGAGATGCCCATGCCCTTGCCGGGGGACTTGGCCAGCCCGGACTTTTCGGTGACATCCTCGAACTTGCCGTGGCCCAGGTTGTGGTAAAGGCGCGGGGGCACGCTTTTGTAGCGCCGCGGATCGCAGTAATATTCTTTGTCGTCCGTGACGCAGCGGATGTCGGTGCGCGGGGTCCAGACGGTGTAGTTGGAGACGATCAGATCGAGAAGACCGTCGTTGTCGTAGTCGAACCAGGCGGCGGCCACGCTGAGGGTGTCCGGCGGCTTGCCGCCGATGCCCGAAGCCGCTGTCACATCCGTGAACGTACCGTTGCCGTTGTTACGATAGAGGACGTTACGGCCGGCGCCGCAGATGAACAGATCCTCATAGCCATCGTTGTCGTAGTCGCCCACGGCCACGCCGAAATTGAAATCCAGGTGTTCACCCAGCAGGCCGGCCCGGGCGGTCAAATCTTCGAAAGTCCCGTCGGCGCGCTGCTTCAGCAGGCAGTTGTAATAGGATGGATCGGTCTTCTTCAATTCGGGCAGTTTGGCGCCGTTGGTGAAGAAGAGGTCCAGGCGGCCGTCGTTATCGAAATCGAAGATCGCGACGCCGCCGCACATGGGCTTTGGAAAATACTTGCGGCTCTCGGGGTTGTTGTTGCTTTTGTAGGCGATTTTGGAGCGGGGCGCGGCGTCGATGAAGGTGGGGCGGTGGGGTGTTTGGGCGGAGAGTGGAGTGAGGAGAATGAGCAAGGCCCCGCGGCAGGCGGCCTGCGAGGCCGCCGCAGGCTTTGAGCCTGCCCCACTCTGATAGACTGGGAATTCCAAAGGCGTGAAGGCTTTCATCCCTATTGTAATCGGCGCCGGGGCGCTGCTGGCCGGGTCCGCCGCGGGTCCCATCGTTTTCGAAGAGATTGCGGAACGCTCCGGCCTGACTTTCGTCTCCGATAGTTCGCCCACCCCAAACAAGAATCAACCCGAGACCATGGTAGCCGGCGTGGCGCTGTTCGACTACGATAACGACGGCTATCTGGACGTCTACATGGTGAACGGCGCGGCCATCCCGTCGCTTAAGAAAGAGAGCCCCAAATACTGGAACCGCTTGTACCATAACAACCGCGATGGGACCTTCACCGATGTGACTGAAAAAGCGGGCGTGGCGGGTGAAGGTTACGGCATGGGCGTGGCCATCGGCGACTATAACAACGACGGCTGGCCCGATATCTACGTGCTGAACACCGGGAAGAACCAGCTCTTCCGCAACAATGGAGACGGCACGTTCACCGATGTCACCGACAAGGCGCATGTGGGCGGAGGCATCCTGGACGGCAAGAAGATGTGGTCCGTTTCAGCGGCGTGGGTGGACTACAACAACGACGGCCTGGCCGACTTGTTTGTCTCCAACTACTGCAAGTGGGAAGTGAACAAGGACCCTTTTTGCGGTCCGAAACCCGATCTGCGCACCTATTGCCATCCGCATAACTACCCGAATCTGCCGGGTACGCTGTATCGCAACAACGGCGACGGCACCTTTACCGATGTTTCCGCCGAAACGGGCATCGCCAAGTATTACGGCAAGGGGATGGGCGCGGCGATCGCCGACTACGACGGCGACGGGTTCATGGATATTTTCGTGGCCAACGACAATCGTCCCAACTTTTTGTTCCACAATCTGGGCGGCAAGAAATTCGAGGAGGTCGCGCTGGAAGCCGGCGTGGCGTATACGCAGAGCGGCAGCGCCATATCCGGTATGGGCGCGGATTTCAAGGACGTGGACAACGATGGCCGTCCGGACATCTGGCACACCGCCGTGGAGAACGAGTCGTTTCCGCTGTTTCAAAACCGGGGCGGCGGCCAGTTTTGGGAGCGAACCTTTCAAATGCGCCTGCTGGGGACGCGGGACATGTCCGGATGGGGGAACGGGATTTTCGATTTCGATAACGACGGTTGGAAGGACCTGTTCGTGGCGCGCGGCAATGTGCTGGACAACGTGGCGCTATTTTCGAACCGCAAATACGAGGAGCCCAACGCGGTTTTCCGCAATCTGGGAAACGGAAAGTTTCAAGACGTGAGCGCCGCGGCGGGTCCGGATTTCCAGAAGGCGGCGGCGCATCGCGGGGTGGCTTTTGGCGATATCGATAACGACGGGCGGATCGATGCGGTGGTGTCGGTGCTCAACGGCAAGGTGAAATACTTCCACAATATTTCGCAAAACGGGAACCACTGGATTCTGCTGAAGCTGATTGGCAAGAAGAGCAACCGCATGGCGCTGGGGGCGCAAATCCGCATCACGGGCGAGGACGGCGCGAAGCAGTACAACGAGGTGACCACGGCGGTGGGCTACGCTTGCGCCAGCGACTCGCGCGTGCACTTTGGATTGGGCGCGTCCAAAACGATCCGGGAGATCGATATTAAGTGGCCGAGCCGCATCCACCAGGTGTTGCATGACGTGGCAGCGGACCGGATTCTGGCGATTGAAGAACCGGCGCAGTGACGGGAAGTTATGAACACGCCATTTTTGCAGGCTGTGGAAGCCATCGCTACCGGCGACGAGCATGGCCTCCGCGGGCTGCTACAGGCGCACCCCAGCCTGGTACACGAGCGCGCCCCGTTCGCCCATCGGGCCACGCTGCTGCACTATGTGGCCGCCAACGGCGTGGAAGCGCAGCGTTCGCCTAAGAACTCGCCCGCGATTGCGCGAATCCTGCTGGAGGCAGGGGCCGAAGCCGACGCGGCGGCGCCCATCTACGGAACCGCCGACACGACCCTGTGCTTGACGGTCAGCAGCGTCCACCCATACCTGGCGGGCGTGCAGGCGAGCCTGGTGGACGTGCTGGCCGATCATGACGCCAAGATCGACGGGGTGGCTAACGATGGCGCACCGCTGGGGTGTGCGCTGCTGTTCGGCTATACGCAAGCGGCCGAACGCCTGGTGCTGCGGGGCGCGCGCGTGGACAACCTGATCTACGCGGCGGGATTGGGACGTACGAATGTAGTCCGCCACATGCTGGCCACCGGGACCGGTACGGACAATATCCCGCGGCGGACGGACGATCGCGCCGGCCGCTTCTCGTTTCCAGTGGCGCGGGACGCCGGCGCGCGCGAGGTTGCCTTGATCGTGGCGGCCATGCACGGCCGGCTGACGACGGTGCGCACGTTGCTCGATAGCGGCGTGGACGTGAATGCGGCGCCGTATTGCCGCCAGAGCGCGCTGCACTATGCGGCGTACACCGGGCGCACCGAGGTGGTCGAAGAACTGCTGGCGCGCGGCGCGGACGCGTCTATCGTGGACACGCAGACCAAACGGACTCCCGTCGAGTGGGCGCGCGAATTGGGGAATTCGGAGATCGCGGAAAGACTGGAGCGGCGTGGGTGAATAAATGAAAGCGATTCTCTTCGGGGCGACCGGGATGGTCGGACAAGGCGTTCTGCGCGAATGCCTGATCGATGGGGAGGTGCGGAGCGTCCTGGCGGTCGGACGTCGCGCGACCGGGCAACACCACGAAAAACTCCGCGAGCTGGTGCATCGCGATTTCCTGGATTTCTCCGCGGCGGAGAACGAGCTGTCCGGCTTCGATGCGTGCTTCTTCTGCCTGGGTGTTTCGTCAGTGGGTATGAAGGAGGCGGATTACCGGCGCGTCACGTACGACTTCACGATGGCGGCGGCGCGGGCGCTGGCGCGGCTGAACCCCGGCATGACGTTTGTCTATGTTTCGGGGACCGGCACGGACAGTTCCGAGCGCGGCCGTACGATGTGGGCGCGCGTGAAGGGCCAGACCGAAAATGCGCTGCTCGCGCTGCCGTTCAAGGCGGCTTATATGTTCCGTCCCGGGTTAATCGAGCCGCACGGGATCAAATCGAAGGCGAAGCTCGTCAGGATCTCTTACGCTGTGCTGGGGCCTCTGCTTCCTCTGTTGAAGGCTGCTTTTCCGAAGTATGTGACGACCACTGAACGGATGGGACTCGCCATGCTCGCGGCGGCAAAGCGGGGCGCGCCGAAACGAGTATTGGAAACAGCGGATATCAACCAACTGGCGAGTGCCTAGCTTGAGGCAATCAATTCCGCCCGCAACCGGCTTTCAGCCGGCTTGGCCGCCCCACATGCAGAATTGATCCGATATTCATGGCTCCGTCAAACTCCTGCAACACAGGCTTTCTACGATTGGGAGATCCGTCTCGCGTACGTCGCGGTAACGCCGTGGACGCCAAGGAAAAGCGCCGGGCGGGTACTTCAACCAAAGAGGCAAAGATGCTGAAAATGACGGATATAAGGACGTTCAACGGAATTGTGGCCGCGGCCACAACTAAGCGGCTGTTGGCCCCGATCGCAGCCTGTTTAATCGCTCTGGGCCCCAGTGTGCCGCCCATGTACGCTGCCACGGACCCTGCTGCCGCAATTCCAACCGCTACTCCCATCAAGCACCTGGTGGTGATCTTCAACGAGAACATTTCGTTCGATCACTATTTTGGGGCTTACCCGGTGGCCACTAATCCGGCGGGCGAACCGGCCTTCACAGCTAAGCCGGGCACACCCACGGTGAACGGTTACACTCCCGCGCTGCTGACCAACAATCCGAATCTGAATCCGGCGAACGGCGCCGGCGCCACGAATCCGTTCCGCCTGGACCCTTCGCAGGCCGTAACCGCCGATCAGAACCATTCCTATACTCCGGAGCAACAGGCGTTCGACCTGGGATTGTTGGACCTGTTTCCAGCGTTCGTCGGCACCGCCGGTCCGCCGCCCACCGGCATCCCCATCGTCAGCACGCCGGGCTTGAACCTGGGCTATTACGATGGCAACACGGTGACCGCGATGTGGAACTACGCTCAGAACTTCGCCCTTAACGACAACTCCTACAGCAGCAACTTCGGCCCCTCCAGTCCCGGCGCGGTTAACATGTTTTCCGGACAAACCAACGGCGTTATCGCCACGCTGAACGGCACCGGCGACGAGGTCAACGGCGGCTCCGACGGCTCGCTTACGTTGATCGGCGACGCCGACCCCATCGGCGACACGTGCTCCAGTTCCACCCGGAATCAGGCGACCATGGGCGGCCAGAACATCGGCGATCTGCTGAATGCCGCCGGCATCACCTGGGGATCGTTTCTGGGCGGGTTCAACCTCTCGATCGTGAACGCCAACCAGACCACCGGCTGCGCGCGCAGCTCGACCGGTCTTTCAGGCACCACGGCCGATTACATCCCGCACCACTCGTGGCCGCAGTATTACACCTCCACCGCCAATCCCGAGCACACCCGGCCGGCGTCGACCACCGAGATCGGGCACAACGGTCCCGCCAACCACGTATATGACTTCCAGGACTTCATGACCGTCGCCGAGGCGGGCGTCATTCCAGCCGTGAGCTTCATCAAAGCGCCAGCCTACCAGGACGCGCACGCCGGCTACTCCAACCCGCTCGATGAACAGACCTTTGTAGTCACTTTGATCGACCTGCTCATGCAAAAGTCGTTTTGGAACAGCACCTCTATCGTGATCCTGTACGACGATTCCGACGGCTGGTACGATCATCAAATGGCGCCCATAGTCAACACATCCACCGGACCGGCCGACGCGCTGACCGGCCCCGGCGCCTGTGGCACGGCGGCCACCTCTTTGCCCGGCATCAATCCGGCCAATCTTCACGCTCTCGGCCGTTGCGGTTATGGCATGCGCCAACCGCTGATGGTAATTTCGCCCTACGCGAGGCAGAATTTCGTGGATCACACCTTGACCGACCAATCCTCGGTCATCCGGTTTGTAGAAGACAACTGGCTCAGCGGGCAACGCATCGGCAACGGCAGTTTCGATACCATCGCCAGCCCCATCAACCAGATGTTCGATTTCACGCAGATTCGGAGAAACAGCATCCTGATTCTCGATCCCAGCACTGGGGAGCCGATTCTGTAGCGCGGAAGCTAAGCAAAGCCTGGAACCACGGATGGACACAGATGCACACAGATCAAGACGGATTGTCCGGGCGGAGCCGGCTGAAAGCCGGCTGCGGGCAGAATTGCCCGCCCTCCAAAACCAAATTAACCTACTACTGGGCGGTCTTATCTGTGTGGATCTGTGTCCATCCGTGGCTAATCGATGGTTAATCGGTCTTTAAAGGAGATCCTCGGAATTGTCCATTACACGGCGGGAATACCTGCGGCGGGCCGGCTTCATGGCCGCGGGTTTCATGTCTCCGCAACACTCGCATAGGCAGCCACTCGCGCGGCCCGTTCTCGACCCGGCCACACTCACGCCATTCGTCGATCCGCTGCCGATTCCCCCTGTAGCCCGGCCGGCGGATTCCCGGCCCAGCCCGGCCGATACCGCCGTCCAAGTTCCATACTACCGGCTGGCCATGCGCCAGATCGAAAGCCAGGTGCATCGGGAGATGAAGCCTACCAGATGTTGGGGAATCGGCGGCTCGTCGCCAGGCCCGACCTTGGAGACACAGAAGGGCGCCGGCATGCTGGTGGAATGGGCCAACGAGTTGCCGGGCGCGCACTTTCTGCCCATCGACCATCGCTTCCACGGCGCCGAATCCGATAAGCCAGGGGGCCGGTCGATCATACACCTGCATGGCGGCAAGGTCCCTCCGGAGAGTGATGGATATCCGGAAGACTGGTATGCTCCCGGTAAGTCGGCGACATACTTCTACCCCAACAACCAGGACGCCGCATTGCTGTGGTATCACGACCACACCATGGGCATCAACCGGCTCAATATATTCGCCGGGCTGCTGGGACTTTACATGGTACGCGACCAGCTCGAGGAATCTCTGAACCTCCCGCGCGGCAAATACGAAATCCCGTTGCTGCTCTATGATCGAACCTTCGATCCGGACGGCCAACTGAACTACCCGGTGTCGCCCGTTCCCGGCGAGCCCTGGGTCCCCGAGTTTTTTGGAAACGCGGTGCTGGTGAATGGCAAGCTGCTGCCGTATCTGGAAGTCGAGGCCCGCAAATATCGCTTTCGCGTTCTGAACGCCGCCAATGGCAGGTTCTTTCATCTGTCGCTATCGGGCCGCCAGGAGTTTCACCAGATCGGGACCGATCAAGGGCTGCTGCCCGGGCCTGTCGCGCTGCGGCAGCTCTCGCTCGCGCCGGGCGAGCGCGCCGACGTGATCGTCGATTTCACCGGCCAGGCGGGTGCGAAGGTCGTCTTGCATAACGATGTATTCCGGCCCGTGATGCAACTGCGGGTGGTGCCAGCCGCATCGCCCGACACCAGTTCGGTGCCCAAGGCGCTGCGCTCCGTGCGCCGAATGGCGGAAGCCGAAGCCGTGAAGACCCGCATGCTCAGCTTGGGAGAGATCGACGACCTTCGCGGCGATTCCGCGACCATGCTGCTAAACAATACGCCCTGGCACGCGCCGATCACGGAGAGCCCGGTCTTGAATTCGGTCGAAATCTGGAATCTTATGAACGTGACCGACGATGCGCACCCCATTCATCTGCACCTGGTGCGTTTTCAGATCCTGGACCGCCGGCGTTTCGACGCCTTCGCCTATCAGAACCGGAATGTGGTGCGGTATACCGGCGCAGCCACCCCTCCCGATCCCTGTGAAGCCGGATGGAAGGATACGGTGCGCGCCGATCCCGGCATGGTTACACGCATCATCGTCCCCTTTGAGGGCTTCGTGGGACGCTACGTCTGGCATTGCCACATACTGGAACACGAAGACAATGAGATGATGCGTCCGTATGAAGTGATCGCGGCCGGTAAATAACCCGATAGGCTTCGTGGGGCGGCCAATCCTGGCCGCAGCCGCCTTTCAGGCGGCCAGAGTCGGCTGCGGGCGAGCGAAGCTCGCCTGGGGCGAGCTTCGCGCCTCCACAGGCTAAAGCCCATGCCACCAAACTCCGCGAGAAGCCGGCAGAGCTTCGCGGCAGGCGGCCTACGAGGCCGCCGCAGGCTGCGAGCCTGCCCCACCAAGTGGTTTTAAATCCTGCGCAGCAGCAGCGCCGAATTCTTGCTTCCAAACGCAATGCAATTCGACACGGCATGCTCGATGTCGATATGCCGCCCGACATCCGGGATGTAGTCCAAATCGCATTGCGGATCGGGCTCCTGTACGTTGATCGTCGGATGCACCACGCCGTCCCGCATGGCCAACAGCGTAGCCGCAATGCCCGCCGCGCCGCAAGCGCCCTGCGGATGCCCGATCAGGCTCTTCAGCGAAGAGCCCGCGATCTTATAAGCGTTGCTGTTGAACGCCAGTTTCACGGCGCGCGTCTCAATGCGGTCGTTCAGTTCGGTGCCCGTGCCGTGATAGTTCACGTACTGCACGTCACCCGGCCCAATGCCGCCTTCTTCCATGGCCATCGTCATGGTGCGGGCGGGCTCTTCGCCGCACTCCTCCAGGCGCACGCGGTGAAAGGCTTCGCAGGTGGACCCATACCCCGCCACTTCGCCGTAGATATGCGCGCCCCGCGCCCGCGCCCGTTCGAAATCCTCCATCACGAAGAACCAGGCGCCCTCGGCAATCACAAACCCGTCGCGGTCCCGCGAGAAAGGCCGCGAAGCCCGCTCCGGCTGCGAGTTCCAGCGCGTGCTCATGATGCGCATCAGGACGAACCCACGCAGGATCAGCGGCGCGATCGGCGCGTCCACGCCGCCCGCCACCATCATGTCCAGCACGCCCGCTTGGATGTTGCGATAGGCGTAGCCGATGGCGTCGGTGGAAGAGGTGCACCCCGTCGAAATAATATGGCTCATGCCGCGGAAGCCGAACCGCATGGAGATCTCGCTGGCCAGCGTGCCGATGGTGGAGGTAGGGATGACGTACACGCTGCATTGCTTCTGCTTGCCGGAATAATACAGGCGGTACTGCTCCTCGGTGAACTCCAGGCTGCCGCCGCCCGATCCCACGATGACGCCGATCCCCCGCAGTTCCTCGCGGGTCATCGACTGGACGTCGACGCCGGCGTCCTCCATGGCTTCCCGCACCGCGGCGGCGCCCAGCGGCACCACGCGTGACACGTGCGGGCGGTCCTTGGGATCGACGTATAGAGACTCGTCGAAGCCCACCACCTCGCCGGCCACCTGCACGGGCGAGCCGCAAGGGTCGAAGCGGCTGATGCGGCGCACCCCGCTCACCCCGTTGCGGCTGGCCTCCCAAAAGGCCTCTCTGCCGATTCCGTTGGGGCTCACGGCCCCGATTCCTGTGATGACGACGCGACGTTTCATTTGCGCTGACGTTTTGCCTTTACCAATAGGACAGTATAGGCTGATTTCATGGGCGGTGGCGAGAACCTGCACAAAAAACGGGAGACGGACGGGCTCCTCGCCGGTCTCGAAGCCGGCATTCTCGCCGCTCTGATTCTTCTCGGATGGCTGGCGCTCGCTTCCGCCTGGTACCGCCGTTCCATCTGGACCGCGGCCAACATCATGGCTACGACTTTCTACGGCGAAGCGGCTCTGGGCCGGGATTTCACTTCCCGAACCGTGGCGGGGATCGCGCTCTATCTGGTCCTCTACGGGACCATCGGCGCTCTATTCGGTCTCACCCTCGCAAGCCGCGACGCCAGCCTCCGGATCACCCTGATCGGAGTGCTGGTGGGCCTCGGCTGGTATTACCTGTCGTTCGCTATTTTGTGGCGGAACATCAATCCACTCATTCCACTGTACACCCATAGCGGCCCCATGATGGTGGGCCATGCGCTCTATGGGGGACTGTTGGGCCGCTTTCCACGCTACATTACCCATCCGCATGCCTGAAAAATCCAGGAAACAGGCCCTCCGCGAATTCCTGGCTGCCGGTCCGACTACGGCCATCGGCGAAGCGGAATGGCAGGCGGCGTTGCGCGCGCTAGCACCCGTCTCGGAAAGCTATCTGAGAGATCTGCTGCGCGAGACCGGGCTGCCGTTTGCGCAACCCTACGCGGGAATTCGCCAGAAATCGTTCGCGGATCTGGAGCGCGACCTGCGCGATATGCTGGCGATTTACGCGGAAGCGATGGCCGCGGGCAACCGCCCACGAGCGCGCTATTGCCGCCGCCAGGTGATCGCCGCCAAGGACCGCGCCCGCTTCCTGGCTCGCCGCCCCAAAACCTCGCCCGAAAAAAAGGCGCAGAAGGACGAGATGGCCCAGTGGATGCTCGTCTGGCTGGAAAATCCCGAAGTATTTCCCGCCTGGGTGGAGATCCGCAAGCGCTATTGCAGCTCCACCGACTCCACCTGAACGGTTTCGCCGTCCAGCGTGCCGGTGACTTTGGCCTTCAGGTCCTTTTCTTTGGCCGTGGCTTTCAATGCGGCCAACGCCTTGGCGTTGCCGGCCTCGTCGAACTTCACGAACTTGCCATCCGCCAGCACCAGTCCATAGCCGCTTTTGGAGCAGCCGATGGCGCACTTGGTGGTGTGGCCGGCCAGGTCCTGGTTCTTGCACATCACGTCCACCAGCGTGCCGTTCCAGGTTTCGGCGAACGCCAGCGAGGAAAACAAAGCGAACACTGCTGCCAATCGTTTCATGCTGGAAATTATACCTTGTGGCGCACGCACTCATGCGTGCCGTGTTCACACTCATGTGAACACGTGCGGCACAGGCTTCAGCCTGTCAAGGCTGGGCTCTTCGATTCCACCCGCAGAAACTCGGTGAAGCGTTCCATGGCGAGCGGGAAGCGGTCGCCAGCGGCCGCGAATCCCAGACGGAAATGCGACGGCTGGCCGAAACAGTCGCCGGGCACCACCAAGACACCTCGTTTGGCAAGTCTCATGCAAAACTTGCGGGTGCCGGCGCCGTCCGCCAGCCCATCTTCCAGCCCATCTCCTAGCCACGGAAATGCGGTCATCCCGCCACTGGGCCGCTCCCAATGCAAGAAGCCGGCATACTGCGCGAAGACCCGATCCAAAAGCTCCAGATTCTGCTTTGCTACACGGCTGGCGCGCGCGTAAATCCGCTGACTATGCTCCAGCGCGAGAACGGCCAGCCGCTCGCCGAAGACATTTCCCGTGATGGTGAAATAATTGCGCGCATTGCGATAGCGCTCGCGCCGCACCGGATCGCGATCGATCATCCAGCCGGCGCGCAGCCCGCTCAGGCAAAGCGCTTTCGAGAAATCGCCGATCACGGTAGCGTGCGGCAGGCGCGCCGCCGACCGCATCTCCGGGCCATGATAGATGGGATGATACACCTGGTCCGAGACGAACTGAATGCCGCGTTCGACGCAAAAATCGTGCAGGTCCCGCATCTCTTCGCCGCTCAAAACCGCGCCCGTGGGATTGTGCGGCGAGTTCACCAGCAGCAAGCGCGTGTCGCGGTCCACCAGCCGGCGGATCTCGTCGGGATCCACGCGGAACCGATTCTCGGCGCGCAAGGTATAGTAACGAACCGCAATCCCGAAGGACTCCGCCACAGCCGCGTTCGCGGGGAAACCCGGCCTGGGAAGCACCACATTCGCCCCCGGTTCCGCCGCCAGGAAAAACAGAATCAGCAGCGCCTCGGAGGCTCCCGTCACCACCTGCACGTCGTCGGCGTCGACTCCCTCCAGTGCCGCGATCGCCGTGCGTAGCGCCGGAGTGCCTGCGGCGCTGGTGTAAGACACGGGAGTATCGAGCAGCGCCTCCATCTCATCCTTGTGCGACAGCGCCAGCAGTTCGCGCAGCGTCCAGACGGGGCCGGTGCTGGAGGCCAGGTCATACTCGATCGGCGGATTGGCGGTGTTCTTTTGTGCAATCCATTGGTCGAGTAGAAAAGGTGGTAGTTCCATGTTTTGATTCACGCGAGGAAGCGCATGGCGCTGCCCTACCTCTCGCTGTCGAGCATCCGCATCTGCCGTTCATCGTAGCGCGTTCCCGCGATAGCGGAGGGCTGCACGCGCTCCTCGATGAGCGCCAATTCGGACGCGGAAAGTTTCACCCGCACCGCCGCCAGCGATTCGGAAAGCTGCGGGCGCGTCCGCGCTCCGATCACTGGGACGATGCGTGGTCCTTTGGCGAGCACCCACGCGATGGACAATTGCACCGGCGTGACGCCCTTTTCCGCGGCGAGTTGTTTCAGATCCTCGACGACCTGGGCATTCCGTGGAGCATTCCCGCCGCTGAAGCGCGGCAGGTGCGCTCGAAAGTCCCCCTGCACGGCGGGCTTGGAGCCGCTCAGCAACCCGCGCGAAAGTACGCCATACGCGGTCACCCCGATGCCCAACTCCTCCAGCACTGGAAAGATCCGCGCTTCCGGTCCGCGGCTGATCAGGGCGTACTCGATTTGCAGATCGCCGATCGGCAGCACGGCATGCGCCCGCCTGATCGTATCCGGTCCCACTTCCGATAGCCCGGCATATCGCACGTAGCCGGCCCGGATCAAATCGGCAATCGCGCCGATGGTGTCCTCAATCGGAACGCTTGGATCCAGCCGCGACGGACGGTAAATGTCGATGTGGTCCACGCCGAGCCGTTTCAGGCTATACGCGGCGAAGTTCTTGACCGCCGCCGGACGCCCATCGAAGCCGCCCCAGCCGCCGTCCGGAGACCGCAGCGCACCGAACTTCACCGACAGCAGCGCTTGCGCGCGCCGTCCCTTCAGCGCCTGTCCGATGAGCATTTCATTGTGACCCGCGCCATAAAAATCGCCGGTATCGAGCAGCGTCACGCCCGCGTCCAGAGCCGCATGAATAGTCGCGATGCTTTCGTTTTCGTCGGCGGCGCCGTACATGCCGGACATGCCCATGCAGCCCAGCGCGATGGGGAACACTTTCAGCCCGGTCGAGCCCAACTCGCGCAATTCAGCCTGGTTTTCCGTAGTCATAAACCCATCGTAAGTAAGACTGTATCCTTGCCAAGACATAGATAGTGGCCGCCTTGGTTGTGGGCGGGATGGCATCTTGCGCGCCGATTGCCGATTGGCGCAACGCTTGCGTCATCTGCCGGGCCGAGACGGCGCCGAGCGACGACGCCGAACTGACGTAGCGCCGCGCCGCGCTCGCCCTTTGGCGCCGAATCGGCCAAAGAAGCGCCGAACCGGAGCACCTGCTCCCACGGTTCCGGAGGCAACGCTTCGACGCGCTGAGCAATCCCCTGTCCGATGGCCATCGTCCCTCTACCCTTCAGGATACACTCGCCAAGTCAGGCATAGTCCGTCAGCCGCAGAACGCCCAGTCCCTCGCCTTGATGCCGCCCAAGTCCGCCTGCCGCTCGAATGGTCCGGATGGTCGAAGAGCACGATGCCCGGCGAGATGTCGATGGGCCACGATTTCGTATTCCCGGGGAGCAAGGCCTTTGGCTACGGCGTTGGGATTGGCCATTTAAACCGGCTGAGATCCAGCTCGAGGTTGGTTTTCCCATCGTCACACCTGGCCCCGACCGTGAACCCGCCCATGATTCCGGAGAGCATCGTTTCAGCGATGCCGTTTTTGACCTTCACGGTCTCGCTCAAAGGTTCAACGGTGCGGTCGTAATAGAAGGTTGCGGACCCGTTGAGCTCCGGCCAGCGAGGTGTGGCATACACCAGAATCCTGACGTTCCACCGCGTCTTACCGCGCCCGACGATCTCCGCTGTGAGAAGCCGCCCATTCCGCCAGGCGCAGCGGCCGAACCGCCCCAGCCGAAAGTCGTCATCGTCGGACCCTTTTGTCGTCAAGACCAGCTTGACGATGTGCTCCCGAAGCTTGCGCCGCAGTTGCTTTGGTTCCCCAAACTCGATGAATGGGTACCCTTGTACGTCGAAGTGCTTGCGAGTTGTCTTATCTATAATGTGGATTACAGTTTGGCCGCGCGCGTGTGCGACGCCGAGCTCGTAGTAGCAGTTTGGCCGCTCGTTAGTGAGGTCGGCAACGATGAAGTAGGCTCGAGAAATACGATCCAATACTTCTTCCATTATTGGACGAGTGAAGTGCGCCTCGTCTGCCCGGACGCATTGAATTCCGAGCGACTCAACTGCCGGTTTGATGTCATCGCGATACACTTCCGTGACGGCGGGATCGCCGCCGATCGGTGCTATAACGAAGCATTCTGGCCTATAGTGGCTCATGAGCGGATAGCTGAACTTCGCAGCCAACCAACATATTACCTCCAATTCCCGAGCGGGCTAAACAGCCAGGTTCCCGAGCAACAAGTTCCGGGCGGCGGCGCTCCGAAACGGGTCACGGATAATTCTCTTGCTAATGCAGGACTCAACAAGCGGGCCTGACGTAAGCTTTCGACCGACCGGCGCGTCTTGGCTTGACAGCCGTTACGTTACGCGTTACGGTACGGAATGATCGTCTCGATCCGCCACAAATGACTGAAGCGCCTTTACGAGGACGGCGACCCGCGCGGCATTAATCCGGAACATCTGCAAAAGGTGCGTGACATTCTGGTGCGCCTGGACGCCGCCGGAACTCCCGCCGATATAGATGTGCCGGCTTCAAGCTTCATCCGCTCAAGGGCGAGCTGAAAGGTTTTTGGGCGATCACGGTACGCGCCAACTGGCGGGTGGTTTTCCGCTTGCGGACGGCGACGCACTGGACGTTGATTATGTCGATTACCACTGAAGGAAGATAAAACCATGCCGATGAAGAACCCACCGCACCCCGGCGGCTTCGTGCTGCGCCAGTGCATTCAGCCTTTGGGCTTGAGCATCACGGATGCCGCCGCCGCCCTCGGCGTGACGCGCACCACATTGTCGGAACTGGTGAACGAGAGGCGCGGCATATCCCCCGAAATGGCCGTGCGCTTGTCTAAGGTTTTCGGTGGCCTCCAAGATGCTCCGCGCCGAGTTCCGGCTGTTTTCGGTCGAGCGGCTGCTGCGGTTCCTGGTAGCGCTAAACCACGATGTCGAGATTGTGGTCAGGCCGCACCGAGGGCAAGGCGATACGGCGGCGCTACATGTGCCCTGAAAGTATGGCCGCGGGGTGAACGCATTTGATGGCCCGGAAGGCTCTCATTCTATACAATCGGAGAATGCCCGGATTACGGGTGGGACTTTCGACGATGCTTCTGATGGCCTGTCTTCGTGCAGCTAGCGCGCAGCCGGCAGCCAGCCTGGTGCTGCTGAATGGCAAAATATGGACGGCGAACGACGCACAGCCGCGCGCGGAGGCGGTGGCGTGCCTGGGGAGCCGGATTGCCGCCGTAGGATCGAACGCCGAGATCCGCAGGTGGGTGGGGGCGGGCACGGAGACGATCGACGTGGGCGGCAAGCTGGTGCTGCCGGGATTCAACGACGCGCACGTGCATTTCTTCAGCGGCGGCGAGAATCTGGCGGGCGTGCAGTTGCGCGATGCGAAATCCGAGGATGAGTTCCGGCGGCGCATCGCCGAGTTCGCGGTGAAACAGCCGGCGGGCCGCTGGATTACCGGCGGCGGCTGGGATCATGAGAACTGGACTCCCGCGCGGCTGCCGACGCGCCAGTCGATCGATGCAGCCAGCGCAGGGCATCCGGTTTTCGTCGAACGGCTGGACGGCCACATGGGGCTGGCCAACTCCGCGGCGTTGCAGCTCGCGGGCATCGCGCGCGAGACGCCAGACCCGCCCGGCGGGACGATTGTCCGCGACGCAGGGGGCGAACCTACCGGGGTGCTGAAGGATGCCGCCATGGAACGTATGTATCGCGCGATCCCGGCGCCTTCCCAGGATCAGATCGCGGATGCCGTGCGCGCGGCGATGCGCTACGCGGCGGAGAACGGCGTCACCAGCGTGCAGGATATGTCGGCGGCGCCGCAGATCCTGCGCGTGTATCAAACGCTGCTGGCACGCGGCGAGTTGACCGTGCGCATCTCCGGCCACCAGCCGCTGGCCACATGGGAACGGCTGGCAGCGGTCGGACTGCGCGCCGACTTTGGCGGCGAGAAGCTGCACATCGGCGGGCTGAAGGGCTTCGCCGACGGCTCGCTGGGGTCCACGACGGCGCTCTTTTTCGAGCCTTATCTGGACGCGCCGAACACATCGGGACTGGCGAACAGCGAGATGATTCCGGAAAGCAAGATGCAGACCCACATTCTGGACGCGGATCGCGCGGGGTTGCAGGTAGCGGTGCACGCCATCGGCGACAAGGCCAACCACATCATATTGGGAATGTACGAAGAAGCCATGCGGCAGAATGGGGCGCGCGACCGGCGCTTTCGCATCGAGCACGCGCAACATCTACGCATGGAGGATATCCCGCGCTTCGGCAAGCTGCACGTGATCGCTTCGATGCAGCCGTATCATTGCGTCGACGACGGCCGCTGGGCGGAAAAGCGCATCGGGCCCGAGCGCGCGAAGGGCACCTACGCATTCCGCGCGCTGCTGGACTCGGGAGCGGTGCTGGCGTTCGGGTCGGATTGGGATGTGGCGCCTATGCAGCCGCTGATGGGGATTTACGCGGCGGCCACGCGGCGCACGCTGGATGGCAAACATCCGGACGGTTGGGTGCCGGAGCAGAAAATTACGGTGGCCGAGGCGATTCGGGCTTATACGATGGGGTCGGCTTATGCCAGCTTCGAAGAGAGGATCAAGGGATCGATCGAGCCGGGCAAGGTGGCGGATATGGTGGTGGTGTCGGACGATATTCTGAGCATACCGGCGGTGGAGATCGAGAGGGTGCGGGTGGAGACGACGGTGTTCGATGGCAAAGCGATCTACCGGCGAGGGAAGCGGGTACAATAAATTCATGGCGGCAGTGACCGGACTGACGATCGACGACTTCGAGGGCCTCCCCGAGGATTTGGCGCGCAATCATGAACTGGTGGATGGAGAGCTGGTAGACGTGTCTGGCAACAACGGACAACACAATCTGTTTCGCGATTTCCTGGTTGAGCTAATGCGGCCGTTTGTCAGGGAGCATCGACTCGGCATTGTCATAGCCGAGCAGGAATACGATTTCGACGGCAACGCGCACGGGCCTGACGTGAGCTTCTTCAACGAGTCGAAACGGCCGCTGTTCGATCCAAAGCGACGGGTACAGCGGTTTGTCCCGGACTTGGCTATTGAGGTGGTGTCGGCCAACGATACGCTCGATAAGCTGGTCCAAAAGGCGCGGCGTTACCGGGCGTGCGGCACGCAGGAAGTCTGGATTTTTTCCGTGGAAACGAGGCAGGTGTTTCTGCTCTCCGCCGACCGGCGGGTCATCCTGGATGAGAACGACGAGTTCCGTCCGGAAATTATCCCCGGATTCGCGATTCGAATCGGCGATTTGTTAGACCGCTATTAAGGCTATTGCAACCGGTCGAGGATATCCGGCGGAACCTGCGCCCGTAAAGCCGGATAGGCGTCCACGATACGCTCGATATCGAGTAGATCCTTCCGCCGCTTGCTTGGGCGTCGAGCCTGGTCCTGTGCGGCCCAGATCTTGCCTTGCAGAATGTCTTCGATTCCGGCCACGGGCAAGCTGAGCCCAAGCACGCTGGCTGGGCGGGCCTTCTCGACGAACGCGAAATAGCGCGGATCGGTTTGGATTTGCACACGCAGCTTCGACCCGCCCTGGGCGACGTTGAGGCTGTGGGGAAAGCGCTCGACTCTAAATTGTGCCTCCAGCAGCCGGGAGACCGGTTCCAGTTGGTCTACCGCGACCACCAGGTCCAGATCGAGGCTAACCAGCGGGTCCACATAAGCGTTCACTCCCTGGCCGCCGATCACACAGTAACGAATGTGGTTCTCGGTCAGCAGGGCAACGATCGCTTCGAGGAAGTTGGATTCGTCCACGACGACTGCTTTCCAGAAGGCCAGTTCTTGCATGCCCATTTGATTGTATCCGGGAATTGCAGGAGGCGTTTTACGCCACGCCGTGCCGTCGCAGCAATTCCACACCGCGCGGATTGCCGTTTTCGGCTGCCTTGCGGGCGTGTTGGGATGCCGCGGAATAGTCCGCGCGGACGGCGTAAATCTCGGCAAGCGCCACGTGCGCATCGGCGCATGCGTCGTCGAGGCGCACGGCTTCGAGCAGCAGCGCCAGGGCTTCGTCCTGTTTCCGCTCGATGCGATAGAGTTGCGCCAGGTTGTACCAGGGCCGCGGATTGTGCGGTTCGCGCGCGATCCACTCCTTTTGTTCGAGAATGTGCGTGGCGGTTTCGCGATCCAGCGCGAAGTCGATCACCTCTTTGCGCCAGAAGCTCACGGCTGCCCCCCCACCAGGATCAGGCGCACATCCATCACGTTGGTATTGGTGGGCCCGGTCACCACCAAGTCGCCCAACGCTTCGAAATAGCGATATGAATCGTTGCGCGCCAGGAACTCGGGCGCCCGCGGGTCGCGCGCGAGGGTGCGGCCGTCGGCGATGGCGCCCGCCGCATCGGTTGGGCCATCGCTGCCATCCGTGCCGGCGCTGAATACGACCACGTTTTCGAGGCCGGCGATATCGATGGCCGCCGACAGCACGAATTCCTGATTGCGTCCGCCCAGACCGTCGCCGCGCAGGGTGACGGTGGTTTCGCCGCCGGTGATCACGCAAGCCGGCGGCTTGAGCGGGCGCCCGGCATGTACAATCTCCTTGGCGACGGCGGCGTGCATGCGGGCGATCTCGCGCGTTTCGCCTTCGACGAACGTCGACAGCACCAGCGTGCGAAACCCCAGTTGGCGTGCGCGCGCGGCGGCGGCATCCACCGCGAGTCGATTGCTGCCAGTGACCACGTTGCGCACGCGGGTGAAGATCGTGTCGCCCTGTTTGGGTGTCTCGGGAATCCCGCCGCACGCGCCACGTGCGATGCGCTCGCGGATGGCGGCGGGCGCTCGCTGGAAGATTTCGTATTTCTCCAGAATGCCGCGGGCCAGCGCGAACGTGGAGGCGTCCGGCGCGGTGGGGCCGGAGCCGATCACGTCGAGATTGTCTCCGATCACGTCGGAAAGCATCAGCGAAAGGACCCGCGCGGGATAAGCCAGGCGCGCCAGTTGGCCGCCTTTGATTTGGGAGATGTGTTTGCGGACCGCGTTGATCTCGTGAATGCTGGCGCCGCAGGCCAACAACAATCTGGTCACTTCCTGTTTTTCGTCGAGCGTGATGGGATCGGCGGGAAAGGGCAGCAGGGCGGAGGCGCCGCCGGAGATGAGGCACAGCACCAGGTCGTCCGGACCTGCGCCGGCGGCGATTTCGGCGATACGGCGCGAGCCATCCACACCGCGTTGGTCGGGCACCGGGTGGCCGCATTCGTTCAGCTCAATACGGCGCAGCCGAGCGAGGTGGCCGTACTTGACGTTTAGCAGGCCACGCGTCAGGCGCCGGCCTAATACCCGCTCGGCGGCGCGCGCCATGGCCGCGCCGGCCTTGCCTGCACCGATCGCATAGATGTGGCGATAACGCGTCAAGTCCTCGCGCGCCAGGCGGCGGGCGACGCCTTCCGCGGGATTGGCGGCCTGCAGCGCGGCCTTGAAGATGGCGCGCGCCTGGCGGCGGAGATTGGCTTCCAACCTCATTTGAATAACGGCAGCCGGAGTGCGGCTTCCACGGCGACGGCCGGGTCGTCGCTTTCGATGGGAATGCGGTAATCGGCCCGCGCATAGGACTCGCGGCGCGTTTCGTAAAGCTGCGCGAAGCTCACGGGATCGCGCGCCAGCGGCCGGTGCGAAGCCGGTTGGGTGCGCCGGCGCACGGTCTCAAAGGGGCAATCCAGCCAGATGGTGACTCCGTTGTTTTCGAGCAGCGCGTAGTTTTCGGGTTGGACGATCGCGCCGCCGCCCAGCGCCAAAATAGCGGGCCGGCCGCACTCGACAGTGCGCACGTGCGCGCGCAGTTTCTCGCGCTCCACGCGCCGGAATTCGGCCTCGCCGCGCGTCTCGAAGATTTCCAGAATGGTCATCCCTTCCGCGGCTTCGATCTCGGCGTCCAAATCGACGAAGTGCCAGCCGATGCGCGCGGCGAGCAGACGGCCGATGGTGCTCTTGCCGGAACCCATGAATCCGACCAGGTAGATGCCGGGCGTGCGTTTTAGCTTCAGGATCATACGTCGTGCAAGATGGCGGCGAGTTGCGCGTCAACCAGGGAAGGAAAGAGACGCTCGGCGAGGACCATTAGCCAGCCAGACCTGGGCGCCATCACGGTGCGCGCGCCGCGTTCCACACCGCGGGCGATGGCTTCGGCGCACTGCTCGGGGGTGATGGCGAATTGTTTGCTGCGCGCGATTTTGGGCGGCGGCCCGCCGCCCAGAGCGTGGTCCTGGAATCCCGTTTTTACGTAGCCGGGACAGACCGTAATGGTGTGAATGCCATCCTTCTTCAACTCCATGCGGAGGCCGTCGGTGAGGGAGCAGAGGGCGTATTTGGAGGCGGAATAGAGCGTGAGCCAGGGCAGCGTAACTCGTCCGGCGACCGACGAAACATTCACGATGACGCCGCTGGAACGCCGGCGCATATGCGGCGCGACCAGTTGCGTGAGGGCCAGCGGCACGAAGAAATTCAACTCGAACAGGCTGCGCGCATCGGAGAGAGGCGCCGACCAGGCGGGGTCGTAGAGGCCCATGCCGGCGTTGTTGATCAGGATATCGATGGCGCCGAATCGATCGAGCGTGGCGGCCACGGCGGCCTGGCGGGTTTCGGGCTGGGCGAGATCGCCAGGAGTAATCAGAGCGTCGGGCCCACCGGCGGCGCGCAGCTTTTCCCGAGAGCGGGCGACCAGCGAAAGACGCGCGCCACGCTTCCGGAATGCGGCCGCGCAGGCCGCGCCGATGCCTTCGGAAGCTCCGGTGATGAGGACCACTTTTCCGTCGATACGCATGGCACCCGCTCGCCCGGCAGGCGGAATCGCCCGCCCCACCAGGGCTTCACAGCCTTTTGCACTCGCGCCTCAGTATTGCCCGAACCAGCCTGAGACGCAATAATGGTAGCATGTCCACGCGGCTGCTCCCGCTATTCCCGCTGCATGTAGTGATCTTTCCGCGCACGCACTTGCCGCTGCACATTTTCGAGGACCGCTACAAGGAGATGATCGGCAATGCGCTGCGGGATAACTCCGAGTTTGGCATCGTGCTGGCGAAGGAAGATGGCATCGTGAACGCAGGCTGCACGGTGATCGTGGAGAAGGTGCTGAAGAACTATCCGGACGGGAAGCTGGACATCATGACATGCGGGCGGCGGCGATTCGAAGTAGTGATGCTGGACGAAGAGAAGGACTATCTGCGCGGCGAGGTGCAGTTCTTCGACGACGACGATGCCGAAGTGCCGGCGCCGCTGGAAGCGCAGCATGCGGCTTTGACGCAATACAAGAGCCTGTTGGAATCGGGCGTGCTGCAACCGCCCACTCCGGAGCCGAACCTGGACGACCCGCAGCTCAGTTTTCAACTGGCACAGGGGCTGCCGGACCTGGATTTTCTGAATGCGCTGCTGCGCACACGGTCGGAGGCGCAGCGTTTGCGGGAGCTGAGCGAATTCCTCTCGCAGTTCGTGCCGCGGCAAAGGCATATCGCGCGGGTGCGGCAGGTGGCCCCGCGAAACGGATTCGGCGGCAAGCCGGCGGGCATCTAAAGAAGGCATGTACGCACGACCCAGGCCGGCGGCGTTCGCGGTTTCGTTGCTGACGCACGGACTGCTGCTGGCGTGGGTGGCGTGGGGGCCGGTGCGCGAAGAACCGAAATCGCTTTACGCGCAGGCGATTAAGCCGCACCGGAGCAAGCTGGTGTGGTACGACTTTCGCGAGAAGCTGCCGGATGTTTCGCCCACCGCGGCGCCCAAACACGCGAGACCGCCGCGGGCGGACGCGAAGGCGCCGCAGAAGATCGTAGCGGCTTCGGAGAAGGCTCAGCGCGCGCGGCAATTCGTGTGGCAGCCGGCTCCCAAACTGGAACTGCACACGGAGCTGCAGTCGCCCAACGTGCTGGCCGTGCGGGCGGTGCGTCCGGAGCCGCCGCCGCAGCCTAAGTTGTTTGCGCCGCCACCGGTAGCGCCTCCGCCTACGGCCGATGCAGCCGTGCTGGCCGCGCCCCCGGAGATTCACTCGGCGCGGAACCTGAACGGCGCGGTCAAGCTACCGGGCACGCACGTGGTGAAGGCTCCACCGCGCGATTTCGTGGCGCCGCGAGCGGTCCGCGCGCTGGATAAGCCGGTGCCCGCGCTACCAGTGTTACCGGATGTCCCGGCGGTAGCGGCGGCGAATCCCGCTATGGCGGCTCCGCCCGTTTTGGCTAATAGCGTGAGCAAGCCCACGCCATTTCCGCCTGAGCCGCCGCCGGCGTCCGCTGTCAGCATGGCGATCGTGGGACTAAACCCCGCTGAGCACGCGCCGGCGCCGCCGGAAGGTTCGCGCAACGCCGAGTTCGCGGCCGGGCCGCAACCGCGCCGCACTGGCGGGACGGATGCGCCGGCGGATGCCGCAATGCTGACTCTGCCCGGCTTGTTCGTCCACAACGGGGCTGCGGATGCCAAGCCTACGCTGATGGCGCTGGGGCCGGCAACGTCGGAGGCCAACTTGCGCGCGGCGCTGCGCAGCAGCTTGCCGGCAGCGTCGATGGCCGGACCGCATCCCGCGGCGGTGCGCGTTTCATCCGCGCCCGACCCGCTGTGGAGCGGGCGGGAGACTTACGCCATGTCCGTCCAGATGCCCAACATCACCAGCTACAGCGGAAGCTGGATGATCTGGTTCGCGGAGCGAGACGCATCCGGAGGGAGCGGCACGTTGACGCTGCCGGTTCCCATACGCAAGGTGGACCCCAAGTATTACCCCGCGGCGATCGCGGACCGCATTGAAGGGAACGTGCGGCTTGCCGCGGTGGTTCGCACAGATGGGAGGGTGGACACGGTGGTGCTCTTGAGGCACCTGGACGACCGTCTGGACCAGAGCGCGCAAGAGGCGGTGAGCAAGTGGGAGTTCGAGCCGGCGCTGCGCAACGGCCAGCCCGTGGAAGTGGACGCGCTGATCGAGGTCCCGTTCCGGCTGGCGCCCCAGATAAAGAGATGACGCGACAATACCTGATGATCGACGCCGACGACACGCTATGGGAAAACAACATCTACTTCGAGCGGGCGTTCGACGAATTTGTGGAGTATCTGGACCATTCCAGCCTGAGTGCGCCGGAGATTCGCGACGTGCTGGACGAGATCGAGCTGGCCAACTCCAAGATCCACGGTTACGGCTCGCTGAACTTCGGCCGCAACCTGCGGCAATGCTACCAGCACCTGGCCGAGCGGGATGTGCGCGAGGGGGATCTGCGGGCGGTGATGTCGTTTGCGGAACGGATTCTGGATTGCCCGATGGAGGTGATTGGCGGCGTGCCCGAGACGTTGGAATACCTGGCATCGCGGCACGACCTGACGCTGTTTACGAAGGGCCATCCGGACGAACAGAAGCTGAAGATCGACCGTTCGGGCCTGGGGACTTACTTCGGCCATACGGCGATTGTGAAGGAGAAAGACGTGGCGGCTTACAGGACCCTGGTCGAACAGCGCGGCATCGATCCGGGGCGGACCTGGATGGCGGGTAACAGCGTGAAATCGGATATCAATCCGGCATTGGAAGCGGGCTTGAACGCAGTCTTCATTCCGCACGCGCATACCTGGACTCTGGAGCGGCAGGATATCCGGCCGGGCCAGGGGCGGCTATTAACGTTGGAGCGGTTTACGGATTTGAAGGCACACTTCTGAGGAGGGCCGGATGAACGCTTCGGCGGATGTTATCCGTTCTCATATCGGTTACAGTGCGTGGGCCAGCGGGTTGCTGGTGAAGGCTGCGGGCCAACTTAGGCAGGAGGAACTGACTCGCGATTTCGGTACCGCGGACAAGAGCGTCTTGGGGACGCTGGTGCATGTGTTTGGGGCGGATCGGCTGTGGCTGGCGCGGCTCAAGCGAGAACCGGCGAATCGATTCCCGACGGACGCGGATTATCAGTTGGCGGTGCTGCAAAGCGACTGGCCGGCCCTTTATCGGCAGTGGACGGAATGGGCCGCGGGACTAACGGATGAGGACGCCGGGGCGGACGTGGCTTACACGGATATGCGGGGCAATCCCTTTCGGCAACCGCTGGGTCAGTTGGTGTTACACGTGGTGAATCATGGGACGCACCATCGGGGGCAGGTATCCGGATTTCTGCGGACGATGGGATATGTCCCGCCTAAACTGGATCTGGTGTTCTATTATCGGGAGTGCCGGCTTGGCGGGGCTAAAAGCCCCGCGCTTGAGTTTCTACATTCTGTCCGCCGTAGTGGGGCAGGCTCGCAGCCTGCGCGGGCCTCGCAGGCCCGCTCTTCGGCGAGCGTAGCTCGCCCAACACAGGCTGAAGCCTGTGCTACCAGCGGGGCTATAGCCCCGCGCGGGCTCAAGCCCGCCCCCCCAGGGTTTCGCCTGCCGCAAATGTAGAAAACTCCAGGGCGGGGCTAAAAGCCCCGCGGCGGCGCATGGCGCCGCCCCACAAGGTTTAATTCCAGAGGCGATTGATGACACGGATTAGAATTACCGCGGTCACTATGAAGATGGCCAGCAGGACGAATGCATAGTCCAGGCGGCCATAGAGGAAGTTGCCGACGGCAAAGAGGGCCGACCAGATCATGGCGCATCCGGTGCTCCAGCCAAGCAGCGACAGCGGGACGTTTTCGTGCTGCGACCAAACGGCCGCTTGGGCCGGAGAGATGCCCGCCAGTTCGCGCACGCGCCGCCAGCCGGGGCCGAACGGATGCACCTTCTTATAGAAGGCGACCAGCACGGCCGGATCGGTCTGAGGGCCGAGGTAAGCGGTCGCGATCCAGCAGACGGTGGTGAAGGCGATGGTGATTAGCAATTGCTGATATGTTCCGACGACGGTGCCGTTCTTGGCCAGGACCAGGAACCCGATGGAAATGCCGAACGAACTGCTCATGGCGACGATCTCACACCAGGCAGTCACTCGCCACCAGAACCAGCGCATGAGGTAAAGCAGGCCGGTACCGGCTCCGATTTGCAGAATGAGGCTGAAACTCTGTTTGGCTGTGTCCAAGGCAAAGACCAGGGCGGACGAGGATACGAATAGCAATACGGTGGCGAGGCGGCCGGCCATCACATAGTGTTTTTCGCCTTCGCCCGGCTTGATAAAGCGGCGATAAAAATCGTGGACGAGATAAGACGCTCCCCAGTTCAGATGGGTCAGGATCGTGGACGAATTAGCCGCGATCAACCCGCCTAGCATCAGTCCCACCCAACCTACCGGCAGAAAGCGCAGCATCGCCGGGAATGCAATATCGTGGCCCACCAGGCTGGGGTTCAGATTCGGAAACGAACGTTGGATATCGGACAACTGCGGATAGACGATCAGAGACGCCAATCCGACAAGGATCCAGGGCCACGGACGCAACACATAGTGAGCGACATTAAAGAACAGCGTCGCGCCGAGCGCGTCCTTCTCCGACTTGGACGCCAACATGCGCTGGGCAATGTAACTGCCTCCGCCCGGTTCCGCGCCGGGATACCACACGGCCCACCACTGTACCGCTAGCGGCATGACGAAAATCGCCACGGCTAAGTCCCAGTTATTAGTAAAGTCAGGGAGTATGTTGAGATAGTTGAGACCGCCTGGCCCGCGCAGATGCGAGAGTTTTTCCACCAGACCGTGCATGCCGCCGACCTGCGGCAATTCGACGGCGAAGTAAGCCGCGGCAATCACGGCCGACATCTTGATGAAGAACTGGATCATGTCGATGACCAGCACGCCCCAGAGGCCCGAATGCGCGGCGAACACCACGTTCAGCAGGCCCACGGCGAGCAGCGTTTGCCAGCGGTCGAAGCCGAACAGGACGGCGGCGATCTTGACGGCGGCCAGATCGACGGTGGCCATGATCATGCAGTTGAAGAAGAAGCCGAGATATACGGCGCGAAAGCCGCGCACGGCTCCGGCGGCCTTCCCGGAGTAGCGTATTTCATAGAATTCCAGATCGGTCAGTACGCCGGAGCGCCGCCACAGGCGCGCGTAAAAGAACACCGTGGCGACGCCGGTAAGGGTGAACGCCCACCACTGCCAGTTGCCGGCGACGCCCTGCGTGCGCACGAAATTGGCCACCAGGTTCGGTGTGTCACTGGAAAAGGTGGTGGCGACCATGGACAGACCGGCCAGCCACCAAGGCACGGAGCGTCCGGACGCGAAGAATTCGGCCGTGCTTTTGCCGGAGCGTTTCCCGAAGAAGAGAGCGGGTACGAAGCAGATCAGGATGGAAGCGGCGGCGATGATCCAATCCAGCGTTTGGAGGTGCATTGAGATCCTTAATCGACTGCGAGTGCGCCAGGTCCGGGTTCGGCGTGGATCAGATGAATAGGCTCGTCGAATTCCGGCAATTCCGCATAGTAACGCCGAATCAGTCCGGCGCGCACGGAAGGCAGATCCGGCCGGCGGCAGAAGACCACGGCGCAGCCTCCGAATCCGGCGCCGGTCAGGCGCGCGCCGAGTGCGCCGGAATCGATGGCTGCATCGACCAGGCGGTCGAGCGCGGCGCTGCTGACGCACAGGCGGTCGCGCAGGCTGGCATGGGAGGCCAGCAGCAGCGACCCGAAGAGCGCCGCGTCGCGCTGTTCAATCGCGTTGACTGCGGCGTGGACGCGCAAGGCTTCGCTCACGACATGCAGGAACGCGGCGCGCTCGGCGCCATTTAGATTGTGGGCGGCCAGTTCTTCCAATTGCGCGAGGGTGCGTCCCTCGATGGCCAGGCGGTACGAAGCGAATCCCAACCGAGCCAGGGCGGTTGTGCCGCCGGCGCGGCAGGCATTGTACTGCTGGCGGACGGCTCCCGATTTCTCGGCGGCGGTGAGGCTGTGGGCCACCAGGAAAGCCCAGTCCGGTGGAATCGGCACGGGATATACGGCGAGCGGGTCGAACTCGATGAGCGAAGCGCAGCCGGTTTGCGAGGCCAGCGAGGCTGCGTGGTCCATACCGCCGCCACGTGTGCCCACGAATTGCTCGCCTTCGGGCAGGACTTGCATCAACTCCTCGAACGTAGGTGGCACGGCATTCGCGCGCAGCAAGCTCAGAGTGAAGGCCACGATCAACGCCGAGGATGAAGAGAGACCGGCGGCAGGTGGGAGATCCGAGAAGATGGCGGCGTCCACTCCGCGGCCGGCGCCCCATCTCCTGCCGACGGCGGAGGCGGCGGCGCGCAGGTAATTCTCCCAATCGCCCGCGGCGGCAGGCGCGAGATCCGGTGTCCAGGCGAAGTCGCGGATGCCATAGCCGGCGCTGACCGCACGGATGCGCGAGTCGGTGCGGGGCCGGAAGGCCACGCGGACCGAGCGGCGAATGGCGATGGGCAAGACGGGCAAGCCGTGATAGTCGATGTGCTCGCCGATCAGGTTGACGCGGCCGGGCGCGGATACCAGTGCGGGTTCGGCGCCGGTTCCGAAGGTTTCGGTTAGCAGGGCGCGGGGATCGGGGAGTTGGGTCATGAGAATTGGCGGAGCTGAAGCCCCGCGCGGGCTCAAGCCCGCCCTCCAACTGATACCATAACTGTCACGGCCCGCGACATGAAAGCAAACCGCGCTTACGCCCTGCTGATCCTGTTGTTCGTTCTATCGTTCGGGTATTGGATGGGCGGGGCAGTCAGTCTGAACGAGACCCTGCGCCATGGGCCGGAGCGCGCAAGACTGCCATTGGTCTTCGGTTACCGCATGCCAGCCATCGCCTTCGCCCAGCCGGAAGCGGCGGAGGCCGGCGCTCACGTGGGTGACACGCTGGTGGAGTTCGATGGCCGGCCGTTCACCGGCTACGATATAATGCGCGACGCGGTGCGCAGCGCGCGGCCGGGCAGCGCGCTGCCCGCGGTGATCCGGCACCCGGATGGAACGGCCGCGCGGATCGAGATCCGGTTGGCGGCGGAGCGTCCAGCTCCGGCGGCGATTTCCGAATGGCTGCGCGACATCGCCGTGCATCTCGTGTTTCCGCTGTTCTGCCTCGTCCTGGGGTTCTGGGTAGCGGCGGCGCGCCCGCAGGACGGCAATGCCTGGCTGCTGCTGGCGATCATGATCTCGCTCGAGTTTCTGATACCCATGAGCAGTTCCCGCGAACCGTGGCAGGTCCTGCGAGTGGTCTGGGGGATGCTCGCGGGATTCTCATGGCCCGTGTGGATGATGCTGTTCGGGATCTACTTCCCAGAGCGCTCCGTGCTGGATCGCGGTTTTCCCTGGGCCAAGTGGCTTGTCCTTCTCATCCTCACGATGGCAAGCCTTCCGTTGTTGGTATGGCAAGCCGGCATGGAATTCAGTTTCGCCGCGGTGGCATGGCTGCGCCCCTATCTCACCCGGATCGATCTGGTGCGCCAGATCGTAGGCATGGCGGCCATCTCGTTGTTCTTCGCGAACATGGGCGCCAAGAGCGGCACGGCTTCCACTAAGGACGTCGCGCGCCGCATCCGCTTCGTGTGGCTGGGGTCCGCGATAGGACTCACTCCCGGCTTTGTGGTGGCGCTCATCGGCCTGTTCAGAGGCAGCGGTTTTGGAGAGGGGCTTCCGGCATGGCTGGATTATTTGACCATCGGCTGTCTGGCCATTTTCCCGCTGACACTGGCCTACACGATCCTGGTGCAGCGCGCGATGGACGTGCGCGTGGCCATCCGGCAGAGCGTGCGGTACACGCTGGCGCGCGGCGGACTTTGGCTGGTGGGCGCCCTGATGTTCACCGTGGCAATGAAGATCTTCGTGGATGTCAGCCAGAAAGGCACGTTCACTCCTGAACAAGCGGGACTGCTGGCGCTTGGCGCGGCGTTGCTGCTGATGCGCCGCCGGTACCGCGGAAGAGTGCAGCGGTGGGTGGACCGGCGATTTTTTCGCGAGGCGTACAGCGCCGAACAGATGTTGAGCGATTTGAGCAACCAGGCGCGCAAATTCGTGGATGCGGGGCCGCTGCTCGAAACCGTGACGCATCGCATTTCGGAAACTTTGCATGTGCCGCGGATTTCGGTGCTGCTGCGCGATGGAGACGGGTATCGTTTGGCGGGAGGCGGGGCAGGGCCGGCCGCGACGGCGGATGCGGTGCTGGTACCGGAGGCGCGCAGTATCGCGCACCTGCGCGCGGCGAGAGGGCCGGCGGTCGTCTATTTCGACAATCCGGATGCCTGGCTGCGCGATGCGCCGCCGGATGAACGGCAGACATTGCAGCGGCTGGATGCGCAACTGCTGTTGCCGCTGACGGGGCGCGACGATTTGATCGGCGTGATGGCGCTGGGGCCGAAGCGTTCCGAGGAGCCTTATTCGAAGACCGACTTGCAGCTTCTGCAGTCGGTCGCGGACCAAACGGGCCTGGCGATCGAGAACAGCCGGCTGCTTTCGTCGCTCGCTGAAGAAGCCGCGCGGCGGGAGCGGTTCAATCGCGAGTTGGAGATCGCGCGCGAGGTGCAGGAGCGGCTGTTTCCGCAAAGTTATCCGTCGATACCGGGCCTGGATTGCGCGGGGCATTGCCGGCCGGCGCAGGGGGTGGGGGGCGACTACTACGATTTCATCGCTTTGCGGGACGCGGCCTGGGGTCACGCGCGGACGGGGGAAGGACGGCTGGGTATCGCGGTGGGCGACGTTTCGGGCAAAGGCATTTCGGCGGCGCTGCTGATGGCCAGCCTGCGCGCTTCGCTGCGCGGGCAAACGCTGGGCGGACCGGCCGATCTGGCGGCGCTGATGCGCAACGTGAACGCGTTGCTGTACGAAGCTTCGGCGGCCAACCGGTATGCGACCTTCTTCTACGCGCAGTACGATCCCAGCGACCATACGCTGGCTTACGTAAATGCGGGTCACAATCCGCCGATCGTGTTGCGCGGCGATGAAGTGCTGCGGCTGGAGGCGGACGGTCCGGTGGTCGGACTGTTGCCGCGCGCGCAGTATGGGCAGTCGGAACTGGTCCTGGCGCCGGGCGATATCTTATTGGCGTACACGGACGGCATCAGCGAAGCGATGACCGTGGACGACGAGGAGTGGGGCGAGGAGCGCATGATCGCGGCGGCGCGGGCGTGCCGGGGCCTGGCGGCTGGGGATATGATCGACAAGATGATGGCGGCGGCGGATGCGTTCACGGCGGGTGCGCCGCAGCATGACGATATGACGCTGGTGATTGTGAAGCTGGTGGGATGTTAATCGATCCGGCAGGCGGCCTACGAGGCCGCCGCAGGCTGCGAGCCTGCCCCACAAAGATGGAACAGTAATTTCATGACAGGCCTCAAATTTGCGCCTCAGTGCTGTTGTTGGCGGCGGGCGGCGGATGCGCGGTCCGCGGCTTGGCGCAGCATGGCGTCGAGGTCGGATCGGGAATAATACTTGCCACCCGCGAAGACGGACTCAAGTTCCCGCGTATGCCCTATCGCTTCAAGCGGGTTCGACCGCAGCAGAACCAGGTCGGCCGTCTTGCCCTTTTCTACTGTTCCTTCCGTGGCATCCACGCCACGCCATCGGGCCGCGTCGATCGTGGCCATGCGCAGCGCCTCCATCGGCGTAAGCCCGGCCTTCACCAGGTTCTCCAGTTCCTCATGCAACGACCATCCTGGAATCATATAGTTGTTGTTGACTCCGCAGTCCGTGCCCGCCAACATGGGGACGCCGGCCTTATAGGCGGCAAGCATTGCTTTTTGGGAGCGCTGCAGCGACTCGGCGACGATTTCACGAGTATCGGCCGGGGCCGGCTTGCGCCTGCCCAGCTTCGGATCCCAGCTCTCCCAGATGGCGGGGAATAGAAACCGCTTCCGATCGTCCGACTCGAAATCGCGTTCTCCAAGTTCCTGCCGAACTCGGGTGGACACGGTCAGCGTTGGCGTAACCCAGACTTGTTTTTGGGCCATCGCCTGGTAAATCCGTTCTTCCTCTTTGGCGTCCTGCAGGTAAAGCAGCCGCGCCGTGCGTTCCCCGGGCACCATCGCCAGGGGAGTGCCCTTTCGCGCGGCGCCTTCGCGGCTGAGTTGTTCGTAGTCGCCGGGTTTAGCGGCGATCAGAAATTGGGCGTGCTCGATACCATCCTGGCCGATGTCGAGCGCCGTCCGGAGGGAGAGGTTATTTGCCAGGTGCCCGATTACCTTGAGGCCGTTGCGGTGCGCCTCCTCCACCACTGCGCTGAGAACCTCCGGGGGAATGTCGGAGAAGTAGACCTTAATGAAGTCGGCGCCGCATTGCTTCAGTTGGCGCACGGCCTCGCGCGCCGCTTCGGGCGTCTTGACGCCGAGCGATCCGGTCCACGACGGCGGTTCCTGATCGATCTTGCGGCCGGCAGTCAGGATACGCGGACCGATGCGTTTGCCGGAACGAATCTCGTCGCGCCAGCGGAAAACGGAATCGGCCAGGTCACCGCCCATTTCACGCACGCCCACTACGCCATTGGGCAGAAACAAGTCGAGCAGGGCGGCGTTCTCCTCCACGAGGGGAACGTGGGGGTTGACCTGGTTGCTGCGCAAATGGATGTGCATATCCCAGAGTCCGGGGATGAGATAACGGCCTTCTCCGGGAATGCGGATCGCCTGTGCGGGAATACTGACCGCATCGGAGGGACCGGCGGCGGCGATGCGACCGTTGGCAATCAACACGGTCTGGTGGCCGCGGGTCTCGCCCTTCACCACGTCCACCACGTTGACGTCGACGATAGCGAGGGGCGCCGCCGTTTGCGCGAAGGCGCGCGTGGCGAGGCATAGCGCGAACGCGAGGAGATGGATCGGACGACATTTCATGAATTGAAATAGTCTAGCAAGTATTGCGTCGCGGTACGTTGAAATTTCGCACGTGCGTTCGCCGATAGGTGCGACCCATTTTGTTACGATGAACTTGCATATGCCCGATCCGGACGGAAACTCGGAACGCGAACTGATGCGCCGGTGGGTCGATACCTGGCGGCGGGCGGGCCCCGAACTAGACGAGGTGCGGCGCCGCGAAATCGAATCGGCCGATACGCAAGAGGCGGTCCGGCAACTCTTCGGAACCGGCGGCGATCCCATCGACATTCCGTCTCCGTCCGCAACCTCCGGTTTGGTCGATCAGCAGGCATGGTTTGCCAAGATACGTGTGGCAAACCGGCGCCCATGACGCCTCTATTGGAGGCGGCACGCGATCTTCAGGCTATTCTCACCGCACGGCAATGGAAGTTCTGTATTATCGGGGGCATCGCGCTGCTACGTTGGGGCGAGCCTCGTTTCACTCGCGACGTGGACGTGACGTTGCTGAGCGGATTCGGCCGGGAAGACGAGTTTATCGCTCCGTTACTGGAGTCGGGCTATCGGGGACGCGTGACGGATGCCGCTGGCTTTGCGCACCGGAACCGCGTGTTGCTGCTCACCGCTCCTGGCGGCACACCAGTCGACATCGCGCTCGGCGGGCTGCCATTCGAAGAGGAGATGGTGGAACGATCCAGCCTGTTCGAGTTCGCACGTGGGTGCCGGCTGCGGACCTGTTCCGCGGAGGACCTCGTTATCCTGAAGCTCTTTGCATTCCGGCCGCGAGACGTGCTCGATGTAGAAACGGTGCTGGCGCGGCAAAGCGGAGCGCTGGATTGGGCGCATGTGGAACGGCATCTTGGAGCGTTGTCGGAGGTCAAGGAGCAACCCGAGATCATGGAAGCGTTCGCCCGATTGCGCAGTGGCTACCCGCGCAAGTAGACCGAAATCGGCCGGACAGAAAATGTTACGCCAATTCGGCGGCGGCGGCCTGGTCCAAAAACCAGGTGACGCGCTTGGCTTGGCGGGAAATCAATTGGGCAGGGTAATGTTTGGGATCGAATTCCCGATGGAAGACGTTGCCGACGCTTGGCGCTTTATCCGCGCCGGTGACCAGGAAAACGGTATTCTTGGCCGCCAGCAGAGCACCGGGCAACAGGGTGACGCGCCACTTGTCCGGCACCTTCTGCACGTAGACCGCGCCGGCGATGTGCTCGTGGTCTTCGATCGACGTTTCACCGGGAAAGAGGCTGGCGGTGTGGGCGTCGGGGCCCATGCCGCACTGCACCACGTCGAAGTGCGGCATCTCTCCTTCTTCGAGGCCAAAGAAGTTGCGAATGTCTTCGACGTACTGTTGCGCGGCGGTTTCCGGTTTGATCTCGCCGTGAATACGGTGGACCTGGTCCAGCGGGATATGCGCCGGCGCGATCAGGTTCTCGTTAGCCAGGCGGTAGTTGCTTTCCGTCTCGTTGGGCGGCACGCAACGCTCGTCCACGAAGAAGAGATGCACGCGCTGCCAGCGAAAGCCGGAAGCCAGCATGCTTTGGAAGAGCAGCTTAGGCGTGGAACCGCCGGAAACGGCCAGCGTGGCGTGTTCCTGGGAGGCCAGCGCCTGCTCGAGCAGCGCGCTAATATGTTGCGCGCAAGCGGCGGCGGCCGCGCGCGGGTCGGGCTGAGTGAACCACTGCACGCTCATGTAAGGATCACAATACCGCAAGTTCGGCAGCGGCGGCGAGGGCGCGCTCGAACGAGAGATCGCGGCCGGGGATGGAAAGCTCCTCGCGCATGAGGGCATAGTCGGTGAGGGCGGGCAACAGAGCCTTGTTCACCAAGCCGCCGGAACGGACCTCGGCGGCGTGCCCTTCAGCGAGAGCGATGGAGGCGATGGCGTCGGGCCTGTCCGGCGCGCGCAGTTCGACCCGGCTGAGCCGCCAAGCCGGCTCACCGCCGTCGGAATGGAACTCGATGCGCGGGTGGACGCCGATTTTCGCGAGACCGTCGATCAGCCAGGCGGCCAGATAATACGCCGTAACCGGTGGGGTCGCGGCGCGGTGCGAAATCAAGATATGGGAGACCGCCGGCAGGTTCGCCAATTGGGCGCGGTTCTCGAAGATCTGGGCGATCAGCTCGCGCCAGCGGGTGAGACGGGTCCAGGAGAGGTCGGCCAGCAGGCGTCCGGTCGCGGCAACCGCAACCATTTCTCCGAGAGCGGCCACCGGGTCGCTGAAGGCCGCGCTATCGAGCACGACTTTTTGCGCGACGGCGGCCAGTTGCGAAAAGGCGGGCAGGCGGAAGAGACGCGGGCCGCGGCACCAGAGCATCACGGGAAGATCCGGCACGGTGAGCGGCAGCACCACGGCGGCCAGATCGGGCAGGCTGGTATCGGATGCGGTGATTTCAATTTGCTCGCAGCAGATCTGCTGGCGGTGACCGAAGGGCATCCAGCACTGGGAGAAGACGCGGGCCGCGAGCTCCCGCCGGTCGCCGGACCGGAAGCGAATCACGATGGCGCGGCTGGGATGTTCGGGCATGAGCGCGGCCAGCGTCTCGCCGATCGCCTGGGCATCGTCGGATTCTTCGGCAGCCACGAGCAAGGTCATGGAACATGCGCGCAGGACCCCGGCATCGCCTTCGCCCGGCGTGCTGTGCGGAACTCCGCCCAAGGAGACCCACAGTTCCGCCAGGTCGTGCAGGATGCGGTCGGGAGCGATCGTGCCGCCGGCGGCGCCCATCAGGGTTTCCTCCAGACGTGGCCGCGACGCGCCAGCATATCGTCGGCGGCTTGGGGTCCCCAGGTGCCGGCCGCGTAGTTGGGGAAGTCGAACTTGGTATTGTCCCAGACATGCTGGATGGCATCGACCACGGTCCAACTGGCTTCCACCATGTCCTGGCGGGTATACAGCGTGGCGTCGCCTATGATGGCGTCGAGCAGCAGTGTTTCGTAGGCGGAGGGGGAGCGTTCGCCGAAGCTGGAGCCGTAATTGAAATCCATGGAAACGGGCCGCAGGGTCATGCCCGCACCGGGGCGTTTGGAAAGGAACTTCAGCGAAATGCCCTCTTCGGGCTGGATGCGGAGGATGAGCAGATTGGGCGCGTTGCTGGTTTCTTCGCCGTTGAAAATGGCCAGCGGCGCGGCATTGAACTGGATGGCAATTTCGGTAACGCGTTTGGGCAGACGCTTGCCCGAGCGCAGATAGAATGGCACGCCGGCCCAGCGCCAGTTGTCCACAAAGAAAGTGACGGCGGCGTAGGTATCGGTTTGCGCATCGGGTTTGACGCCGGTTTCCTGGCGGAATCCAGGGACGTCTTCGCCACCGATGTGCGCCGGACCATACTGGCCCGAGACCGTGTTTTGCAGAACCTCGTCGGGCTTCATCACGCGGATGGAGCGGAGCAGCTTGGAGCGCTCGTCGCGCACGGAGTTGGGACGGAAAGTCGCGCTGGGCTCCATGGCGATGGTGGCCATCACCTGCGAGAGGTGATTTTGGATCATGTCGCGCAGGGCGCCGGCTTCCTGGTAATACGCGCCGCGGCTTTCCACGCCGATGGATTCGGCGGCGGTGATCTGCACGTGATTCACGTAGCGGCGATTCCACAGCGGCTCGAAGATGCCGTTGCCGAAGCGGAGCGCCAGGATGTTCTGCACGGTTTCCTTGCCGAGGTAATGATCGATACGGTAGACCTCGGATTCTTCGAAGGCGCTGTGCAGTTCGGTACTGAGCTTCTGGGCGCTGGCGAGGTCGTGGCCGAAGGGCTTTTCAATGACGATGCGGCGCCAGCCGGAGCCCTTTCCCACATTGGCGGCGGCGATACCTTGCGCGATGGGGATGTACTGGCTGGGCTGTGCGGAAAGGTAGAACAGCACGTTGCCGCCGGTGTGGCGGGCGGCGTCGATTTCCTTGAGGCGGGCATCCAGCGCCGGAAAAACCGCGGCGTTATCGAAGTCGCCGGCCATGTAGAAGAGACCTTGGGCGAAGGCGTTCCAGACGTCGTCGTCGAAGGGGGAGTCTTCGAGAAATTCCTTTACGGACGCGAACATTTTCTCGCGGAACTGATCGTCGGTCATCGGGGTGCGCGAGATACCCAGGACCGCGAAGCCGGCATCCAGGCGGCGCTCGTAGGCGAGCCTGTAGAGGGCGGGCAGGAGCTTGCGTTTGGTGAGATCGCCATTGGCTCCGAAGATGACCATGGCGCACTCAGGTACGCGCCGTTCGAAGCGCAGGGGATCCTGGAAAGGATTTTCCAGAGACATGTTTATCAACGTAGCACGGTTGTACGCTACGCTAGCTCGGCGGCCTGCGAGGCCGCCGCAGGCTGCGAGCCTGCCCCACGATCAGACGCCGGGAGGCCTGCGCTTGTGCCAGTCGGTGCGGCTTTGGAATTCCCTGCCTATGGCGAGCAGGGTATTCTCGGTCAACGGCGGCCCGGCGAGTTGCAGGGCGACGGGCAGATCGCCCGCGAATCCGCAGGGCAGCGA
>Ga0187871_10000285_pt1 | contig 48778 bp, 39 predicted proteins | sample June2016WEW_16_1_FD_132988 | JGI IMG/M metagenome (GOLD analysis project Ga0187871, IMG submission 132988) | Peatland microbial communities from SPRUCE experiment site at the Marcell Experimental Forest, Minnesota, USA - June2016WEW_16_10 | ecosystem: Environmental > Terrestrial > Soil >...
CAGCCCCGGCGCGCCCTGCCCGTAATCGTACTCCGTCACCGAGGTGGGGTTGTTGTACTGGTCGTACGAGTCGTAGGTGACCTCGCTCACCTGGCCCGAGTCCGAAAGCGTTGTGGTGGTCGACGCCAGGGAAGGGTAATAGACCGGGGCTTGGTAGTAGGACGGGCTCGGGATTGACGGGTACATGTAATTGCTGTCGTTGTCGAACCAGCACCCCACATGCGAGGGATACTGCGTGCAACTCGGCTGCTGCCAGGCATTTGCGATCTTCCGCAGGTAGTTTCCGCTTCCATCCAAAAGATCCGTTTCGTATTCCTTCGATTCCTGCCAGAATGTATAAGCCGTGGGGTCGGGCGGGGGTGGGAGTTGTGGGTCGCCGTAGAAATAGTGGTTTTCCTGGCTGATGACGCCGCCCGTGGAGGGATTGATGTGGGTGACGATTACTTCCGTCTCCCCAGCGCCGCCATTTGCGGTGCTCGACATGATCGGGTACTGATACGTCGTTTCCTCCTCCAGGTGGACGCCATCCGGATAGACTCTCCGTTGCTGCAACCTTCGCTGGACCGTTGTGTTGTGTTCCAGTCCGCTGGTGTTGAGCAGCGGGTTGGACGGGTCGATGGCGTCGGTGGAGGGGCAAGTGTTGGCCGCAATGGTCAGATAGTCGTACTGAATGGCGCCGCCGGTCGGTAGCACGATCTGCGCCACGTCGCCGTAAGTGTTGTACAGGAACGAATACTGCTGCGAATTGGGCAGAACGATCGCCGAAATCACGATGGGATTGAACGTGTCGCCGCCACCGACAGTCGACGCCAGTTCCGGAAACAGGCATTTGAGCTCGGCGGTCGTCTGGCCCTGAATCATGACGGACTGCATCTGGCTGTATTCTACGTAGGCGGTCCGGACTGCGCCGCCCGCCCCGGTGAACTGTATAGCGTCCTGCACCGGCGGTGACCCCAAGTCCGCAAGGGACACAAAGGTACGCCGATCATCCGGATCCTGGACCCAAAAGCCGGCTATCTGGCTATTGCTGGGGGACTCGTCCAGGAGGATCTGGGTGTAGTTCCCTCGTGGATCGTATATGCCCGTGACGTGTCCCGCCGGAAACGAGGGGTTGCCCGCGCTGTTCACATCGTAGCGGGTGCCGTCGGCAAAAAACAGGGTCCCGTCAATCAGGTGCTCGGTAGGCTTGACGAGGGTGTAGTCGTTGACGGCGGCTGACGCAATGAACGTCTTTGCCGAGCCGTCGACGGCGACAAATACCGCTCCGCGCGAGACGCCTACACCGGAGTTGTTGCTGCATCCGGTCGTCGGCTCGGGCGCGCCTCCGTTTAGCGTGTCCACGAATTCGGTTTCCGTCCCATCCGGTTCTATGAACACCACCTTCGTAAGCGTGCGGCCGCTCGCGATTATGGTTGGATAGTTCGAGCACGCCGTGTTCACCTCGGCAACCGCCCGTGCCACCATGTAGCCGGGCGTGTAGGGCTCCACCGCCATGTCCGGCTCCGAGGGGAGAAAGCCGTACGAGACGTCCGGCGTTTCCATCGATGCGGGGTACGCCTCGGTCGTCGTTCCAAAGGGAACCTGTTCGATGGTCCACCCCCGTTGCACGGGCACCGTCATCCGGTAACCGGCTGAGCCTCGCCCTCGAATGTCGTGAATGGGGACGACAAAATTCACTTTGCCGCTGTACAGGTCGATGGTTTCCGAGTCCGACAAGGCATAAGAGCCGGGAGGCGTTCCGGGCGCCACCGACGGTGGCGTCGATCCGGGCAAGGCTGGCCAGCCCGACGTTTGGCAGAAAGCCGGCTGCGCGCCAATGGCGGCGATGAGAAAGGACACCGGCAGGAGCGTTTTGTGAAGAATTCGTGGCATAACGCAGCAGTTCTCCATAAATTGCCGCTCTACTCCAGCACGATTTGGCAGTGGTGTTTGGAGTTGACACCGTCTAGCGTGTAAGTGCCAGGCTTGAGATCCAGGTCCTTGACCCAATTCCTTTGCGTCCCTGAGAATTGTTGCGTGGCCTGGGTGGTCCCATCCGCGGAATGCAACGCTACCTGGATACCGGCCTGGCCGCTCAAATTCACGACGAAGAGCAGGAATTCGGCGGCCTTGCGGTGGATTACGGCCTGCTGGCAGCCACCCCGGGCCAGGTAAAGGATCTGGACTGGAACGGCCTCCGGCGTACCGGGCTGTTCGCTCTGGGGGCGCGATTGGCCGCTTGCCGTGACAAGCGCGAACAATAGGCAACAGCTCATGACGCGCAAACTCCGCAATAACTGGAATCCTCTGTTTTGGCGCAGCAAGTTTATCGAGTTGTTCATCGTATCGCTCCGGAAATACCATACCAATTTGCGCGAAGTTTTTCTGCAAGGTAACTCAGTTACAGGCTCGAATAAGTGAATATGACTCAATAAATGTATTTGGTCAACCAAAAAATGCGGCACGGCCAAGAACGGCAGCGCGAGGTCGAGGTACTTGAGTAACGCCGTACTAACCTATCCCCGGCAGACGATATTCCAACTACAATCGAGTCAGCCGCATTCCTGCGTCCGCCACGCCGCCTACCGCAGCTCCAGCGGCGCGATCGCTCCATCCTTTTTCACTCCCAGCCGAATCGGCCGCGGGCTGCCCTTTGCCGGTACACTCACCTCCACCCAAAGTTCCTCGCCCGCCGCCCGCCGCGAAGGGTCCGGAACATTATCGGGAATGAAGAACGCGGCCGGCTCGGCCAACACCCACCGCCTGGCATTCGGCTCGGCCGCCGTTCTCGCGGCTTCCTCCGTGACGTGCACCGTGCCATTGGGGTCCGGCGTCGCCACCAGCCGTCCTCCCACCGCTGCAATCCGGGCCGGCGTCCAGGCAACCGCCGCGCCGTTCCCCAATGCCGCGGCGGCCGGCGCCTCCACCTCCAGCCGCAGGCTCACATAGCGTCCGCGCACGAACAGACTCGGATCGAACGGTACCGCCCTCGCCCAAACCCGCGGCAATCGTTCCCGATCCAGCGCGTATTTGCCGGCCACGCTCAGCACCATCAGACACTGCACAATCGCCACTGCCGTTCCGCGATATACCGGTTTCATAAAGCCTCCTTCGAGATGTGCGCCGGCGGCATGTGCATCAACAGCCGCCGCCGCGTACGTTCCAACAGCCAGCCGCCGCCGAGGAACAGAAGTCCCATCGCGATCAAGCTTGCGGAGCGGCCCAGCTTGTCCATAATGTTCGAAAAATAAAACGCCATTACCGTGATTGCCAGACCGGCTACGGCCAGGTTCACCCGCTCCGCGCGCGCCTCGCGGATGCCCCACGCCGCCAGGCCCGCGGCGCCGATCGCGCACCAGCAGTACGTCGCCACGGACTCGTGTGGTCCGCCGCCGATCGCGCCCAGCGCCAAAGTCCAGGCAACAGCGCCTGCGTTCCAAACGGCTCGCCGCGCATCCAGCGCCACCGCCACCGCGAGCGGCGCCAGCAACGCCACTGCCCACACGATCCAGTCGGCGGGCGATCCCCACGCCACGCCCGTGTGCTCCCACAGCCCGCACGACGCCAGTATGACCGCCGCCGGCAGCAACGCCAGTCCGCCCAGCCACCCCAGCGCTTTGCGCAGCGGCCCGTCCGCCGGCGAACGGCGCGCACTCAGATAAGCGAAGCTCAATGCACAGAGGCCCACCCAAATGGGCAACATCGCGTGCGAATTCGCCATGGGCACGCGGGTGTCCCACTCGCCAGCCAGCCACCACGGGAATAGTACGGCGCACAGCGCGCCCTGCGTCCAATGCCGCAGCAGCAGCCATGCCAGCGCGCAGCCGATGGCCCACAACAGCACGGCCGCCGGCCAGTGTTCGTTCAAGTTGAAGATCTGTCCCGCCAGTGCGATGGCCGCGCCCAGCGCCACACTGCCCACCGCATGCAACGCCACGGAAAGCCCTTCGAACCGCGGCGCGACCGCGGCTCCGCTGCCGTGCAGGACAGCCAACGTCGCCACCAGCAGCGACAGGCGGCCTGCGCGCGATAGCTCGTCCCAATGCGCGGACACGAACAGTAACACGCCGGCCGCCAGCAGAATCGCCCCAAATGCCAGCGCGATCCGTACCGGCCAACTCAAGCCTTGCGCCCGTGCGTGCGTGTTTTCCCAGGCGCGGATGCGGCCGGCGGCATCCGCGTCAAGCAGGTTCGCAGCCGTCCATCGGTCCAGGTGGCCTTCCCAATCTCTCGTCATGCCCTCTACCATGGCATGTTTCGAGCCGCGGGGCCATCGTTGTGAAATCAGCAGCTTGGCCTCGCCGCGCCAAACCGCCGTGCAAACATGTGTACATTACCTGTATGGCGCTCATGCATTTTACGCTGGGCGCTGATGCTAAACAGGTTTTCGCATCTGAATAGAGATAGAATTGGGCCGAAGTCGCCTATGCTCTTGCCAGTCTTCTTGCTGCTCTTTCCGGGCGCCAACGCCTGGGATGCGCCGTCGAGCGCCGAATCGTGCGGCCGCTGCCACCGCGCCATCTACGAAAACTGGAAAACTTCCGGGCATGCGCAAGCCATGGAAAGCCCCCTGTTTCAAAACGTGCTGCAGCGCGCGGAAGCCGATTTCCCCGCCGACGGACGCCAGGTCTGTCTCGGCTGCCATGCCCCCATCGCCTCCCAGGCCAACGGTTTGACAGACGAAGGAGTCACCTGCGATTACTGCCACTCCATCCAGCAGGTTACGTTCGATGGTCCGAATCCCAAGGCGGTCGTGATTTTCTCCAATGCCAAGACCGGCCCGCTCGACGATGCCGTCTCCGCTCCGCACAAAAATGTTTACTCGGCCGTGTACGCCACCGCCGCGATCTGCGCGCCCTGCCACGAACACCGTAACGCCGCTGGTTTTCCCGTGCTCACCACTTACTCGGAATGGAAGGATGGCCCTTATGGCAAAGCCGGCCGGACATGCCAATCGTGCCACATGGCGCGCACGGCCGGCAACGTGGCGGACCCGCGCGTCTCCCACACCGCCACCGCCATGATCAATCTGCACGAGATGCCTGGCACCCATTCCGTCGACCACCTGGCCAAAGCCATCCAAGCGCGGATCTCCACCGTTCGGCAAGGCCGGCAGTTAAAGGTTACCGTGGAGCTCGCGAATGAGGGCGCGGGGCACTACTTCCCGACTGGTTCGCCGCTGCGCCAGTTGGTGTTGGAACTGCAAGTGGACTCCGCCGGCGGGCAGCACTTCCGCGAACAGCGGCTTTACGCGCGCCAGGTCGCCGACCAGCACGGCACCGTTCCGAAGCGCGAGCATTTCGCGTTTTTGAAGGCCGTTAGCCTGGTGTCCGACACGCGTCTGGCGCCCGGTGAAAGACGCGCCGAAAGCTTCCTGTTCCCGATTCCCGAAGGGGACCCGGCCAAACTGGAAGCGACGCTCTGGTATTACTATTCGCCGCTCGCCAAGACGGAATCGCAGACGCGCGTCGCGTTCCTCACGCTGCGCCGGTCAGTGCCGTAGCACGGGCTTCAGCCTGTGAACGGCCGGCCTGCGAGGCCGGCGCAGGCTGCGAGCCTGCCCCAATGAGACAGGCCTCGGACTGTCCACGGATTGTCGATCTACGCTACAATACGTCGGGAGGTAGTAGATGAGATTCTTACCCGTTTGTGCTGTTTTGTTGGCCTCAGGCGCCGTCCAAGCTTTTGGAGGCGTTCCGGAAGGCAAGACGCTCTACGAGGCCAAGTGCAAAGGATGCCACAAAGCCGACGGTTCCGGTATGGCGGCCATGAAGATGCGCGCGCTGGGATCTGCGGAAGTGCAGGCCAAGGCGGATGGGGACCTGAAAAAAGATATCACCGCGGGCAACGGCAAAATGAAAGCGGTAGCCGTGACCGATGCGCAGGCGGCCGACGTGGTGGCCTACATCCGCACGCTCAAGAAATAAACGCGTCAAGCCACAGCGTGCGCGGCCCGGCGCCAAGCGGTCTCGTAGCCGCGCACCATGTGGATCGTCAGTTCGTCGAAAAAGCGCCCCACACGGCGCTGCAGTTCTTCCTCCGCGTACAAATCCACCGAGGTTCTGGCCAGCCCCTGGTCGTGCACGAAATCGATCGTCTTGTCCTTGACGATGGCCAACCCGCGCACCGATTCGTGCAGCGGAATGGATATTCCAGAATCTGCCGGCCCCGCTCGCGCAGCTCCACATCGGACAGCTTGCGCAAGCCGGCCAGATCGGGGTGTCCGCGGATCTCTCGCGCCACGTTGGCGTCGATCCGCTCCTGGTGAGCTTCGATCAGACGAATCAGCCTTCCGGAAAGCATACTCTGCCTCCTTGCAGCGCCTTCAACACATATCGTGGTCCTGTCCGGACCCGTTGCCAATGGGTTGGGCGCACGGCCCCGGCGTGCCGTGTTCACACTCGTGTGAACACATTTGTGTGAACACATTCGTGGGAGCGCCCTGGGGCGCGCCATCTTGTAAGATATGCTGTAAGAAATGCCGCGCACCCTATTAGCCTGCCTGCTTGCCCTCCAAACGCTGGCCTGCTGCCAGGAGGTGCATCCCGTAACCGGGCGCCAGACCGCCCCCGTGATGGGCATGGGCGGCGCGCCGTGGCTGGTGCGCCCCGAGCGTGAAGCCGAGGAGGCCCCCGACGAGGCGCTGGCCGCCATCGATGCCGCCATCGGCATCGCCAAGGGTGCGCACGTGGCCGACATCGGCGCCGGCGTCGGCTACTTCACCTGGCGTCTGGCCGCCCGCGTGGGACCGGCGGGAAAAGTCTACGCCGTCGATATCCAACAAGCCATGCTCGACCAGTTGCGCAAAAACATGTCCGAGCGCAAGCTGGCCAACTACGAAGCCGTGCTCGGCGCCGAGGACGATCCGCGCCTGCCCGCCGGCCGCATCGATCTGGCCCTGCTGGTGGACGTCTACCACGAGTTCTCCCAGCCGCAAAAGATGCTGCGGAAAATCCGCGCGTCACTCACTCCCGATGGCCGCATGGTGCTGCTCGAATACCGCAAGGAAGATCCGAAAGTGCCCATCCAGCCGGCGCACAAGATGAGCGTGGCGGAAGTCAGGGCGGAGATCGAGCCGGAAGGTTTCAAGCTGGAGAAGACTTTGGAGAACCTGCCCCGGCAACATATCCTGATCTTCCGGAAGAACACGATGTGACCCTGCCGTTCAATTCCATGAACCGCCTGGCGCGCCGATTCCTCTTTGTGTCGCTGGCGCTGGCGGCCGTGTTAGCGGTCGGGACGGCGGGATTCATGTTCACCGAGGGCTACTCCCTCTTTAACGCTTTCTATACGACCCTGCTGACCATGACCACGGTAGGGTATGGCGATACTCTGCACCCGTCCGGCCGGATCCTCAATTCTTTCCTTTTGATCGTGGGAGTCACTACCATCCTGGTGGCCATCGGCGCCATTACGCAGACTGTGATTGAAGCGGAATTCGGCGAGTTACTAGGCAAACGGCGGAATAAACGCATGATCGACAAGTTACAAAGTCACTTCATTATTTGCGGCTATGGGCGCGTGGGCCGCGGCGCGGCATCCGAGCTGCAACAAGCCGGCGTGCCGTTCGTTGTCGTGGATATCGACGACGACCGCGTGGATAAGGCCATCGCCGCCGGCATGCTGGCCGTGGCCGCCGATTCCACGCGCGACGAAACGCTGCGCGCCGTGGGCGTGGCCCGCGCCAAAGGATTGGTGTGCGCGCTGGCCACCGACGCCGACAACCTGTTCGTGCTGCTTTCGGCGAAGTTCCTCAATCCCCGGATCTATGTCGCTACCCGCGCCGCCGAAGACAGCGCCGAGGATAAGATGCGCCGCGCCGGCGCCGACGCGGTCTTCGCGCCTTACGCGATCACCGGCCATCGCCTGGCGCAAGCCTTGCTGCGCCCGCACGTTGTGCAGTTCCTCGATTTCACCACGCAGGCCGCCGGACTGAAGGTGGTCATCGAACAAGTGCGCGTCTCCGGCCGCAGCGACTTAGTCTCGAAGAGTATCCGCGAATTGCAAATCGGCCGGCAATTCGGCGTGATCGTACTCGCCATCCGCAAGGGCGACGGCGAAATGGTGTTCAATCCCGCCGCCGACACGCCCATCTCCGCCGGCGACTACCTGATCGTGATGGGCCAGCCCGATAAGTTGCACACCCTCGAAGGTCTGCTGGGTGGCGCCTAGCGCACGACCTCGTGGGGCGGCGCCAGGCGCCGCCGAAGAGCGGGCCTGCGAGGCCCGCGCAGGCTGCGAGCCTGCCCCACGGCAACGCGCCCCGCCACGCTACAATCGAAAAGAAGCATGCCAGATCCCCACAGACTCCGGCTGGCCAAGGTCCGCATCGCCGTCGTAGCGGTCTCCGCCCTTGCCATCCTGGCCGTGCTCACCTACCTGCTCAGCGGCGGAACGTGGCTGAAGGCCAAGGCATACCTCACCACTCACATGCCCGATTCCACGGGACTCGAACCGGATGCCGATGTCCTGCTCAACGGCGTCAAGATCGGCCGGGTTGAGTCCGTCCAACTCCTCCACACCAACGATCCCCATCGCGTGGTGGAAGTGCGGCTGAAAGTCGAGCAGTCGTTCCTGCCTTTCATTCCCGACGACTCCGTCACCACCCTCGACAGCGCGAATCTGTTGGGCGACGAGTATGTCAACATCAACATGGGTAGAAGCCCGCAACACGTCCGCGATGGCAGCGAGTTGCGCTTCCCGCCGCCATCCAACTTCATGCAGAACATCGACCTGCGGCAGTTCGACGCGCAGTTGCACACCATCGACCGGATCGTTCAGGACATTCAGGCCGGCAAGGGGCCGCTGGGCCAATTCGTGACCAGCGACGCGTTGTATCGGCAGTTTCTGGATGGGGTCGCCAAGGTGGAAAAGGAGATGCGCGCCGCCACCGGATCGCAGTCCGAATTGGGACAGGCCTTGTATAGCGCCGCCATGCACGACAACCTGAGCGCATCGTTGCGGCAACTGGATGACCGGCTGGCGCAATTGCAGGCCAACAGCCTGCTGCGGGACACTACGCAGTACGATCAAATCCGCGACCAACTCACGCAGTTGCGGCATACGCTGGCGGATCTCAATGCGGGCAAAGGTCCCGGCGGCGAGATGGTCGTCAGTGACGCCGCCTATGTCGATTGGAACCGGCGCCTGTCCGCCTTTATTGAAAACGTGGACGCGCTGAATTCGGGCGAAGGCGCCATGGGGAGGATGCTGTCGAACGCGCAGGCGTATGAGTCGCTGAACGGCGCGCTGCGGGAACTCGAGTCCACCGTGAAGGAATTCCGCGAAGATCCGCGGAAGTTCCTGCACATCAAGTTGTTCTGATACCGCTCAGCACCTGTTCCAACGCTTCGCGGCTGGGCAGGCTGCCTTGCGCCATCCGCGGGTTGCCGCCGCCCCGTCCACCAGCCTCGCTGAGCGCGGCTTTTAGCACTTTACCGGCATCCATGCCGCTATCCGCCGAGACCGCCAGCAGCACCGCGGGCGGCTCGTCCAGCGCGGCGACGAACACCGCTTTCGTCTGCGCCGTAAAACTCTGGGCGATCGCGCGCATCTCCTCCAAAGTGCCGGTGGGCAGCCGTCGCAGCACGCGCCGCAGTCCGGATTCGTCCGGCGCGGTTGCGGAATACATTTCGCGGCCCCGATACTGCGCCAGGTCCCCTTCCAGCTTGCGGCGCAGCTTGTCGGCATCGCGGGCCGCTTCGAATTGCGTAGCGGCCAGACCCGGCGCTTCGTCGAGCGATCCGGAAACCATCTGCGCCACGCGCGAGAGCGCTTCGAAATCGGCGCGGGCGCGGCCGATAGCCCGCCCGCCGCACAGAAATTCAACGCGCATCGTATCGCGGATTTTCTCCAGCTTGCGCAGCAGGATCGGCCCGATCTCTCCGGTGCGCGCGACGTGCGTGCCGCCGCAAGCGCTGCGGTCCAGGCCCGCGATCGAGACAATGCGCAGCGTGCCTTCGCGCTCGGATGGCTTGCGCAGGTCGCGCGTCTCGGCGGCATCCTCGAAGGACACCGAGACCGGCAGGTTCTCGCTGACCGCTTCGTTGGCGCGCCGTTCGGCGGCGATCACGCGCGCGGGTTCCAGCGTGGCCGTGTTCAGATCGATCGTGGAACTATCCCGACCCAGGTGAAAGCTTACGGTCGCGATGCCGAACCGCTCCACGAAGACCGCCGATAGCAGATGTTGTCCGCTGTGCTGCTGCATGTGATCGAAGCGGCGCTCCCAGTCGATGCGGCAATCCACCTCGTCGTCCGCCACCGGACCCGCCATTACATGCGCGATGCGTTCGCCTTCATCCTCCACCTCCACCAGCGGCACGCCGGCGATCGCGCCCAAGTCGTGCGGCTGCCCGCCCGACGTGGGATAGAACGCGGTGCGGTCCAGATAGATACGGCGCCCGTCGTCGGAGCGGCCGGTCACTCGTGCGCGGAAGTCCCGCAAGTGGGAATCGGTATAATAGAGTCTCTCAGTCACTCCCCCAGCTTACTGCATCGAGCTTCGCTCGCCGCGGGACTTTGGCCGTTTGGTGGGGCAGGCTCGCAGCCTGCGGCGGCCTCGTAGGCCGCCTGCCTCGAAGCTCTGCCTCGCTTCTTGCCAGGGCTTGGCGGGGGCATAGGCGTTAGCCTGTGGAGGCGAGCTTCGCTCGCCTGTGTCGGCAGGAGTGCCGACACGGCACGCACGAGTGCGTGCGCCACGAGGGCTACCCAACTGAAATGGCCAATCTCCAGAGGCGAGCTTCGCTCGCCGAAGAGCGGGCCTGCGAGGCCCGCGCAGGCTGCGAGCCTGCCCCACTAGGCGGCCTCTCTTTCCGTGGGCCAGCGCCGTGCGCTGTCACGGGGCTCCCAATGCTATACTCCCGAAATGCCATCCTGCCGTCTAATTTCCTTCACAGTCCTGCTGGCCGCCACCCTGCCCGCGCAGAGAATCCTGATCCGCGCCGGCCACCTGCTCGACGTCCGCACCGGCCAGGAGCCCGCCGATCAAACCATCGTCGTCACCGGCGACAAAATCGCCGCGATCGCCGCCACCGCCGCCACACCCGCCCAACCTGGCGACCGGGAAATCGATGTGCGCTCCATGACCGTGCTGCCGGGTCTGATCGACGTGCACACCCATCTCACCTTCGGCAATGACTTCGATCCATACAACCGCCTCTCCACCGATGCCGTGCGCGAGGCGCTCAACGGCGTCCGCTTCGCCAAGGTCACGTTGGAAGCCGGATTCACCAGCGTGCGCAACGTCGGCGCGTCGGGCTACTCCGATGTAGCTTTGCGCGACTACATCGACGCGGGCTACATTCCGGGTCCCCACATGCAGGCCAGCGGACCTCCGCTCGGCATTACCGGCGGCCACTGCGACAACAACTTCCTGCCGGCCGAATACCATGCCACCAGCGAAGGCGTCGCCGACGGTATCGCCGCCGTCCAACAGCACGTGCGCCAGAATATCAAGTACGGCGCCGATTTGATCAAGGTGTGCGCCACCGGCGGCGTACTGTCCAAGGGCGACGATCCGCAAGCCAGCCAATACAGCCTCGACGAATTAAAGGCCCTGGTGGCCGATGCCCACCGTCTCGGCCGCAAAGTGGCCGCGCACGCGCACGGCGCGGAGGGTATCCTCTTTGCCACCCAGGCCGGCGTCGACTCCATCGAGCACGGCACCTACATCGACGCAGACGACATCGCCGCCATGAAGCAGCGCGGCACCTTCCTGGTCCCCACGCTCTACCTCATCGATTGGATGCGCGAGAACGGGCACTTGCCCGCCATGTTCCAGAAGAAGATGGTGGACGTTAGCGCCGCCGTGCTGCAGAACCAGCGGAAGGCCATCGCCGCCGGCGTGAAGGTCGCGCTGGGCACCGACGCCGCCGTATATCCGCACGGCCTGAACGCGCACGAAGTCGAAGTCTACGTGACCAAACTCGGCATGACGCCGCTCGCCGCCGTGCAGACCGGGACGATCAACGCGGCCGAGTTAATGGGTTGGTCCGGCCGCACCGGCGCCCTTGAAGCCGGCAAATGGGCGGATGTGATCGCCGTGGAAGGCGATCCGCTGAGCGATGTGCGCACTCTCCAACACGTCCGCTTTGTCATGAAGGCCGGGATCGTGTATAAAGAGTGAATGGCTAAAGCTACCCAACCCGTTCCACCCGGCTTCACCACTCTCACCGTCCACCTGACCGTGCCTGGGTGCGCCGAATACATCGACTTCCTGAAACGCGCGTTCAACGCCGTCGAGATCAGCCGCTCGCCCGGACCCGGCGGCAAGCTGATGCACGCCAACGTCAAGATTGGCGACACCATCATGATGCTCAACGACGACTTTCCGGAAATGGGCGGGCCGCCGATCGCCCAGGGCAACTGGCCAGTGCGGCTCAGCCTGTATGTCCCGGATGCCGACGCCGTATGGGCGCAAGCTGTGGCCAACGGTTGCCAGGTGGTGTTCCCATTGCAGGATCAGTTCTGGGGCGATCGCTACGGACAGCTCCGCGATCCCTCCGGCTTCGTATGGGGCATCGCCACGCACATCGAAGATCTCACGCCGGAAGAGACTGAGCAGCGCGCGGCAGCCGCATTCGGCGGCGGCAACGCGTGAGCGCTTCGTCGAAAACCTCTTGTGGGGCGGCCAATCCTGGCCGCAGCCGCCTTTTAGGCGGCCAGAGCCGGCTGACAGCCGGCTGCGGGCATAATTGCCCGCCCTCCAGGTGCCGTAGCATGCTTTGCGCCGCGCTCGTGTCCGTGGCGGTGTCCATCGCCGGCGCACAGCCCTTGGGCCCCGAACTCTACAGTGGTCTCCGCTGGCGCATGATCGGACCCTTCCGTGGCGGGCGCACCGTGGCCGCCACTGGCGTTCCCGGCCAGCCGCACGTCTTCTACATCGCGGCCAATAACGGCGGTGTTTGGAAGAGCACCGATGCCGGCCGCGTCTGGAAACCCATCTTCGACGATCAGGCTACCGGCTCCATCGGCGCCCTGGCCGTGGCGCCCTCCGATCCGCGCGTCATATATGTAGGCAGCGGCGAGGGTCTGCAGCGCCCGGACCTCTCCGTCGGCGACGGCATCTACAAATCCACCGACGCCGGCCAAACCTGGCAGCACCTGGGCCTGGAGAAGGCCCAGCAAATCTCCGCCATCATCGTCGATCCGCACGATCCGAACCGCGTCTTCGCGGCCGCCCTCGGACATCCTTACGGCGCCAACCCCGAACGCGGCGTCTTCCGCTCCACCGATGGCGGCGCCACCTGGCAGAACGTGCTTTATAAGGATGAGAATACCGGCGCCGTGGACCTGGCCTTCGATCCATCCAACGCGCAGACCGTCTTCGCCGTGCTGTGGGCCGCGCGGCAGGCGCCTTGGGAGATCGGCGGATCGTTCCAGACCGCAGGCAGCGGCCTGTTCAAATCCACCGATGGCGGCAGCACCTGGCAGCCGCTCACCGGCGGCCTGCCCACAATCGCCGAAGGCCTGGGCCGCATCGGCATCGCCATAGCGCCCAGCGATCCGCGGCGCATGTACGCACTGGTGGATGCGCATGCCGGCGGCGTCTACCGCTCCGACGACGCCGGCGCAACCTGGCAGCGCATCAATCGCGATGAGCGCGTCTGGGGCCGCGGCTCCGATTTCGCCGGCGTGCGCGTCGATCCCAAAGACAAGGACGTCATCTACATCGTGAACACTTCCACCTACCGCTCCATCGATTCCGGCGCTACATTCACCGCTATCAAGGGTGCGCCCGGCGGCGACGATTACCACACCGTCTGGATCAACCCCGACGACCCCAGCATCATCCTGCTGGCGTCCGACCAGGGCGCCACCATCAGCCTGAACGGCGGCGAGACCTGGAGCTCCTGGTATAACCAGCCCACGGCGCAGTTCTATCACGTGATCACCGACAATCGCTTCCCCTATTGGGTCTACGGCGGACAGCAGGAGAGCGGTTCCGTGGGCACGGCCAGCCGCGGCGACAATGGCGAAATCACCTTCCGCGACTGGCATCCGGTGGGCGTGGAAGAGTACGGCTACGTGGCGCCCGATCCGCTGCATCCCGGAATTATCTATGGCGGCAAAGTGACTCGCTACGATGAAGCTACCGGCGAGGTGCAGGAAGTCGGACCGTCGTTCGGCCGCCGCGGCGGTAAGTACCGCTTCGTGCGCACTATGCCGCTGCTGTTTTCTCCTGTCGATCCGCACGTCCTGTATCTCGGCTCGCAGTTTCTGCTGCGCACCGCCAACGGCGGCCAGTCATGGGAAGAGATCAGCCCCGACCTCAGCCGCGCCACTTATGAAATTCCGCCCAGCTTGGGCGTTTTCACCTCCGCCGATCCGGAGAAGGGAAAACATCGCGGCGTCATCTATACGATCGCGCCGTCTCCCAAAGACGGCAACACGATCTGGGTGGGCACCGACGATGGCTTAATCCACATCACGCGCGATGCCGGCAAAACCTGGTCGAATGTTACTCCGCCGGCGCTCACTCCCTGGAGCAAGGTTTCCGTGATGGACGCCTCGCACTTCGACGCGGCCTCCGCCTATGCGGCCGTCAACTGCTTCCGTCTGGACGATCTGGCGCCGCACATCTGGCGCACGCACGACTTCGGCAAGACGTGGAAGGAAATCACGCGCGGCCTGCCGGACAACGCGCCCATTAACACGGTGCGCGAAGATCCGCAACGCAAGGGACTGCTCTTCGCGGGCTCCGAGCGCGCCGTATGGGTCTCGTTCAACGATGGCGACGATTGGGCGCGACTGCGCCTCAATATGCCGGCCACTTCGATCCGCGATCTGACCATCCACGGCGACGACCTGGTGGCGGGCACCCACGGCCGTTCGTTCTGGATACTGGACGACATCACGCCGCTGCGCCAACTGAGCGCGGTGATTGCCAGTTCCGGCGCGCACCTCTTCAAGCCGCAGACCGCTACCCGCGTTCGTTGGAACAAGAACACCGACACGCCGCTGCCGCCCGAGGAGCCCGCGGGGCAGAATCCGCCGGATGGAGCTATCGTCTATTACTACCTGAAGAATGCGGCTGACTCGGTTGTGCTGGAGGTGTTGGATGCCGCGGGCAAGTTAGTGCGGCGTTATTCAAGTTCAGACCAGCCCCCGCCGCCGGAGCAAGATCTGACCTATCCGAGCTATTGGATCCGCCCGCCGCGGAATCCGCCGGCCGTAGCGGGCATGCATCGCTTCGTCTGGGACCTGCGATACACGCCGCCGGATGCGCTGCGCCACGACTATCCGATGACCGCGGTCTATCGCGATACGCCGCGCGAGCCGCGCGGTCCGATCGCCCTTCCCGGCCAGTACACCGTGAAGCTGACCGTCGACAGCAAAAGCTTCACCCAGCCGCTTACGCTCAAGATGGACCCGCGCGTAAAGACGCCGCCAGGCGGGCTGAAACAGCAATTCGACCTGGCAATGAAGGTGGTCGAGCTGATGAGCCGCGCTAAGCCGCCGGATAAATCGCGCCTCAACGGGGAGCTAAGTAGAGTGTTGGAAGCCATCGAAGGCTCCGATGCCGCGCCGACTCCGCAGATGGCGGCAGCCGTGGCTTCTTATGGGGCGGCCAGCAGATAGAAGAGATGGGGGGGCGGGATTTATCCCGCGCGGGGCTTCAGCCCCGCTCTGCCGCCCTTCAGGCATCGCTATGTTTGCGGCGCCGCGATGTGTGCGCCCGGAAGCGCGAAGTCGTCGCTAGTCCACACGGAGGCGGACGATGGCGTGTCATGCCGTATGATGGACGTATGACGGAATTGTGTTTGAAGTTGTCCAAGATTCCGACGCCGGTTATTGCGCCGAATGCCTGACGCAGAACATCTTTACGCAAGGAGACACCTGGGAAGAATTGCGCCGCAACGTCATCGAGGCGACGACCGCGTTCTTTTTTGACCGGGAGCCGCCCGAGATGGTCCGGCTTCACCTTGTCCGGGACGAAATCATTTCTGTCGCATGAGGGTGCCACGCGACGTCTCGGGCGCCGACCTACAGCTAATTAATTAGCAACCAGCAGGGCAGACCACCAAAAGCGATGGTCTGCCCCGCGGCGGCGCATGGCGCCGCCCCACAGGTCTGTCCTATGGGAAAATACCCCGCACCCGCGTGGCTTCCGCTACGCGCGAAACGGCCAGGATATACGCTCCCGTCCGCATGTCCGTCCGATAGCTTTCCGCCGTGCCGTAGACTTCCTTGAAGGCCGCGTTCATGGTCCGCTCCAGGTATTGGTTCACCTCGACCTCGGTCCAGAAGAAGCCGTACAGGTCCTGCACCCACTCGAAGTACGATACGGTGACGCCGCCGGCATTGCACAGGATATCCGGGATCACCAGCACGCCGCGCGCGAACAGTTCTTTGTCGGCGCTCGGGGTGGTCGGGCCGTTGGCCGCTTCGGCCACGATCTTGGCCTTGATGCGGTCCACGTTGTCCATGGTGATGGTATTCTCGAGCGCGGCGGGCACCAGCACGTCGCACTTCAGTTCCAGCAGGTCTTTGTTGGTGATGAAGTCGCATCCGGGGAAGCCGACCACGGTGCCGGTCTCGTCCTTGAACTTCATGACCGCCACGGGGTCCAGGCCCGCGCCGTTGTAAATGCCGCCCTTGGAGTCGCTGACGGCCAAAATGCGCGCGCCGTCCTCATGCAACAGCTTGGCGGCGATGCTGCCGGCATTGCCGAAGCCCTGCACCACGACGGTGGCTTTCGGGAGCGCGATGCCCTTGATCTCGCACGCCGCCCGGGTGGTGTACTGGCAGCCGCGCGCAGTGGCCTCGTTGCGGCCCTTCGATCCGCCCAGGCTGAGCGGTTTGCCGGTGACCACGCCCAGTTCGGTATGGCCGTGCAGCATGCTGATGGTGTCCATGAACCAGGCCATGGTCTGGGAGTTGGTGTAGACGTCCGGCGCGGGAATGTCGCGGTCGGGCCCGATAATCGGGGAAATCTCGGTGGCATACCGCCGGGTCATACGCTCCAGTTCATTGAGCGACATCTGCTTGGGGTCGCAGCGCACGCCGCCCTTACCGCCGCCATAAGGGATGTTGACGACGGCGCACTTCCAGGTCATCCAGGCGGCCAAGGCTTTCACTTCGTCCAGGGTGACGCCCGGGTGATACCGGATGCCGCCTTTGGCGGGGCCGCGCGACAGGTTGTACTGCACGCGGTAGCCTTCGAATACCTGAATTCGCCCGTCGTCCATGCGCACGGGGATGGAAACAATCAATTGTCTCTTGGGTTGTTTCAGGATGGCTCGCAGTCCTTGGTCCAGCTTCAAGTGATCGGCCGCGGTATCGAATTGCTCTTGGGCGATCTCAAACGGATTCAGGACCTCTTTGGTCAATACGGCTGTACTCATGCTTTCTCCTTATATTAGAAAGAGCCTGCGGTAACAAGCTCCTCGTGTTCCTGCACTTGCCGGGCGATGCCCACTTGGTGAAGTGGCACACCGCGGCGGCAAAAATCGCATGCGCCGGCCTCGGCGTAATAGCTGGCATCCAGTTTGGCCAGGTAGAAAAGCGGCAGCGTTCCGAAGCCGCGGGTCTGCGGCGTCGGCTGATAGATCAGGACGGCCATTGCCACCACCTGTGCCCCGCGGGCTTCGAGCAACCGGCGCGCCTCGGTGAGCAACATGCCGGAGCGCAGTATATCGTCGACCAGGACGACCTTTTCGCCCGGCACCGGCTCCAGAAACTGGCGAAAACGCATGGGCACGTCGCGGCCGTCCTTCTCGGCCCAATACACCTGGCCGGCGCGCAACGCTTCGCAGAGTCCGTAGGCCACCGGCAGCCCGGCGGGGGTGGCGGAAACGATGGACAGCTCCGGAATGATCGCACGGAGTTCGGAGTTGGCGCGCAGTTTGCGGCTCAGGCCGACACTTAGCGTCTTGGCGTTGCGATGATAACGCATGGCCAGCGCCGTTTCCAGGTTGATATCGGTGTGCAGTCCGTTTAGGCACTCGAAGTGCCCCTTTTGCAAGGCGCCGGTCTCGCGCAGCAGCGCGAGCACCTCGTCCTGGGTGGGAACCAATTCCATGGCTTACCTGCCTTTCGGTGACGACTACATAGTAGCAGAGGTTTTTATCTTTATCTACCGTGTGGGGCAGGCTCGCAGCCTGCGCGGCCTCGTAGGCCCGCTCTTCGGCGAGCGAAGCTCGCCTTGCGCGGGGCTAAAGCACCGCGCGGGATAAATCCCCCCCCCCAAGAACGCTTGCCCCAAAAGGCCAAAGTCCAGAGGCGAGCTTCGCTCGCCCGTGTCGGCAGGAGTGCCGACACGGCACGCACGAGTGCGTGCGCCACGAGGGCTACCCAACTGAAATGGCCAATCTCCAGCGGCGAGCGAAGCTCGCCTTGCACAGGCTTCAGCCGGGCTTCAGCCTGCGGCCAAGATTGGCCGCCCTCCAAGCAGCGGCTAATTTACCAACGTAACCGCCAGCACCACCACGTTGCGATTCTGCGGAAGGGTGATGGCTTTCACGGTTTTCGTGTTGTTCAAGCCGAAGGCATATCCGTACAGATAAAGGACCCGGTTGTCTATGGTTCCGGTGCTGTTGTCCCGGTAATTCATGGGCACCGCTTGCGATTCGCCGGGATAGTTCTGCGATGTACACCAGTCGCTCAAGCTCTGCGTGAACGTGGTGGTGGTGCCGTCGCTATACTGTACGGCGAACGTCTGGCCGGCCTGGTTCCCGTTCACCCCCGCGGCCAGCAGCTTCAGCGTACTGAACTTGCCGGCTGGGAGCGCCAGAGTCTGTCCGCTCACCGCGTCGGACGCCGCCATCGGTCCGAGGCTGAATACGGTCCCACCCACGTTCTGGCTCGCGCCCAGCAATATGCCCGAATAGGAACGCCCCCCCGCGTCCAGTCCTCCGCCGGTGAAGGGAAGGTAGTCTACGGCGCTGCCGGACACGTTGTAATACGGCGCCAGGTTGACAGGGACGGTCCCCGCGCTGGGCGCCGCCACGGTCAAAGTCAACACCGCGGTTTGGGTCACGCCGCCCGATGCCGCGGTCACCGTCACTTTCGATGTGCCCGCGGACGCGCTGCCAATGGCGGTGAATGTCCCCGTGAATACGCTGGAGCCCGCGCCGGGGCCGTTCAACGGACTGAAGGACGCGGTCACGCCGTTGGGCAGACCCGCGGCCGAGAGCGCCATGTTCCCTAAGGTTCCGCTGAGCGCCGTTATGGTGATGGCGGTAGCCCCGTTGGCGCCCTGAACCACGGTCAGGCTGGCCGGCGCCAGTGCCACGGCGAAGTTCGGCGGAGTGGCTGCCGTCACCGTCACCGTGATCGTAAGGGCCGCCGTGAGACTGCCTGAAGTACCCTTGACGGTAACCTGCGACGCGCCAACCGCGGCGGAGGCTGCCGCCGTGAATGTGAGCGTGCTGGCCGCATTCGTGCTGGCCGGGCTGAACGCGGCCGTAACTCCCGTGGGTAACCCGGAGGCGGTCAAGGCGACGGTGCCACCGAATCCTCCCAGCGGCTGGACGCCGATGGACGCACTTCCGGCGCCGCCCGCCGGCACGTTCACGTTGGGCGCCGAAGAGGTCAGGTTGAAGCCGGATACGGCGGCCGCCACCGTCAAGGCGATAGTGGCTTTCGCCGAAAGGCTGCCGGACGTCCCGGTCAGGGTCACGGTCGCCGAACCGGTCGGCGCCGTAGCGCTAGCCGTCAGCGTCAGCGTAACCGTGGAACCGGTGGCGCCCGGACTGAATGCCGCCGCCACGCCGGTTGGCAATCCGCCGACCGCCAGGTTCACGGTGCCGGTGAAGCCGTTCACCGCCGCCAATGTGATCGTACTGGTGCCCGACTGCCCCTGCTGCACGCTTAGGCTGGCCGGCGCCGCCGCCAACGTAAAGCTCGGCCCGGCCGCAACGGTCAAAGCCACGGTGGCCTTGGCCGAAATGCTGCCCGAGGTTGCCGTGACGGTTGCTGTAACCGCACCGGTCGATGCCGAAGAGCTGGCCGTTAACGTCAGCGTGCTGGTGGAACTGGTGCTGGCCGGACTGAATGCCGCCGTCACGCCCGGAGGTAAACCGGCGATCGCCAGGTTAACGTTGCCAGTGAATCCTTTCGCCGGCGCCACGGTCACCGTGCTGGTTCCCGACGCCCCCTGCGCCACGCTCAAGCTGGCTGGCGCGAGCGTTATGGCGAAGCCCGGCGGAGGCGCCACCGTTACCGCGATGGCGACTGTGGCGGTGAGGCTGCCGGAGGTTCCCTTGACGCTAAGCTGCCACGTTCCCGCCGCCGCCGAACTGGCCGCCGTGAGAGTGAGCGCGCTGGACGCTGTTGCGCTCGCCGGACTGAACGACGCCGTGACCCCCGTGGGTAACCCCGACGCGGCAAAGGCTACGGTTCCACCGAAGCCCCCCGCCGGCTGCACGGCGATGGTCGCGGTCGCGGTGCCGCCGGCTGCCAGGTTCACGCTGGTAGGCGAAGAGGAAAGAGTGAAGCCGGGCGGGGGAGCCACCGTCAAGGCTAGCGCGGCCTTCGCCGAAATACCGCCGGAGGTAGCGGTGACCGTCAGGGTCGCCGAACCGGGCACCGCCGATGCGCTGGCCGTAAGTGTCAGCGTGCCGGCCGAGCTGATGCTGGCTGGATTGAATACCGCCGTCACGCCGGCAGGCAATCCGGCGACCGTCAGGCTCGCGGCGCCGGTGAAGCCGTTCAGCGGCGCGAGTGTGAGTGCGCTCGATCCCGACGTCCCCGGTGTCACGCTCAGGCTCGCGGGCGCGGCAGCCAACGTAAAGCTGGGCGCCGGCTTAACCGTCAGGCCGATCGTGGTGGACGTGGACGATGCGCCCACGGTCCCAGTCACCGTGACGGTGGCGGACGCCGGCGCAGCCGAAGAGGCGGCGCTGAATGTGACCGTACTCTTGGTGGCCGTGGCCGCCGGGTTGAACGCGGCTGTCACCCCGCTGGGCAGGCCCGCCACCGTCAGGGCGACTGTGCCGGTGAATCCGGTCTTAGGCGTTACCGTGATGGTATCGGCGGCGCTGGCCCCTTGTACCACGCTTAGGGTGGCGGGAGAGGCCGCCAGCGAGAAGAGCGCCGGAGGAACCACCGTCAAGGCGATGGTGCAGGCAGCGCTCAGGCTGCCCGACTTGCCCGTCACCGTCACCGTGGCTGCGCCCGCCGCGGCGGTGGCGCTGGCCGCGAAGGTTAACGTGCTCGCAGTGGACGCGCTGGCCGGGCTGAACGATGCGGTCACCCCGCTCGGCAGCCCGGAGACGGTCAGGCTTACCGCGCCGTTAAATCCATTGGCGGGTCCAACCGCGATACTGGCCGTGCCGGTGGCGCCCTGCACGATGGTGACGGCCGTGGGCGTAGCTTGCAGGCTGAAAGCCGGCGCGGCCGTCACCGTCAGACTCAGTGCCACACTCGCGTTAAGGTTTCCGGAAATGCCTTGCACCGAAGTGGTATAGGCGCCGGGTACGGCGCCGCTCGCGGCGGTGAGCGTTAGCTGGCTGGAGCCATTTGCGGTGACACTGCCCAACGTTCCCGTGACGCCGCTGGGCAGTCCCGACACGCTCAGGGTAACGGCGCCGGTGAAGCCGTTGCGCGGGGTGATTTGAATCGTGGCCGCCACGCTGGACCCGCCTGGCACCGATACGGTAGTGGGAGAAGCCGAAAGCCCGAACGACGGCGCGCCGGGCATCGAAGTCAAATCGTTGATCAACGGCTGGCCCGCGGGCGTGCCCCAACCGGTCGCCAGATCATAACCTGCCAGCGCGGAGAAGCCGTTGCTGCCCGTGGTAATGTCATGCATGTCGCCGTTGTAATCGGCTCCCGCGCCGATCGCATAGATGGCCGGGTTCAGAAAGCCGACCGCGGGATTTCCACTGGCCGCCGCTTTTTGGTTGGCCAAAGCCATAAAGCCGGCCCACAACGGCGTCGCGGCGCTCGTTCCACCCACGGAAATCCATTCTCCGTTGTTGCAGATCAGGAAGATCTGTACCGCCGCCAGCAAAGCCACGTCCGGAATGTTGCGCATGGTGCTCGATCCACCGATCGCCGCCATGTTCAAGCTCTGTTGATAGCTGGGGATGGTGTAGCTGCTGCTGATCCCGCCGCCGCCGTCGTTCCATGTGGTTTCCGATACCCACGACCCGCCTGGGCCGGTGGTGGTCAGGGCCGTTCCGCCCACGGACGTCACGTTGGGGTCGTCCGCGGGCGGCCAGATCCCGCCTATGAAAGCGCCGCTGTCGCCGGCCGCCGTAAAGAACGATTGCCCCTGCGCAATCATCTCGAGGAAGATCTGTTCCGTGGTGGCATCGATCGGATAAAACATCCACGAACAACTCAGTTGCTTGGCGATATTGTCCGTGGCCATGCGATTCAGAACGTCGTCCCAACTGGTGCCCTCGTACACGATGATGTTGGCGCCCGGAGCCATGAACCCGGCCATCATGATGTCCAGGGTCACTTCGATATTTTCGCTGCCCGCCGCGCCGCTGAAACCATCCAGCAGCACGGTAGAGACGGACACCGGCGGCAATCCCGCCTGGGCGAAGTTCGCCTGTACGTCGGCCGCGAAGAAGCCGTCGAGTTCGAAAAGTCCGATGGTCTGCCCCGTGCCCGTCAGCGCCACGCCCGGCGCGTAGGCCGCCCGGAAATCGTTGCCGAAAAACAGACCGGAGGGTCCCGATCCGGTCGTCATCGGCTGGACCGCGGCGAAGGGCGCCACTTTCAGATCCGCCGGCCTCGGCAGCGCGAAGTTGTCCAGTCCGGCGATATCCACTACCGCGACATCGACATCCAGCGACGGGTCCCGGTCGGGCGCGAAGAACCGTCCGCGCGTTTCGTGCTCCCAAACGGCCATCTTCACGTGCAGCGTCTTCTCGATCGCTGAAACCGGTCCCGCGACGTCCAGGATCATGCGGTTCGGGTGCGTTCCCGAAACGGTAAAGCCATTCGCCTGGAAGAATTCGATCAGCCTGTCGTAATCCCGCTGGGTAGGGCCAAAGCGCCCGGCAAATTCGCGCGCATTCAAATAGCGCCGGTAGTTGGCGCTTTCCCGATCGGATAGCCGTTCCAGAAAACCGTCGAGGTCCTCGCGATTGCGCAGCGGCAGGCCCACGGCCAGATTCAGCCGCGCCAAGCCGGAGAGCGGGCCTAATCGGCGCGACCCGGCAACGCCTTTCGGCACGTGGTTTTGGAATACTTGAACGGGTGCGGCGGCGGCCGGCACGGCGTACCCCATTACTCCCATGTAGATCGCAAGGCCAACGGTCCTCGATAAAGCCATGATTTCGGATTCTTCCTTTGCTAGCGGATGCGGCCCAGACCGTACAGGCCCGGCTGTGCGCAGCCAAGCGCGTGCACGATTGGAACCATGTTTCGCTTATCGGCAAAGGAAACGGTTTCCGTCGGGGAAAGTGGGGCAGGCTCGCGCCTGCGCGGGCCTCGCAGGCCCGTTCTCGGCGCGCTGGAATTTCAGCGCAGCTTTTCCTCCACACTGCGGATCTTGTCTTCCATATGCTGTTCGCGGTCGGTGCGCGTGCCAAAGCGCAAAGTCGACGAGATGCGCGGCGCGCCCATGGCGTGAACCACCTCGTGGCAGCGTTTGATGGCGGCGAAGACGTCGTCCCACTCGCCTTCGATGTTGGTGCCGTAGGCGTGCAGCTTGGTTTTGAGGCCGGCCTCGGCGAGCACCCGCTCGCAGGCGGCGACTTCTTTGGATACGGACGTCCCGATGCCGATAGGGACCACGCAGAGATCTGCAATGACTTTCATGGAACCGCCTCCTGGCGGACAAACCGGCAGTGGGTGAGTTTGGATTTGAGCCGGCTGAAAGCCGGCTGCGGGCAGAATTGCCCGCCCTCCGAAACCAAAATGACCCACTACCGACAAACCCAGTCTAGCGCCGGGCATGGGGGATGGCCGGCCGGATTAGGCCACGCACATGTGGATGTACGGAAAAATCCCGGCGCGCCAGCGTCGCATGTTGCACGCCCCCGAATCGCTGCTAAATTAGCTCTGATAGAGAGCCGGAACATCCGTGAAACGGTCCGCGGTTTCGGCGCACTATGCCCTTGGAGGTTTTATGAGATTTGCCGGCTTCACGCTCGCGCTAGCGGGCATTTTCGCAGGTAGCGCATTCGCGCAAACGCCCACGGTCACCCAACTGGCGAACATCTACAGTTGGACCTTGCCGGGGCTGCCGAATTATGGCACGGCGCGAGGTTCTATCTTCGCCATTTTCGGCGCCAATCTTTCGTCCACCACGGTGCCCTTGCAAGCCGCACCCCTTCAAACCACACTGAGTGGCGTATCGCTCAGCGTGAAGGTGAATGGCGCCACCACGCAACCCTTGCTCTATTACTTGAGCCCCACTCAGATCAATGCGGTTCTGCCGTCGGCGACGCCGGTTGGTACGGGCACCATCACCGTGACCACCAGCGGGGGTGTCAGCGCGGCCTTTCCCATCCAGGTGGTGGAAAGCGACTTTGGTCTGCTGACATTTAACTACGGCGCCGGGCAGTTGGCCGGCTTCGACGCGAATAATAACTACGCCTACCTGGGCTTTTCCGAGGCCGCCAACCCGGGCGACATCCTGGAGCTATGGGGAACCGGGCTGGGCCCGGTCGCGGACGACAACAAAGGGGGAGCCGTCAGCGATCCGGTGGAGGTGGATATCGGCGGCATTTCGGCCAAGGTGCTCTATCATGGGCGGTCGTCCTACACCGGGCTGGATCAGATCAACGTCCAGGTTCCGGCAGGAGTATCCGGCTGCAATGTCTCGGTGGCGGTGGTCACCGGCAGTTATGTGAGCAACTTCGCGACGCTGCCGGTCGCCGCCAGCGGCCGCACGTGCTCCGACGCCGCGAATCCGATTTCGATCTCCGTGCTGGACGGCGCCGCCCAATCGGGCTCGCTGAGCATCGGCGTCGTGGCGCTGATCGAGGCCACTACGCCGGCGACCGTCGTTGGCGGGCAGTCGTTCGGCGGCGGCACCCTCGAATCCGGTTTTGCCGGTTTCTTTAAGATCACGTACAGCCAACTCACCCAGGGAGCCACGGCTACCGGGGGAGGAGCCACCTCGCTGGGCAGTTGTGTCGTCAATTTTTACAACGCGAGCAGCGCCAGTACGACCCCGCCGGGATTTAAGTTCACCTACCTGAACGCCGGTCCGGACGTGAATATCAGCGGACCGGACGGCGCCCTGGCGATGCCTCTCACGAGCGAGGGGGGAATCGAAGTCTACGCCACGCCGCCCACGGCCACAGCTTTCATTCCGGCCTCCGGCGGCAGTTTCAGTTTCAATAACGGCGGCGGCGGCCCGGACGTCGGCGCGTTCGCCACGCAGCTCCAACTGACCTCTCCGTTGACCTGGACGAACATGGACAGCATCTCGACGGTCACGCGGTCGAACGGGCTGACGGTGAATTGGACTGGCGGCGATCCCAGCACCTACGTCAGCATCACGGGCACTTCGTTCGGATCCTTAAACAATAGCGACAGCTCTTTCGTGGTGGGCGACTTTACTTGCCAGGCGCCGGTTGCGCCAGGCACGTTTACGGTACCTGCCTCCGTGTTGCTATCGCTGCCCCCCAGTTTCACTCTTTTGGGTGTTTCCACATCCAATCTGTCGGTCGCCAACGTGACGGCGCCGGTGAGCTTTAGCGCGACGGGCCTGGACGTGGGATGGGCCGAGGCGAGCGTCGAAAACAGCATAATTGTGACTTACCAGTAGATGCATTATGGGGTGACTACGGCGCCGCCGCCGGCCCGCTATCCGGGATGTCCGGAATGGATGGAGCGCGACCGGCGCCCGCCCCAGGTATCAATCTTTTGCGAAGTCCGAGCCGCTCGATGAGCTGCCCGCGGACAATCTCGGTCAGAGTGATCGGCTTGCGTGCGCCCTGCTGGGCCGCCGCAACGCTATGGTCCTGTGCGCCTGTGGCCGGCGTGGCCAGAAGAGCGTGCAGGCCGCCGGAATTGGCCGCGCCAAACCCTGCGATCCCGCCGCTGGAATTGATACTCGTGGCCCACAGCGGATACAGGGGAGAATCGGCCGGAACCAAGGTGTTGAGGTCGGTCATCGCGCCGTTCCGCCAGACGAACGCCCGTGGGACTGCCGCCAGGTCAAACGACAGGCCGACCACCACGCCGCTGTCGTTTTATCCACACGCCGCCGCTTGCAACGTCCCCGGGAAGCGCGCCCAGATCCTGCATTTTACCCGTCTCCTTAGTGCATAGGAAGGCGTCCGTCAAATAGCTCGGCGTGGTGTTCGCCGTCAGGGCCGAAGCCCCCACCACCTGACCTTGTCGTTCATGTTCAAAGAGACATTTGCCGGTCCGCCGAGGCTGCCAAGGTCTGAGTCTCCAGATCAATCCGCCCGCGGGCTCCGAGTTTACTTGGAACCCAGGCTTCCGGCATCTCTTTGTCGCCGGACGGCAGAACTGCGGCCTATATCGCGACGGACCACGGCAAGGCGGCTCTGTGGGTGCATCCGCTGGACGGCGCGACCGCGCGGGTGCTCGCCGGAACCGAAGACGCAGGATTGCCATTCTGGTCCCCGGATAGCAAGTCCGTCGCATTCTTCGCGCACGGTAAGTTGCAGCGAGTCTATCTGGCGGGCGGCGCGCCGCAGACGATCTGCGATATCGGCGAAACCCGCGGCGGATCCTGGAGCGACGGAGTCGGCGGCCTCATGTTGTCGCCGGGATTGATGAAGTTTGTGTTGGTGGCATCACCGCACTATGGTCAAACCTTTCACGACACGAATTGGTATCGGCATCAAACTCCTGCTTGGAATGCAAGGCAGGGCGCCGGTAGAATTGCGTATCTTTTCACGTACTAAACAGTGCTCCGAGGGCGTTCCAGACGCTTTTGGCGCGGCCGGCGGTTTGGCTGCCAGCCGCCCCATCCGCCCCTAGTCCGGCAGAAAGCCCCGATCCAGCGTCTGTTCCAGCGTGTAAGGCCAGGAACTTGGAAATCGATCCCTTTTGAGACCCGTATCGAGCGTCGCCAAGTGGACGGCGTGATCGTACTCCTGGTCGATCCATTTCGCCAGCTCCTGCCGGAAGCTCGGGTTGTCGTCCAGCAGCTTGCCAATCCGGAAGCGCTGTTCGGCGATCATGCTCTGCCAGCTTGCGCTCCGCTTCATGGGTTGTACCTGCCATTTCAGAAGGTGCTGGATCAGCCGCGCCAAGCGGCTTTGCATGGCGCGCCGTTCGCGTTTGGCCATATCCTCGATTTCCTCGGCAATGTGGTTCAGATCGGCCTCCGCGACGCGGCCGGAGCGCAGCAGTTCGGCGTTTCGCACGGCCCACTCCGCGAAGTCCCGATCATATAGCTCCGCAGCATTCATGTCTTCAATTATGCGCCATATGGCAAAGCGTTGGTAGTTTGGCCGGCAGGGCCGGCGTAGAAGCCGGCCGCAGGACTGGAGCCCTGCCCCACTAGCGCCCCGCGTCTCGGCGTCGCGTTTGCATTTCCCCACCCTCCGCGTTACACTCAGGGGTTTCAAATCCGAAACTCGCTCGGAAACCGTCAAGAGGCGCTATCAGTGAAACTCGCTCCGGTAGATTATGTCATTCTCGCCCTGTATTTCGCCTTTGTCCTAGGCATCGGCTGGAGGCTCCGCAAGCGGATCTCCTCCAGCGGCGACTTCCTCATGTCCGGGCGCTCGGTCCCCGTCTGGATTACCAGTCTGGCCTTCATCGCCGCCAATCTGGGCGCGGTGGAACTTATCGGCATGGCCGCTTCCGGCGCCAAGTACGGCATCATGACCGCGCATTTCTATTGGCTGGGCGCCATCCCCGCCATGCTGTTCATGGGCATTTTCATGATGCCGTTCTATTACGGCAGCAAGGCTCGTTCGGTGCCCGAATACCTGAAGATGCGCTTCGACGAGAAGACTCGCGCCTTCAACGCCTTTTCCTTCGCGGTCATGACCATCTTCTCCTCCGGCATTTCCATGTATGCCCTGGGGCTATTGCTGCACCTGGTGCTGGGATGGAGTTTCGATGTTTCCGTGCTGGCTTCGGCGGCCATCGTGCTGGCGTATACGTTCCTCGGTGGCCTCACCAGCGCTATATATAATGAGGTGCTGCAGTTCCTGCTCATCGTGATGGGTTTCGCGCCGCTGGCCATTTTATCGGTCAGCAAAGCCGGAGGGTGGCAGGGCATGGTATCGCGTCTTCCACCCAACATGACGCACGCCTGGAGCTATATGGGCAGTCCCACCGAAAACCCCATGGGCGTCGAGATCTTCGGCATGGTGGCAGGCCTCGGCTTCGTGCTCTCGTTCGGCTACTGGTGTACGAATTTTCTGGTGGTCCAGCGCGCCATGGCCGCCGATTCCATGTCGGCCGCCCGCCGCACGCCCCTGATCGGCACATTGCCCAAGATGTTTCTGCCGTTCATCGTCATCATGCCCGGCATCGCTGCGCTCGTGCTTTCGAAGATGAACCTGGGTTACGCCTTCCCTCTGAAAGCCACCGGCGGCCCGGACTACGATCAGGCCCTCACCACGCTTATGGCTCAGTTCTATCCCGCGGGCCTGTTGGGCGTCGGCATGACCGGACTCATGGCTTCCTTCATGTCCGGCATGGCGGGCAACGTCACGGCGTTCAACACGGTATTTACCTACGACATCTACCAGAGCTACATCCGCCCCGGCGCACCCGATCGCCACTACCTGACGGTGGGCCGCGTCACGACCGTCGTCGGCGTGCTGCTCTCCATCGCCGCCGCTTACCTGGCCACCCGCTACAACAACATCATGGACCTGCTGCAGTTGGTCTTCGGCTGCGTGAATGCGCCGTTGTTCGCCACCTTCCTGCTAGGCATGTTCTGGAAGCGCACCACCGCGCACGGCGCATTCTCCGGATTAACCCTGGGCACCCTCGCCGCCGTCCTGACCCTCTCGTCCACCACGGCCGAGGGCAAAGGCGGCTGGATCGCCAACCTTTATACCTTCCCGTCGCAAATGGCGCAGAACTTCTGGATCGCCATCGTCGCGTTTACCACCTGTCTGGTCATCTCCCTGGCGGTCAGCATGTTCACCACGCCGCGCACCGATAAGGACATGGAAGGCCTGGTCTACGGCCTCACCAAGGTTCCGCACGACGCCACCGCCAAGTGGTATCAACGCCCCGCGCCGCTGACTGTTATCGTAGTGATATTGCTGCTCATCCTTAATATTTGGTTTAGATGATATGGATCTGAGAGTGCCTTCGGGCTGGTTCTTCACTCTGGTTGGCCTCATCCTGATAGGGATGGGCCTATTCGCGCCGCACGCCTACGCCGCGCCGCTCACGACTGACAACGTGAACCTGTATACCGGCGCTTGCATGCTGGTCTTCGGGCTCTTTCTGCTGCTGATGGCCTGGCGCGCCACACAACGGGGAACGGGGAGCAATCCGTGATCGACGCCTTCCGGCGGCTCTATGGATCCGCGGATGGCATCCGCGTCTTCCGTGCCCCGGGCCGCGTCAACTTAATCGGCGAACATACCGATTACAACCTGGGCTTCGTGCTGCCCGTGGCGCTCGATCTGGCTACCTATGTGGCCACCGCGCCGGCGAGCGATGCCAAACTGCGAATTTATTCGGAAGACCGCGACGAATCCGCCGAGTGGCCGATCGCCGATATCGCCACACTCAGTCCGCGCCGCCACTGGACCGACTATCCGATCGGCGTGGCGCAGGAATCGATCCGCGCCGGACTCGCCGTCGAGCCGGCCAACCTCCTCATTCGGAGTACAGTGCCGGAGGGATCGGGCCTAAGTTCCTCGGCCGCGCTGGAGGTGTCTACGGCGCTGGCCCTGCTCGGCAGCCGGCGCATGGCTCCTCTCGAACTGGCCCGTCTCTGTCAGCGGGCCGAGCGCAACTTCGTCGGCATGCCCTGCGGCATCATGGACCAATACATCTCCGTATTCGGCGAAGAGCGCGCCGCTATCTGCATCGACTGCCGCAGCCTGAAGCATCAGGTCGTGCGGCTTCCCCAAGGCGCGGCGTTCGTCGCCGTCAACACCATGGTCAAGCACGAACTGGCCGGCTCCGCCTATAAGGAACGCACCGAGCAATGCGCGGCTGCCGTGGATGTGGCGCGCCGCCGCCATCCGGGCGTCGAGAGCCTGCGCGATGTGACGCCGGCTATGTTCGAGGTGACTGAATCCGCCATGGAGCCCATCATCGCGCGGCGCGCGCGGCACGTGGTGACTGAAAATGCGCGCGTCGTGCAGTTCGTGGCCGCCTGCCGCGAGGGCGCCATCGAGCGCATGGGCGAGCTGTTCGAGGCGTCGCATCGCAGCCTGCAGCACGATTACGAAGTCAGTTGCGACGAGTTGGATTTCCTGGTGGATGCCGCGCTGGGGATCGAAGGAGTCTACGGTGCGCGCATGACCGGCGGGGGCTTCGGCGGCTGCACCGTCAACCTGATGCGGCCCGACATCGTGGAACATTTCGAGCGCGAGATATCCCGGCTATACCACGAGCGTTTTGGCATCCAACCCCGGATTTATCCCTGCAGGCCCTCCTGGGGTGCGGAAGAAGAAAAGAATTTGGAGAAGATTCCGGCCGTCGCGCAACTATTAGGCTAAAGAAACATCCTCATGGACGGCTCGACCCCGTCCGAAACGTCGTCTCGTGCGCTGAGGGGCCGGCTTCGTAACCGGTCCCTCCTTCTCACCAGGAGGGCGGGCAGTTCTGCCCGCAGCCGGCTTTCAGCCGGCTTAGCAGGGCTGAAGCCCAGCGCGGACTAAAGTCCGCCCCCCACGTGTTATTTTTGGTACAAATAGGCGAGGGCACCGGTGAAGATCAGTCTGCCGATTTTTTTCGTTGCAGCCGCGCTGTTTGCGCAACAAAGCCCCCCAAAGCCCGAAGACCTCTGCGGAATCGCCGGCCAGGCGACCAATGCCGCCACCGGCGCGCCAGTGAAGAAAGCGGAACTGGTTCTGACACGTATCGATGCGGATCCTCAGACCACTTACTCCGCCGCCACGGACCGGGACGGGAAGTTCGCCATGCGGGACATCGAGCCAGGTAAGTACCGGCTCTCGATCAGGGCGAACGGATTCGTGGAAGTGAACTATGGCGCACGCGGGCACAACCTGGTTGGCACGGCTCTGGCGCTGGACGCCGGACAGATCCTAAAAGACGTGAACCCAAAATTGACGCCGCAGGGAGTCATCGCCGGACGCATCGTGGATGAGGACGGCGACCCGGTGGTGCACGCCGAGGTGGCCGCGCAGAGCTATCGCCGCGTGGCTGGGCGCAAACGCCTGGTTCCAGCCGGCACGGCAAGCACTAACGATTTAGGCGAATACCGAATATTCGGACTGGCGCCTGGCCGGTATTATGTGAGCGCTACCACGCTGAGGCCAAGCTCGGATCGCTCGGCCATACCGCCGCCCGACGAAAGTGAAGTGCCGACCTACTATCCAGGCGGTATCGATATCGCCACGGCAGTCGCCGTAGACGCGCCCCCCGGCGCGGACCTGCACGCGATGAACATTATCCTCGCGAAGACTCACACGGTACGCGTGCGGGGACACGTAAACAACCCGGGCGGCGGAAGGCCGAACGTGATCATCCTGTTAACGCCGCGCGACCGGTCAGGCTCGTGGGGCGTGGGGGACAAGAGTGGCGCGGACGCGCAAGGCAACTTCGAATTTCGCGGCGTGCGGCCGGGCATTTACTGGCTGGAGACCAGGTTTCTTGCCGAGCGGACTTTGTTCATGCGGCAGGTCATCGAGGTGGGCAACGGTAACATAGACGACGTCGCCGTGACCCTGACTCCCGGTGTGGACTTGAAGGGGCTGGTCAAAGCCGAGGGGCCGGACGGCGGGGTTGACCTTGCCGGTATCCACATCGTACTGCAAGCCCGCGACGCGGCCGACTCGTACCCCAGGCCATACGGCCGCGGCCAAGGCGACGGGACGTTTACGCTGCTACAGGTTGGACCGGAACATTACGACTTCTACTTAAGCGGCCTTCCGGAAGGCTACTATGTGAAGTCCGTCCGCGCGGGCGACCAAGAGGTGCGCGATTCCGGATTGGATATGACCGCCGCTCCGGCCGGGCCGCTTAGCGTGACGATCGCGCCGGGCGCGGGCCGGATCGATGGCATAGTGGTGGACGATCAGCAGGCCGCCGCGGGCGCTTTGGTGGTCCTGATTCCGGACGATGCCAGACGCCGGGCGCGCCGTGACTCATACCCTGTCGCCACCACCGACCAGTACGGCCTGTTCACACTCAAAAACATCAATCCCGGCGAGTACAAATTATATGCTTGGGACGATATAGAATCCGAAGCCTACATGGACCCCGACTTCATGAAGCCATTCGAAAGTCGGGGCCTGCCCATGAGTATCCACGAAAACAGCAAGGAAACCGCGCAGTTGGCGCTGATTTCCGCAGTCCCATAACACCTGTGTCGAGCCGCGGCCGATCCCTCGACGACCTGTCGGTGCGAACGCCCGATCCGCCGCATGCGAATCGTTCCACCAGACTGACGCGCCGGCTCGGGCGTTCAGCGGAACCGTAACCATCTGGGATACTCACGGCAAAACCATCGCGCTGCACGCAGAGGTTTTGATCTCGAGTTGCCGATTCGCGATGGGTTCCGGTGCAGCCGATAGAAACGTTCCAGGCGCTCAGGGCTGTTCCGTCGCGGCCTGCATCTCTTGCAAGAGCCGTTCGCGCTGGCGCCGCAGCTTGCCCACGGCATATATCTCGTTAACCCACCAGACGATGCCGAACACGCGGTGTAAACCGCGAACGAGGCCAGTTGCGGCCAGGCTGGCTGGCCGGCGGCCCTGTTCGCCATCACGATGCCCGCGCTGGCCAGCAACAACCCCACATAAGGCGGCAGCAGGTACCAATACTTCACATTCTTGAGCAGGCGAATCTGGTGGTCGTACTTGCGCAGCAGCGCCCGCTCGAAATCGGCGGCGCTGCGATCCGGCGCGGGCGGCGGCGCTTCACGGCCATAGCGCAGCATACAGAAGACGATCCACAAGCCGCTGGCTGCCACCACGAGGTGCCCGGCGCGCGCCAGCGCATTGGGCGACTTCCATGCTACAAAGGCAAAAAAGGCAGCTACCAGCACAGCCGCCAGGCACTCGCGCAAATTGCGAGCTTTAATCTTGCGGTCGAACCGCTCCGCTCTCTCCATCGCAATGGTTAACATGTCTTCTCCTTTTGTGGGCGGACCAGTGGTCTGGCCGCACCAAAGTTCATCGAGTTCGTCTTTATCGGCCATCGCCCGCCTCCCGCGCCCGAATGGCCTGGCGCAATTTCTCCCGGATGCGCGTCAGGCGCGTGGCCACGGCGCCCTCGGCGATGCCGGTCACGGCTTCGATTTCGGCGCCGCTCAAGCCTTCCAGGTGCAGCACCGTGATTTGCCGGTCCGCCGCTGCCGGTCTCCGGATGGCCGCGAACAGCATGCGCCGCTTTTCCTCCAGCAGCAGATTCTGTTCCGCGCCGGCGCCGGCCGACGGCCGATCAAACGGCTGATCGGGCGCGACTTCTCGCATCGCACGCTGCCGCTGCTTGACCGTAGCCGTGATCGCCACGTTGTGCGCGATCCGGTACAGCCATGTGCGCTCGCTCGATTCGGCGCGATAGTTGGGCAGCGCCCGCCACAGCGCTGCGGCAATCTCCTGCACCAGATCCTCGCGGTCTTCGCGGGCATCGACGTAGGCGCCCGCCAGTCGCTGCAACGCTGGAGCGTACTGCTCGAACAGCCGCAGGAACGCGGCCTTGCGGTCCTGCCCGGCGATTTCTGCCACTCACTTCCTTTCTAAACAGGTAGTCTATCGAGCGGCGGATTCCTTACCGAGCGGGCCGGCGTGGACGCCGGCCGCAGGACTGGAGTCCTGCCCCACTGCCTCCTGAATCGCATCCAGCGTGGCGTGGGCGGTGGCGGACCAGGAAAAGGCGGCGGCGCGTGCCGGTCCGGCTGTCGATAGCCGCGCGCGCAAGGCTTCATCCGCGACGAGGCGCACCATCGCGCTGCAAATCGCTTCCACATTAGCCGGTTCAAACTGCAGCGCGGCCTCGCCTGCCATCGCCGCGAGCGGCTCGATATTCGAGCAGCCGGTGGGTATGCCCGCCGCCAGAGCCTCCACCACGGGCATGCCGAATCCCTCGAAGGTGGAAGGATACAGGAACGCCCACGCGCGCGCGTATAGATCGTAGAGTTGCGCGCGCGGAATCCAGCCCGTGAACTCGACCGCGTCTGCAAGACCCAGATCCGCCCGCAGCTTTTCCAACGCCTCCGCGTGGAAACCGCGCAGGCCGGCGACTACCAGGCGGAAGTTCGGCCGTTCGCGGCGGAACTGCGCGAACGCCTGCAGCAACGCGTCCAGGCCCTTGTGCGGGTGCAGTGTCGAGACCGTCAACAGCAGCTTTTCCGGCGCGCGCCGTAATCCGAAGAACACCGGATCCACGCCTAATCGAACCACCCGCACGCGCGCCGGGGGCAATCGGTAGTAGCGGAGCACGTCCGCGCGGGTGGCGTCGGAATCCGCCAGCAGCACGGTGGCCCTGTGCGCCGACGCAAACAACAGCACGCGCCAGAATGGCAGATCGAACCAGCGGAAATGTTCCGGATGGCGCTTGTGCTGCATGTCGTGGAACACGGTCACGGCCGCGCACGGGCAGTATAGCGGTGCCGTAAATCCCGGGTTCAGCAGCACGTCCAGGCCCAGGCGTGTGGCCGCCAGCGGCAGCAGGGTTTGCTCCCAGACGATGCGCGCGGACCGGAATCGCGCGCGCACGGGTTGCGGCATGGCGTGGAAATTCGGCTGGGCGGGCACCAGATCCGGCCCGGTCTCGCGATTGGTGAAAACGAAATACTCGTTGCGGGCATCCACCTCCGCCAACGCCCGCAGCAACTGGTGCAGATAGATCTCGGTGCCGCCCACGCCGCCGGGAATCAGGTACAGGGCGTTCACGCCGATGCGCAGCGGCCGCATGTCAGTGCCCGGAATTCATCTGCCCCTGCACGATCTCCAGCATTTGCCGGGCGTGTTCGTTCGATGGATTGAGCTCCAGCGCGTGCCGGTAATCCGCGGCGGCTCCCGCGAGGTCGTTGGTATTGGCGCGTATGCCGCCGCGGTTGTCATAGATCATGTCGTAGTTGGGGTCCAGCTTTTCGGCTTGCGCCAACGCCTCCAGCGCCTCCGGCCAGCGCGACCGCTTGGCGTAGACCATGGCGATTTGCGTGTAGACGTGCGCTTTGGGATCGAGCGCCGCGGCCTCCCGCAGCTTGGCCACCGCGGCATCGGGTTCGTTCGCGCAGTCGTAAGCCAGGCCCCAATCCACCAGCACGCCGTAATCCGGCTTCTGCAGCCGGGCCGCCTCGGCATATTGCGCGATGGCATCGGGGCATTGGCCGTTAGTGTAGTAAGTGTGCGCCAATTGAAAATGTACGCGCTGCTTACCCGGCGACTTATGCGCGGCGTCTTCCCAGAGGGCGATGTCACTGGCCCAGACTTCATTGCGCCGGTAAGTGGCGAAAGCCAGCACTAACACGATGACGCTGAGCGCGGCGGCCAGCTTGCGGCGATCCATGCGAAAGCGCGCGAGCGCGTCGACGACTACCAGCAGGATGCCGATCATCGGCAGATACAAGCGCCGCTCGGCGACCGGGTCCGCGATCGGCACAAAGGAGGAGGTGGGCGCCATCAACAGCAGATAGACCAGAAAGCCGTAAGAAGCCAGCGGATAGCGCCGCCGGAAATAAATGGCGGCGCCCGCCAGCAGCAGGATGGCTGCCAGTCCGAAGATGGCGCCGTGGTCCAGTATATTTCGCGAGACCGGATACTCCCAATCTATATTCTGGCCGGCGGGGAATACCAGCAGCCGCAGATAGACGAAGAAGGCGCGGCATTGGGTGAAGAAGTATTGGTACCAGGTGAAGTCCTTCAGGCCGAAGCCCGCGCTGGGTGCGTGCGCCAGAATCCTGGCCACGAAAACCAAGCCGCTCGCCGCGACCAAAGCGATGGGGACGTAGAGGCGCCAATTTCGCCGGATGCCGCTGAATGAGAATCCAGGATTCCAGTAGTAATCCGTTAGCAGCAACAGGGCGGGCAGCACCACAGTGTGTTCTTTGGTGGCGACCGCGGCGCCGAACAAAACCAGCACCGCGATGGAGGTCTTCCAGGAAACCTCGGGTGGCCGCCGGTATAGGAAGACGGCGAAGGCCGCCAGGAGGAAGAAGACGCTCAACGATTCCGACCTGCCTGCTACATAGGACACCGATTCGGTCTGGATAGGATGGAGCAGGAAAACCGCTCCGGCGAAGGCCGGCAGCAGCCAATCGGACGACTGCGGCTGGAGCAGTTTCCGCACGATGACAAATATCAAGAAGGCATTCAGTAAGTGGATCAGGACATTAATGGCGTGAAAACCAAACGGCGCTTGCGAGAACTGGTAGTTGAGCCAGTAGCTGAACATCAGCAGCGGCCGAACGCCGGTGATCCAGGCGCTCAGCGCATTCGGAAAACCCGGCGTGCGATAGGGCTGGAAAGTGTCGTCGAAGACAAACGGTCCGCTGAGTGCGGGCGCGTACACTTGGAAGGCGGCGTACGACGCCACCGCCACGATTGCGGCGTAGATCCACCAACGCGCCGGCGGTTTTTCCGGAGCGCGTGGCTTAACTTTCGCGTGGCCCTTACGGGCTTTCGCGCGCGCTTCAGACATGTGTCCGTCCATCTCGTAAGGTTTGTAAGTGATATTCCAGAATTGCCAGACGCTGGGCGAGTGCAATGTTATCGTCGCGCAGCTTGGAGATAATTACGGAGAACCGGTAAAACATGACTAAAAATAGGCAGCCGACCACCAGCAGCAGCGCCAGTGGCGGATCGGAAAGACCCAGCTTATGCGCCGCGGCTTCCAGCAAGCCGCGCGAGCGCGAGAGAATCAAGAGGGCAGCCGCGGCCAGTAACCAGCTTACCGAATATTCGACGCGAATGTGCGCGCGCCGCACAGAGACCAGTACGAACAGCAGCAGCACGCCGCTTAAAACCGTCAATGCGTTTAATAGGCGGTCCATCCATATCCTCCGTTATGATTTTCCCGGTTTGCCGGAACGCCGCTCAGCGGGACGCCGCGCCCGCTGATCGAATTTGAGCACATTCACGAACACGCCGAGCAGCACGTGCACGATGTAGTAAATCGAACGCAAGGCCGTGATCGACGAGCGGCCGGTGGTGCGCGGGTGCATCTGGCAAGGAATCTCGAGGAAGCGGAATCGCTTGCGCTGCAACACGACAAGCGCTTCGATTTCCGGGTATTCCAGCGGAAAGCTTTTGCTGAAAACCTGCAGGGCGTTGCGGTTGACTCCCACAAAACCGGAAGTCGGATCGTGGACGCGCTGTCCCAAGATGGGGCGCAGCACCATGCGGAAGAAGCGTATGCCCAGTCCGCGGAGCGCGGCCGGACGGGCGCCGTTTCCGCCGATGAAGCGCGATCCGATCACCATCTCGCAACCCGAGGTGCGCAAGGCCGCGAAGACGCGGGGGATGTCGCGCGCGTCATGTTGCCCATCGCCATCCACCCGGATGACGTATTGATATCCCAACTCGAAGGCCAGCTTGTAGCCGGCTTGCACACAGCCGCCGAGTCCCAGGTGGTGCGGCAGCGGCAAGACTCGCGCGCCAGCCTCGCGGGCCACCACCTGCGTGGCGTCGATGGAACAATCGTCGATCACCAGCACGGGCGTTCCGGGCATGGCGGCGCGGATGGCGCGCACCACGCCTGCGACGGCGGCTTCCTCGTTATAGGCCGGCACGATGACGAGCAGCGAGTCGAGTGATGTGGACATGGTCAAAGCTCGGCTACACGCCGCGCCGAAATGGAATGCGAGCGCAGCAGGCTCCGGTAGATATGCGGCGTCACGCGCGGCGTGCGGCGGATCTGGCGGCGCTTGCGCCACAAGGCGGGCGCATGCAGCAGCAGCGCGCCGTGCGCGCGCAGCACATACCAGGGCATGCGCCAGGCGGACGCGCCCTCCAGGCGAAAACGGGCGGCGGCGCCGCGTCCGCGCAGCAGGAACAGGAAATGCCACCAATATCGCGCCAGCGACACAAAGGGCGCGGCGGCCAGCATGCGCGCGGGAAAATTCTTAGCCAGTACGAACAGCCGGTTGCGCTCCACGTAATAAGCTTTCAGCCGCGAGGCGCGTCCCGCCGAGTGGGAATAATGGTGCTCCACGACCGCCTCCGGCACGTAGAGGCAGCGCCATCCGGCCCAGCGCGCGCGCAGCCCCAGGTCGGTGTCTTCGCAGTAGAGGAAGAAGTCTTCGTCGAACAGGCCAATCTGTTCCAGCATGGTTCGGCGATAGAGCGCCGCCGAGCCGCTGGGAAACAGGACTTCTTCGGCCACCGGAAAGAACTTTGGCGGAAGCCCGTGGCCGCGCTGCTTGCTGCTGCCGTCTCCGCAAACCAGCATGCCGGCGGAATCCAGCGCCTCTTCGCCGTAAAGCCGCACCTGGGAGGCGCACATGCCGGCATCAGGCCGCGATTCGATGGCCGCGACCAGCGCCTCCAGCCAGCCGGGATGCGGGGCGGCGTCGTCATTGAGCGTAGCCAGATACCGGCTGCCCGATTGGTGGAAAGCATTATTGATGGCCGCGCCGAAGCCGACGTTGCGTGGTTCCTCGATGACGCGTACACCCGCGCGTGCCGTCCCGTTGCGCCGCACGGCGCCGGAGCCGCTATTGTCCACGACGATCAGTTCAAAGTCGCGTTGCGTCTGCTTCTCCAGGGCGGCGATGCATTCCTGAAGCTTAGCATCCGCCGATAAGGTAGGGACCACCACCGTTACGAGGAGATCGGGCAAACTAAGATTCTACGACAGTGGGGCGAGCAGCGGGACTCGGGCGGCCGCGTGTAACATGTTGTAACATCCCGTGTCGGAGCGGAGCGGGTCCAGGGGGAACCGCGCAGACCAGGGGGTCTGCCCTACAGGGTGGAGATTGGCTTTCGTTTCCTGTTTTTGTTGAAAACAAAGGATCAGATTGGGTTCGTATGGTAATCTGTGTTGGGTTCGGCATGGGATTTCAAGGAGCGCGGGCGGAGCCAGGCTTCACCCGATGTAAGCGTAGCATGGCGGCGGCGGGAAGCCGGTTGACGGATTGCGGCCGGGCGTTTGTTTTCAGCGTGGCCGAGCGAGCGCGAGATGCGTGAATCGCGGGATGGCGGCCTGAGAGGCCGCCGGCAGGCCACGGGCCTGCGCCACGGGCAGCGTCACGATATTGCTGTAGTAGCTATTGAACGGGATGTTCGGATCGGACCCAAGGTCAGGCCAGCAGCCCGGCAATATAATGTACAAGTTGGTGTCGCCCGCGGGCGTGGATGGCGGGACCTGAATGTTCAACTGGTAGAGGCCCACATATCCTGGCGTAAGTCCCGCATACAGGATGTTGGCAGGTGTACCCACGGGCACAAAAAAGCTGTAATCGGCGCCCAGGGTAACGATGAGGGAAAAGCAGGCGGGCTGGATCGCGGCGGGGCCTGGCGCCGGCGCACCGTCGGTAATCTGGCCGCTTACCGGGCCCAAACCGGTCGCGTAAACGACGATGCTTTCGCCGGGCGCGGCTGGATTCGCCTCGGTCACCAGACTGTAGTCGGATGCGTGCTGGATTGCGCCTGCGCCGCCGGGCAAGGTGAAGATCCCGGGCGCGACCTGTTGCGGCAGAAGAAACGTGGAAAGGCCCTGGTAGCGGACCTCCACCTCATTCGTCACCGCCTCGAAAGGCACCTGAAAATTGATCTGCTGCATGCCCACCGGATTGTCGACCGGAATGTTCGCGACGGCCAGAATGGGCGCCGGTATGCCGTCGACCAGGATCGACACGCCTGCGAGTTCGGTGGGCAGCGGGTTGCCGGACGCGACGACCGTACCCGTTACATTCAGCCCGTGCAGAAATAAGCTGGCCAAACCACCCGGAAGCGGCAAGCCCGGATTGAACGATGCGCCGTTAGTCAGGCCGTTAGGGTCGAATTGGAGCGGGTTGCCTTGTGGGGCGATCTTCATCACTCCGACAGCATCGGTGGGGCTTGCGTTTATTATTCTGCCCGTGACATCAGCGCCAAGGCCGGTCACGTATACGTTTCCCGCACTGTCGAGCGCCACCGCCGAGGCCGAACTGCCTATGATGAGCGCGCCTTGATTGATTATGCTGGGCAAGGCTGTGGGGGCGCCCAGAAACGTCGACCAGAGCAACGCGCTTCCCGCGGGATTCAACACACTGAGGAACCCGGCGGAAGAATAGTAGCCTTCTTGGGAAGACTCTGCGTAGACAAAAAGAGGGGAGTTCGCAAGACCGACCTGAAGGGCGTTGAGTATGGGGAAATCCGGCGACACTGTGCCTCCGGAGATATAGGCATTTCCGGCGCTATCCACGGCAATGCCGGCTCCCGTTTCCGCTGTACTTCCGCCCAGGTAGGTCGCATAGATCAGCTTGGTGGCGTTCGCATTGAACTTGGCCACGAAGGCGGTCTGACCTGCCAGGATCGGAAACGCCGGGGAGCCGGGTGTCCATTTCGTCTGGAACGCTCCACTGGTGACTGGAAGATCCGTCGATGTCGTCGTTCCGCTGAGATAGGCATTGCCGGAGGCATCCACGGCCAGTCCGCCGACGGTTTCCACGCCGGAGCCGCCGAAGTAAGTGGCGTAGAGCAGTTGATTTCCGTTGGGATTGAGCTTGAGCACGACGGCATCCGCGCAGGTTTGGCCGGCGCATTGCGGTTGGACCGCGCCGGCAGTGACGGGCCATGCGGCATAGCTTGTGGAAGCGGCGACATAGGCATTGCCCGCCATGTCCGCGGCAACCATCGGCGCAGTACCCAGCCCGAGGTAAGTCGAATAGAGGATCGGTTGATTGCCGGGGAAATTGGAAAGCAGTATTCTCGGATTGATCTTGATCAGGAAGACGTCGGAGGCCGAAAAACTATTAGCTGCTACCTGCAGGCCTACAAAGACCGTGCTGTATGCGCCCGGAGTGGTGGGGAAGTTGAGCGATTGCGTGGTGCCGGCGAGGTAGAGGTCGCCGTCCGGGCCCAGTGCGATGGAGGTGCCCGCGTCGCCGGCGCCTCCGAAAACACCGCTGTTCTTGAGGATGCCGTTCGGATCGAGCGCCGCCAGGAAAGCGCCGGCGTGGCCCGCGGTCGACGCACTGCCGCCCGGCGCGATTGCGAAATCGGTGCCATCGGTTGTGCCTGTGATAAAGGCATCTCCGGCTGCGTCAACCGCAATGCCGGCGGGCAATGGCATGGGGCCGGGGCCTCCGCTTCCTGTGATGTAGGTGGAATATAACAACGTGCTTCCATCCGGACTCACTTTCGCCACAAACACTCCCTCGGTGTAGAGAGGCGGGGCCTGCTCGGATGAATTCACCAGGGGAAAATTGTTGGAGTATGTGGTTCCCGTGGTATAGGCGTTGCCGGCGGCGTCGATGGCGATGGCCCGCGGGACGTCGTTATAAGTGGTTTGGAATATCTCGAAGGATACGACCCCGCTGGCGCCGAAGCCGGCTGAATACACTAGCTGCGGATCGATGACCAGGGCGCGGTGGTGGTCATAAGCGCCTACGTGGAAGCGTACCTGTCCGCCGCGGGCGAGCACAAAGCTGCCTGAGATTTCGCGGCGATGCCCGTCGGCGATCTGATAGATGCACGGCTTTCTGTGCCGGATCTCTCCGCCCGCCGTTTGCAGCACCAGATCGCCCGCGGCATCCAGGCGCAGGCGCGTGGCGCCGGTGAACGAAAACCGGATCAGCGAGGGATCGGCGCCGGGCGCCACCAGCCAGTCATATTCAATCTCCCGCTGGTTTCCATAGACGGACAGTTCTACGCCGGGAAACACGGACCGATAGCGGATGCGCGCATAGTTAGGAACGCCCGTGCGCCAGCCGGACGGATCGTCGCCGGCGTAGTAATTCGTTTTGCCGGGAAGCAGATCGACCGCGGCGGGGGAGGTGCGCGGCAGATGCATGCGCAGCGATCCGCCGTGCAGGAATTGCATATCGATGGCTGTGTCGGAAAGGGCCAGCTTGTACTGTGGCGCCACAGCGACGTAACGGAATTGTGGCTCGGATGGCTCCCGATATGGCTCAAAGTGCAGCGGAATGGAAAGAGCGAGCGCGGCAAGTGCCAGCATGACGGCGGCTATTGGAGCAACTCACTGGCCATGTATAGTGGGGCAGGCTCGTAGCCTGCGCGGGCCTCGTAGGCCCGCTCTTCGGCGAGCGGAGCTCGCCTTCACAGGCTAAAGCCTATGCCACCTGGCAGAGCTTCGCGGCAGGCGGGCTACGAGCCTGCCCCACCGGGCATCTGAAACGGTTCGTCGGCACTGCCGCCGTAGATGCCTGGAACGTGCGCGTTCATGGCGCGCAAATACGTGCTGAGCTGGCCGCGATGATGCACGGTGTGTTTGATCCAGAAATCCATATACAGCACCGCCGGCAGATTAAACACGTTGAAGAAACTCACCGGCGTGGCGAGGTGCTCGCCGGACAGTCCGGCGATTTTCGCGGAGAGCGGGGGAACCTGTTGATCGTAGTAGGCCAGGATTTCCGCGGCGGTCGCGGGCGCCGGTGGGTCGGCCCCTCCCGTAAAACTGCCGGCGGCGATGCCTTCGCCGAAGAAACTCTCGCTGTGCGCAATGTGCCACATCAAATCGCGTGCAGTGCGCCCCTTGTCGCCCAGCTTGAAATCGAGCTGCGCTTCCGGAACGGCCGCCAATATGCGCCGCGTGGTGGGAACTTCGCTGCCCAGGCTTTGCAGGAAAACCAGGGACAGACCTTTGGCTTGATCGGGTGTAAACATGAATGCCCCCTCCCGGGGCCATGGGGCTATGGTACAACGAACGATGGCCGAACGGCATGGACTGACGCGCGGGTTGGGGCTGCTGGAGGCCACCGCCTTGAACATGAGCAACATGGTCGGGGTGGGGCCTTTCGTGACGATCCCGCTGCTGATCGGCGCCATGGGCGGGCCGCAATGCATGCTGGGTTGGGCCGTGGGCGCGGTGCTGGCGCTGTGCGACGGGCTGGTGTGGGCCGAACTGGCCGCCGCCCTGCCGGGCGAAGGCGGCAGCTTTCTGTACCTGCGCGAAGCCTTTCGGCGCACCCGCCTGGGCGCCTTGCTGCCATTTCTGTTCATCTGGCAATTCATTTTCAGCGGGCCGCTCGAAATTGCGTCCGGCTATATCGGCTTCGCGCAATACCTGACGTACTTCCGCCGCGGTATGGGCCCGTGGGAAATCCGCCTGGCGGTGCTGATAGTGGGCGTGCTGGCGATCGCGCTGCTTTACCGCGGGATCCGATCGGTCGGCCGCCTGACGGTGGTGCTATGGATCGGCATGCTGATCACCGTGGCGTGGATCGTGGCTGCCGGCTTCGCGCACTTCGATGCCCGCCGCGCCTTCGATTTTCCGCCGCACGCGTTCACGATTTCGCCGGCTTTCGTGGCGGGACTAGGCAGCGCGACGCTGATCGCCATGTACAATTATCTCGGCTATTACGGAATCTGTTTCGTGGGCGGAGAGGTGCGGCGGCCGGAGCGCACCATGCCGCGCTCCATCGTGCTTTCGGTGCTGCTGGTGGCGGCGATGTATGCGTTGATGACGCTGGCCATCATGGCGGTGGTGCCCTGGCGGGAAGCGGCGCAATCCAAGTTCGTGGCAGCGCGCTTCATGGAAACGCTTTACGGGCCTTGGGCCGGCCGCGTGGTGACGGTGCTGATCCTATGGTCGGCGGTGGCGTCTGTGTTCAGTCTGCTGCTGGCGTATAGCCGGGTGCCCTATGCGGCGGCGCTCGATGGATACTTCTGGAAGCCGTTCGCGCGCCTGCATCCGAAGGGAGATTTCCCGCACGTGTCGCTGCTGGCGATCGGCGGGCTGGCGATAGCGGGCGGGATGTTAAGCCTCGATTGGGTGGTTTCGGCGATCCTGACCGCGCGCATCCTGATTCAGTTTATCGGGCAGATTGCGGCGGTGGAGGTGCTGCGGAGATCGCGGCCGGACGTGCGGCGGCCGTTTCGGATGTGGCTGTATCCGCTGCCCAGCGTGCTGGCGCTGATCGGGTGGTTGTACGTGTTTGCCACATCGGGGTGGACGTTCGCGTTGTGCGGGCTGGGCGTTTTGGCGAGCGGGGTGATTGCGTTCGCGGTGTGGCGGCGGTAGACGTGGCGCACGCACTGATGTGTGCCGCGTCTGTTTAGCGGGCGAGACAGATCCGCTAATATGAAGCCGAGGGGTCAAGCGAACAAAAAGGAAATCGTCGTTGGTTTTGCGGTTTGCGCCAAAGTTATGAAAGTCCTCATCGTCGGCAGGGGGGTGGTCGGAACAATCCATGGCTGGGCCTTATCGAAGGCGGGTATCGATGTCACGCATGTCGTGCGCAAGGACAACCTTCCCAGCGCCGCAACTCTGGACCTACTGGACCTTCGGCCTGGCTACCCAAAAAACACCCGGGCGACCTATCTTCCCAAGACAGTTCGGCAAATCGGCCCCGCGGATGCCTTTGACCTTGTGATTATCGCCACAAAGCACTATCAGGCGGCCGAGGCAATCCGCCAATACCTGCCAGGCGCGCCGCGCGCTACCTTTCTATTATTCACCGCTAACTGGGAGGGGACGGCGGAGATCGACCGCCTGCTACCGCGATCCTCGCTGCTTTGGGGTTATGCCTCTGCCAGTGGCGGCCCGGACGATCGGGGCACGCTCGTTGTAACTGTGAACCCCTCGGTACGCTTCGGAATGTTGGAAGGCTCCGATCCGGAAAAGTTCAATGCCGTAGGGAAATTGTTCGAACGGGCTGGTTTCACGTTGGACATTAAAGCCAATATCGTGGAGTGGCTCTGGGTGCACCATGCGATCAATGCCGGCGGCATAGGCACCGCGCTTTGGGCCGGCGGAATCGCCGAAGCGACCCGCAGTTTCAAGACCTTGCGGTTGGGGACATGGGCCACTCGGGAAGCATTGGATGTGGTGGCGGCGCGGGGCGTCTACCTGGAGCATTACCCCGACGCGAAGAGTGTTTTCAACACGCCTATCTGGCTCGCGGGCGTTGCCATTACTTATTTCGTCCGGTTCACCGGCAAGGGGCGGCGTCTGCTGGGGGCGAGTCACTTCGCCAACAGTCCGGACGAAATGAAGCGCTATTACTTCGACGTGCTGAATACGGGGGAGAAACTGGGCGTGGCCATGCCGCACTTATCCGCGCTTCGCGAAAGGATCGAATGCTATCCGGCGGTGACGACACACTTATCCAAATCGTAGACGCCGCGCTGGCGGAAGCGGCGCGCCGCAGCGGGCCCTGGCTGCCGTGCCGTGCGGGGTGCATGCAGTGTTGTTTGGGCGAGTTTCCCATTACGCAACTTGACGCGGCGCGGTTGCGGCGTGGACTGGCCGACCTGGAAGCGCGCGAGCCGGAGCGGGCCGCGCGGGTGCGCCGGCGCGTACGCGAAGCCGTCGCCCGCCCCGCGCCAATGGCCGACGACGATGCGTGCGCGGCGCTCGATCCCGATACTGGAACGTGCGATCTGTACGCGGCGCGTCCGATTACCTGCCGCACGTTTGGCCCGCCGGTGCGCTGCGAATCCGGGGATTTGGGAGTGTGCGAGTTGTGTTTCGAAGGCGCCAGCGATGCGGAAATCGCGGCCTGCGAAGTGGAGTTCGATCCGCAAGGTCTGGAGGCGGTGTTGTTGCGCGAGTGGGAAGAGGCTGCCGGCGCGTGTGGCGAAACCACGGTGGCGGCGGCGCTATCCGCCTAAGGCGTTGTAGAGTGCCCGCTTCCAGCGCGGCACGTCGATTGCCCAACAAATCCGGGCCCTTCGGCCGCCATCGAGCGCCCGCTTCCAAATGCCGCGATTGCGATCGTTGCCCGCGATGTCGAGACGGTCCACCACGGTCATGCCGCGGGTCAGATCGCTGGCGGTTTCGATTTCGAGATAGTGCTGGCTGGCCGATGTGCAGATCGACGGATCGAGCGCGATCGACATGGCCACCGGGTCGGGCAGGGAAATGCCGATTTCGCCGGTTTGCACCTTGTAAGCCGCCATGGCGGTGCTGTTGCATTCGATGGCGAAGCGGGCCAGCGGCGTGCCGATGCCGAGCACCTGCGCGATATCCGCCGGGTTGAGCGCTGCGACGCCGCGGCACAAATGCCAGCCCACCAGCTCGAGGGGAAGGCCGGAGCGCGCCACCATGCGGGCGGCTTCCGGATCCACCCAGACGTTGTACTCGGCCGCGGGCGTGACGTTGCCCTCGCAGCATGGCGCGCCGCCCATCACCACCGCGCGCGCGACGTTGGCGGCGATCTCCGGTGCGCGGGCCAGCGCCAGCGCCACGTTGGTTAGGGGACCGAGCGTGACCAGGGTAATGCCGGGATTCGCGCGGATGGTTTCGACGATGGCCTCCACCGCGTGGGTGGGCTCAGGCGCGCGGCGGGGCGCCGGATAGTTATGGCCGCCCAATCCGTCTTTGCCGTGGAACCATTCCGCGTGCATGTATTCGCGCAGCAGCGGCTGTGGCGCGCCGGGATACACCGGCACATGGGAGCCGCACAGTTCGGCGGTGTACAAGGCATTGCGGGCGGCTTGCGCGACGGGCACGTTGCCGGCCACGATGGTGATGGCGCGCACGTCCACATCGGGCGCGCGGAGGGCCATGATCAGAGCGACGGCGTCGTCGGAGGCGGTATCGGTGTCGATCAGAAAGGCTCGCGGCACGTGGATAGGGTAGCAGGTGGCGCTAGAGCGGGCTTGATCCTTGGCAGGCGAAACCGCCTGCCCCACATGGGCGTAGACGCCTGCCCCACTCAGTTTGGTTGAGGCATGTTATTTATAAAGGACAGTGTCATTTACACGCACAACACTTGGCGTTGCCGCGTTACTGAGCGCGGCATGCACCACGCCGCCGGCCGCGCCCTTGCGCATCGCCGCGGCGGCCGACCTGCGATACGCGCTAGAGGATGTGGCGAAAGCCTTCCGGCAGCAGCACGGCGCGGTGCGCATTGAGCCGGCCTATGGCTCCTCCGGAATGTTCTATGCCCAGTTGGTGAATCACGCACCCTTCGACCTGTTCTTATCGGCGGACGTACAATACCCGCGCAAGTTATCGGAGCAGGGGCTGACGCTGCCGGGGAGCGACTTCAACTATGCGGACGGGCGCATCGTGCTGTGGACCGGCAACGCATCGGGGGTGGACCTGGCGCGCTTGGGAATGGAGGCGTTGCGCCAACCGGCCGTGCACCACATCGCCATCGCCAATCCCGCGCACGCGCCCTATGGACGAGCGGCCGAGGCGGCCCTGCGCACGCTGGGGATTTACGATGCGGTGAAGGACAAACTGGTGATGGGCGAGAATATCTCGCAAACGTTCCAGATGGCGCAAAGCGGCGCGGCGGAAGTGGGCATCGTGGCGCTGTCGCTGGCCATCGCGCCTAGCGCCGCGGGACAGGGCCACTATTGGGAAGTCCCGCGCGGCGCATATCCGCGCATTCAGCAGGGCGGCGCGATCATGAAGTGGACCAAGAATCCGGAAGCCGCGCAGGCTTTCCGCGCATTCCTGCTGGCGCCGGAGGGACGCGCTATTCTGAAGCGATATGGATTCTCGGCGGAGTAAACACGCGGCGGGTCCTGGAGGACCCGCGCAGGACTGGAGTCCTGCCCCACAATGATGGAGTGGCAAGCGCTCTGGCTTAGCTTCCGTTTATCGCTCTGGACCACGCTCATCCTGCTGGCCATCGGGATGCCCGCCGCGCATTGGCTGACTTTCTCGCCGCGCCGCTGGAAATTCCTGGTGGAAGCCGTGGTGGCGCTGCCGCTGGTGCTGCCGCCCACAGTCCTGGGATTCTACATCCTGCTGGCCATCGGCCCGCACAGTCCGGTAGGACGCTGGTACGCGACGCTCACCGGCGGCATGCTGCCGTTCTCCTTTCAAGGACTGCTGGTGGCGTCGGTGCTTTACAGCTTGCCGTTCGCGGTGCAGCCGTTCGCGGCCGGGTTTGCGGCGGTGGATCGTAAACTGATCGAAGCTTCCTGGTGCCTGGGCGTTTCGCGCGCGGCGACGTTCTTTCGCGTGATCGCGCCGCTATCCGTGCCGAGTATCGTCACCGGCATGATTCTCAGCTTTGCGCACACGCTGGGCGAATTCGGAGTGGTGCTGATGGTGGGCGGCAACTTGGCGGGCATCACGCGCACGGTATCGATCTCGATCTACGACGACGTGCAAGCGCTCGACTACAGCGCCGCGATGCATACTTCGCTGCTGCTGCTGGGCATCTCGTTTCTGGTGCTGGCGGCTACTTACGGGCTGCGGCGGAGGGTCTGGGCGGTGTGGCCGATCAACTAAGCGTAGACATACGCAGACGGCACGCCGGCGGACCCGAGATCGCGGCTGCCCTACGTTTGCCACTGGACACGCATTCCGTGACAGTGCTGTTCGGACCGTCCGGGGCGGGGAAGACCGCCGTGCCGCGCTCGATTCGCGCCGTTCCGCCAAAGGCACGGACGTGGGTCAGTTTGGATTTGGAGGGCGGGCAATCTTGGCCGCAGCCGCCTTTAGGCGGAAAGAGCCGGCTGAAAGCCGGCTAAGGCGAGCGAAGCTCGCCCACTGGACATTGGCCTTTTTTGTGGGGCAGGCTCGCCGCCTGCCTCGAAGTTCTGGCTGGCTTTTTGCAGGGCTTGGTGGCAGAGGCTTTAGCCTGTGGAGGCGAGCTATACTCGCCTGTGTCGGCAAGAGCACTGGCGGTCCCTTCGGGAACCTCTCTGGCGCCAGAAACCGGGCTCCACTTGACAGGTTTGCGATGATGGAATTGGATTCGGCAAGCTAAGGCCGTCAACAC
>Ga0187871_10000289_pt1 | contig 48680 bp, 39 predicted proteins | sample June2016WEW_16_1_FD_132988 | JGI IMG/M metagenome (GOLD analysis project Ga0187871, IMG submission 132988) | Peatland microbial communities from SPRUCE experiment site at the Marcell Experimental Forest, Minnesota, USA - June2016WEW_16_10 | ecosystem: Environmental > Terrestrial > Soil >...
CGGAAGGCCACCCGTTCTATACGCAGCACCTGTGTCATGCTCTTTGGGAGATCTGCGCACCCGGCGAGCCCGTAACGGAGGCGCTGATTCAAGGCGCGATCAAGGTATTGCTGGACCGCGAAAGTTACGCCTATACCGTGCTCTGGGAATCGCTGGCGGCAAGCCAGAGGCGGCTGCTGAAAGGGCTCGCTTTCGAACCGGCCGGCGCTAAGCTCTTCGGCGCGCCTTTTATTGCGCGCCACGGGCTGGGATCCCCTTCCAATGCGCAGCGCGCGGTGGAGAGCCTGCTCAGCCGGGATCTGATCGACCGGGATAACGGTTCCTTCCTGATTACGGATCGGTTCTTTCGGATCTGGATCGCGCAAAAACAAGTGCAGTAGAGAGACTCGGCGCCGTAGCGTTATGCGGTACCGTTAGGTTATGCGGTAGCGTTATAACGATGCGGCAGCAGCGCGCGGCCGAGGAGGCATATCGATGAAATACCGACTGGTTCTGGTCCTAACAGGCGTGCCGTTATGGCCGGCGATGGCCGCCGCGGCGGATGCGCCCGCGGCCCCTGCCGTGGAGTGGGTCAAGCTTACGCCCACCGTGTCTCCCAGCCCGCGCGACGGCATGGCGATGGCCTATGACGTGGTGAGCGGGAAGATCGTGCTATTTGGCGGCCTGGGCGCCAACACGTCGTATCTCGGGGACACCTGGACCTTCGACGGAGTTACGTGGACCCAATTAACCCCGCCGGTATCGCCCCCTGCGCGGGTTTCCGCGGGGATGACCTTCGATGCCCTGTTGCAGAAGTTAGTGATGTTCGGTGGATACACCGAGGCGGCCGGCTACTTCGGCGATACCTGGATCTTCGATGGCGCCGCGGGCACGTGGGAGGAAGCGAAACCGTACCTGTCGCCGCCGCCGGTGACCGCGCCTTGCGTGTTCACCGATCCGGATAACGGCAGCGCCGACGTGTTCGGCGGTTTCAATTCCGAGTCCGGTTACTCCGCCGGCACATGGATGTTTGCGGGGACCACCTGGCTCCAATTGCAGCCCGCCACGTCGCCCGCAGGGCGCACCGGCGCCCTCAGCGCTTTCGATCACGTCGCCAAGAACGCGGTGCTGTTTGGCGGCGAGGCGGATGTCAGCGCGCAAAATACGTGGACGTGGGACGGGGCCAACTGGACGGAGCAGGCGCCCGCGCGGCAACCGCCGCTGCTGGAGTTTGCCGCGGCCGCATTCGATCCGGGGTTCCGGCTGTTGATCGCCTTCGGCGGCGAAAGCGGCGGGATGCTCCAAAACGGCACGTGGGCCTGGACCGGAAGCGACTGGGCGCAGTTGCATCCCACAACCTGGCCGCCGCCGCGCGAATTCCTGGGGATGGCCAACGACGAAGCCATTGGCCATGTAATTCTCTTCGGAGGCACCACCGGCTACGTGTATTTCGACGATACCTGGGAGTTGATCCCGGCCGCGGCGGGACAGTAAGCGCGTTAAGAACGTGCGCCACGCCACATGCGCTCGGTCAACGTAACACGACGCGGCGAGAATTGCGACGCGGCGGCTTTTAAATACGGACGGAACTCGCGCACCCAATACGCCACGTACCCGGTGCTCCGGATTTCTTGCAAAGTGGCGCCGTAATGATCCAGCAGCACTCCGGCGAAGATCTGACCAGTGCGGCGCGCGGCTCCTTTGGCGCAGCGCGAGAGCCACAGCAGGTTTTCCGGAATGCGGCTGACGGCCGAGAGCGCCATCAGGGTCGAAACCTGAAACACCGGGCGCCCCTGCGCGGCGGCGGTGGCTTTCAAGTCTTCCCAGCTTCGCCGTAGCGCATCGCCGGATGGCAGATGCGGCGTGGGGATTTTGGCCGTCTCGCGACGCAGATCGGACCATTCGCGCCGCAGACTGTCCACGTCCAGGGGCGGCGTGTTGGCGGTCTGAGCCAGTCGCCCGGCGGCGCCTTCCAGGCCATCCAGCAACTGGTCGATGGTTTCATAGTCGGCGCCGGCGGCCAGCAGACCTTCTTCCCTCAGGCTTTGCGCGATCTCGCGGATCAGTTGCCGGCCGGTGCCGGAAAGATCGGCCAGCGCGGCCAGCACCCATACAGGCGATGCGCTGAAGGTAAGCAGACCGATCAATTCGATGCCGTTGCCCGCGAAGCGCCGCATGGCGAAGTTATCCGCCAGATGGCCTTGCGGGGGATATGTGCCTTCCACCTGGCCGACATTTTCGATCAGGAAGCGCAGCGTGTTTTCGACCAACTCCGTGTAGAGCCGCGTGCGGCGCACGGCCCGCGGCAGCGCCACTTCGCTCAGCTCGCGCAGCAGGCCGGCGCTGAGCGCGCTCATGGAGCGCAGTGCGCGTTCGGGCAGCGACAGCACGTATTGGCGGGACAAGACCGAGGCTCTCATTTTGCCATGGCGCCGGCAGCGGTTGCGCGCCCCCCGTATCTCAACCTGTCTGCCCTCCTGTGGCGCGATCCAATTGCTTCTTATGATGCTCCAGCCATTTCCAGCAGGCCGCGCGCATCGCCGAAGCGTGCTCCTGGTCGGGTTTGAACAGCAGCGCCCAATTCTCGGCGAATTCGCGGGGCCGTGCGGCGAGAAGCTCAAGGATGGTGATGGCGTGTTGCTGGCTTTTGCGGCGCCTGCCGACCAATGTCTCGCGATTCAGATCGTAAAGCTCGACGGACTTCCGTCCGCGATCAGTCAGGCCGTCGACACGGCCGGTTGACAGCAAATCCCAACCGTTTTCTTCGAATACGTATTGCAGGTGGCCGGCCCTTTCACCGCAATCCGCTTCTTCATAAGGATTCAACAGAAGCGGCTGCTCGTTAGAGAGATCGTCTTCAGGGCGCATGGCGCGTTGGCCCGCAATGGGAAACCAGTTTCGCTTGCCGCGGCCCTGATTGCAGAGTTGGCAGCTCGTCATGAGGTTCCGCTCATGGTACGCGAGCCAGTAATAGCCCGGATGCGTTTTATCGTCGGCAACTCCACGCTTCGGGCGATAATGTTCCACGTCGCCCCAGGCTACCGTGGCAAATTCCGATTCGCAATAAGCGCACTTCCCGTAGAAATAGTCTTTCAGACACGGCTTCAGCGCGCCGTAGATTTCGGCATCGACCGGCAAGGATTCACCCTTCTGCCGAAAGGGGTGGTTTACCTGCCAGTCCGCGAGAGCTTCGGCCGCGGTTTTCGCTCGCGTTCTCCAATCGTTGAAATCGGCGAACTTCTCGTGCGCGAAGTTTTTGTAGATTTCGCCGGGGTCGAATTTGCGGTAAAGCATTCTCTTCCGCCGCCTACTAAGACCTGCCCGCCAGCGTCTTTTCAATCAGTTTTTCGGCTTCAGCCAACAGCCGGGCGCGTTCTTCCGAAGATGGGGTTAAGTCTCCCTCCGGCTTCCGCTGCAACGCCTCGGCGATGGCCGTGCTGGCGGATTCGAGAGATGGCGCGCGCGATCCGAATAGATCCCGGGCGAGTGCCCGCCGCTCCGCAACCTCCTCGGGAGTGGGCGAAGGCAGAGATCGAAGTTGGTCGTAGCGCCGCTCCTTCGCCTGCGTGCCTAGATCTCGAGTGTCATGGAGACCGAATAGCGGACCGGTGAGAATCTCATCGGTTTCAAGCCCCTTCAGCTTCATCTCATACTTCCGTATTTCCACGCGGTGGGTCTCCGGAGAACGTACTACGTGCATCACGTTCGTGTCTTCCAGACCACTGAGGACCAGCGCGGAGTGCGTGGTCGCGATCAGTTGCATGCCGGGGAAGCATTCCTGAATCCTAGGCAACAGAATCTGCTGCCAGGCGGGGTGCATGTGCGCGTCGATTTCATCCATCAGCACCAATACATATCGCGCGGATGCATCCATTTCGGCGCCGTAAATCTCGTAGAGCCGCTGCAGCAAGACGCCCACCCACCCCATTAGAGACGAGGTGCCTTGGCTCACGTATTCCAGCGGCACGATGCCGTCGTCGGTACATACCAACACACGCCTGGTGACCGGGTCGACGCTTTCGAATTCCACCTTCACGCCTTCGAGCAGCCGGCTGATGGTGCCGAAGAATGCGTGGATCAGGCGCTCGTACCGGCCGTCACCGGACTTCGTGCTGAGTTCGTGTTTAGCGCGATAATCGACATCCACGATCCAGGTTTGCAGGTCGTCCAACCGGATGTCCGCTTCGCCCTTCGCCAGGGGCAAGACATCCTGGACGGTGGGAAACGGCGACGATTGAAACTGGCGGCGAACGTTGTCGCCGGAATTGGTCCGTAGCGGCGGGAATCCGACCGCTAGCCACCCCTCCGCGTCCAGCGGCCCAACCGAACTAGACGTGGATTCCACGCCGGCCTTGGTCCGTTGCAACACTGTCCGATAGGTGCCCAGATCGGTCTCGAGCTGGATACTCGCGGTTTGCGCGTCGGATCGAATCAGCCGCGCGGTGTAAGGATCGGCCTCTTTGCCGCAAAGAGCCACCGCAATGGCGCGCAGGATGGTGGATTTGCCGACGCCGTTGTTTCCCAGAAGGACGTTGATCTTCGGATCGATCGGAATCTCCTGGTGTTCGAAAGGTCCAATGTTGTCGAGGATCACTTTTTTCAAACGCGATGCGCCCGCTTTTGTGACGCCCTTGCCTGTGAATCCCACATATCTTCGCAATTCTTGCAAGGCGTGCAACTGGTCAAAGCGATCGGCGCGGCGATAAGGAATCACTTGGATGCCGTAGCGGCGGGCCAGCACGCCGGCCATGGCCTCCCAGGAACTCCCGAGGACGCCGGAAAGAGCGAAGTGCCGGGCATTCGGAAGCGTCGGGAATCGCAGGCCGCGCAAGTAAGTCTCGATCCCTTCCAGACTGCAGCCGACGAACAGAATAGTCCGTGAAATGAACAGGGTCTCCATGAAACGCTGAAAAATGGGGTTCTCCGATATGGCCCTGTCAAACTGAGCGGGACTGACCAACATATCCTCCGGCCGATCGAGCGAGCCGTAAAGCTTCAAAATGAAGAAATCGCGGCGCGTAAAGGCGCCCAACAGGCCATCTGTGTCTTTTGGCGTGAAGACCGGTAGGCTGGGCACGTTCTTTTGAAATGTCACTTCAAGCAGGTTGTCGAAATTCGTGGTGAGCGCCGCCGCGAAAGGCAGATCGCGAAGGACTCCGTGGGCTTCCGGCGGACTCTTGCCGAGGAACGTCGTTCTTAGAAACTGTTGGAGGAAATCGCCGCTGGCCCGGCCAACGATCTCATCGACGACATAATCGCCCTTTAAATCGCGGAGCGCGTTCTCGAAGAACTCCCGGTCTTGACCGGTTACGAAGTCCGCGTCCACCGCCGCCCGCACCAGAAGGTCCGCGAACTGCTGCCAGGTTGGCAGGCCGGCCGGAGCGCTGAGTCCGGCGCCCGCATACAGAACGCAATTGCCTTCGCTGAGAGACTCGAGGAGCGGCTGCGGAAACTCAAATGGCGTAGGGGGCTGCGGCCGGCCGATCTCGCGCTCCGAAGATCCAACTCCGCCCGGCGCGTAATTGGTGCGCATGGCAGCGACCAGCTTGCGCAGGGAAGCCGCGAATTCGCCCGGCTCTTGAAAATCGGCCCACACTTTTTCCGCAAGGGTTGTGGGGACTTCGCACATCTGGTACATCACGGGCAGAAGGATCAGGCGACGTTCGTTGGACTCGCGTTTTAATCCGGCGGTCCATTCCACCTCGGTCTGCCTGGACTGAAAGTATTCCGGAGACATGACGATGACGATGAAACGCGCCCGCTCGCGGCCACTCTCCAACGCGTCTCTCCAATTCTCGCCAATGTCGATGAGCTCATCGTAGAATATGGATAGCCCGTTATCGCGCAAGCCGTCCGCCAACCGCCGGACAAATTCGCGGTTCTTGGCGGAGTAGCTGATATAGACGTCGAGAACTTCGGGCATCGTTGACATTGTCGCAGAGTTTAGAGGACCGCGCGGTGAGCGCAACGGATACTCCTTGGTGAATGTCACGCCGAAGCGCAAAAGTTTGGCCAGCGTATCTTCTTCGCCCGCGTCCAGCCGGTGCCGCACTTGGGCGTCCGCCGTCTTCAACCATTGCGCCCAGCAGATGGCATCCACCGGACCGGCGCGCAAATGGGCGGGCAACTCCGCGGACATCGCCTGCAGAATCGGCCCCGCCGCGAACTGCGCGCGCGAATCCTGAGCGAATGCGGCGGATTGTAAGGTGACTAGAATCGCAACGAGCGCGATGCGTATCGGGTCACGAAGGAACATGTTTGGCCGTTGAGTCCGCATCCGGCCTGCCAAACTGCCGCGTTCCATTGAGCGCGTCTTGAATCGCGCGTATACTACCAAGAAGCACCTATGGAAAAGACAACATACAAATTATTGATGTGTATATTGGCCGCCGCGGCGATGGCACCGGCACAAGCGCAGACGGCAACCGAGAGCGTCCTGCACAATTTCGCGTCCAACCTGCCGGCGGGGTGGGCGCCTTGGGCGACTCCCATCCGCGACTCGGCCGGCAACCTCTACGGAACCACCATCGGCGGCGGCACGGGGGGACATGGCGTCGTATACAAAGTCGATACGGCGGGCCACGAGACCATCTTGCACAGTTTCACGGACGGGACAGATGGCGGAACGCCCTACGGCGGCGTGATCCGCGACTCGGACGGCAATCTCTACGGGACCGCTTACGGCGGCGGCACGGCGGGTGCGGGCGTGGTGTACAAGCTCAATCCTGCCGGCCAGGAGGCCGTGTTGTATAACTTCACGGGCGGGGCCGACGGGGGCTTCCCCTATGCCGGCGTCATCCGCGACTCAGCCGGCAACCTTTATGGGACTGCCAGCAGCGGCGGTAGCGGCTTCCTTCAAAGCGGCTATGGCGTGGTTTACAAGCTCAGTGCGGCCGGTCAACAGACGGTGTTGTATACTTTCACGGGCGGGTTCGACGGCGGGTCTCCCTTCGCCGGCGTAATCGCCGACGGCGCGGGCAACCTCTACGGAACCGCCGGCTACGGCGGCACGGAGGGCAAGGGCGTGGTCTATAAGCTGACTGCCGCCGGGCAGGAGTCCGTGTTATACAGCTTCACTGGCGGAGCCGATGGCGGCTATCCCAACTCCGTAATCCGCGACTCGTCGGGCAATCTATATGGCACGACTTATGGCGGCGGCAACCTTGCGGGCTTTGGCGTAGTATACGAGTTGAATACCGCCGGCCATCAGACAGTGTTGTACAGCTTCACTGGCGGGGCCGATGGCGGGAGTCCCGAGTCGGGTGTGATCCGCGACGCCTCGGGCAATCTTTACGGAACTACGCATGGCGGCGGCGCATCGAGCGCGGGCGTAGTGTACAAGTTGGCGGGTAGCCAGGAGACGGTGCTGTACAGTTTCACGGGCGCGGCCGACGGGTCGGAGCCCATCGCAGGCGTGATTCTCGACTCGGCTGGCAACCTCTACGGCGCTACGTACGGTGGCGGCGTAGCGCGCGCCGGGGTGGTATACAAGCTGGACGCGGCCGGCCAGGAGACCGTGTTGTACGGCTTTGCGGGCGCGGCCGGCGGCACCAGCCCCGATGCACTGGAACGCGACTCCGCGGGGAACTTCTACGGGACCGCTTTTTCCGGCGGTGCGGCGAACGCGGGTGTAGTGTTCAAACTGAGTGCGGCCGGCCAGGAGACGGTGCTCTACAGCTTCACCGGCGGCGCCGATGGCGGCGAACCCGCTGGAGGCGTGATCCAAGATTCGTCCGGCAACCTCTACGGAACCGCTGTAGTGGGTGGCGCGGCGGGTTATGGCGTGGTGTACAAGCTGACTGCGGCTGGCCAGCAGACCGTGTTGCACAGTTTCACCGCCGGGACCGATGGGGCCTACCCCTACGCGGGCGTGGTCCGCGACTCGGCAGGCAACCTCTACGGAGACACTTCCGCGGGCGGCACCGCCAATGCGGGCGTGATCTACAAAGTGAATGCAGCCGGCACCGAGACCGTGCTGTACGCCTTCACCGGCGGCGCCGACGGCTCCGAACCGAACCCGGGGTTGATTCGCGACTCGGCGGGGAACCTCTACGGGACCACTTACCGCGGCGGCGCCTCGAACGCGGGCGTAGTGTTCAAGGTGAGCCCGGCCGGGAAGGAAACCGTGCTGTATACCTTTACGGGCGGAGCCGATGGGGGGCAGCCGGAATCCGGTGTGATCCGCGACGCGGCGGGCAACTTCTATGGGACCGTGGCCCAGGGCGGTTCGGCCGGTTGGGGAGTGGTGTACACGCTGAGTACAACCGGCCAAGAGACGGTGCTGTACAACTTTACCATTGGGTTCGGTGGGGGCGCGGCCGTCATCCGGGACCCGGCGGGCAACCTCTACGGAACGATTTACCAGGACGCCGCCGCGGGCTACGGCGCGGTCTACGAGCTGGATGCAGCGGGGAGTTTTAACGTGCTCTATAACTTCACGGGTGGCGACGATGGCGGACAGCCGGAAGGACCTTTGAGCCGCGATTCTTCGGCTAATCTTTACGGGACCGCCAACATGGGCGGGGCCAGCGGTGGCGGCGTGGTGTTCAAGGTTACACCGCCGTAACACCGCCGGCCGGGTTTTTGGGTGCTTAGCCGCTTTTGAAACCGCGCCCTCACGGTCGCGGCTCGGTAACAGTCGCGTTGATTTCGCACGGCTTGCTGAGCCGCGACCGTCAGGGAGTGGTTCTATCGGCGGGTCTTTTTCCCGCTTGCTTTCCCGCGCAATACCGCATACACTCATATACCGCGGATCATCCCGCAGCTATTCACAAAGAGGGGAAAGAATCGAATGCTTCCACGAAGAAGGTTGTTGTCATTGTCTGCCGCTGTGCTCATCCTGGGGCTTTGCCCGCTCATGGCGGCCAGTATCACTTACACGGTTACCGGTACTTTGGGCCCCGTGTTGTCGGGATCGGATCCGCTGGGCGCGAATGGAGAGAGCGGAACTCTGATCGCAACCGTCAGTACCACGCTGACGCCGACCAGCAAAACGAAGACTTCGGCAACCTATACGCTGCCTGCCGGCGCCATTACGGTGAACATCGGCGGCACCGTTTACGGGACCACTGGAACCTCGACGCTGAAGTATACCTTGCCGTCCACGGGCTCCGATACCATGGTCTTCACCACCAACGTTTCCTTGTTGGGCTTCACCGGGACTGTGGTAGGCACAGCGTCGCTGGCCAAGGGCAGCTTCACCAGTGCGGTGCTCAAGCACCCGCAGAAATTCACGCCTTCTCCGCAGACCCTGACCCCCGCCAAAAAGGCGAGCGGAGCTGGGAGCAAGGTCGAGTACACCGTGGCCATCCTGGGTAGCACGACACTGGGGATCAGCGGCAGCGCGTCGAATTAGTGAGTCTTCATGGAGGGCGGGCTTAGGTGGGACAGGCGTCAGCCTGTCATTGACGACCGAAGCTCACCTCTATACTGTTAGGTATGCTTTCCCCTCCGGCAGCGCGGCGGGTGCAGTTCTCGGTGGCTGTGGCTTTGCTTGCCGCGCCTCTGCTTGCGGGCGAGCCGGATTTTTGCATCGCCGGCACGGTGCTGAATGCCGCTACCGGCGAGCCTCTGCGCCATGCCGCCGTCACCATCCCGCAATCGGCCGCGTTCACAGATGCGGCCGGAGCCTTCCGCTTCTGCAACCTGCCGGCGGGCGCCTACTATGCCAATGCGGAGAAGCCGGGCTTCGTCGCCGCGGGCTCCCGCGTCGCGGTGGGCCCGTCGCGCGAAGACGTGGTTCTGCGCCTCGATCCCTTCTCGGTCATCGCCGGTAGGGTTGAGGATGCCGCCGGCGAGCCTCTGCAATATGCTCTGATCCAAGCGCTCTCGGCCTCCGTAGCGGAGGGCCGCCGTAAAGTGCGTGTGGCGTCCGCCGTCTCGACGGACGATCGCGGCGTGTATCGTCTGGCCGGCTTGCACCCCGGCCGGTACTATTTAAGAGCCGCGGGATGGGATGGCGCTACACCGGATCCGGACGCGAATGAAGCCTTCGCTCCAATCTATTTCGGCGGAGCCAGCGAACTGGCGTCCGCGACACCCGTGACGGTCGAGCCGGGACGCGATTTGCGGGCGGATTTCTCCGTGAGCCTGCGTACCGCGTACCGGATTCGCGGCGCCATCGCCGGCTTTTCGCCTGGCCGCACCGCCACGATTGAACTGCTCGGCGCCGGCCAGGAACCGAGCGCCGCGCCGGCCGCTTTGGACGCGGCCACGGGTGTGTTCCAGGTTGGCGATGTAGTGCCGGGCAGCTATATCTTGCGTGCCACCCAGGGAGACGGCCGCGAGCGCGTCCGCGGGGAACTGCCGCTGCAGGTCGTCGGCGATGTGAAGGGCGTGGTGCTGCCGCTGGTTGGCGGCGTGGCGCTGAAAGGCATCGTGCGCATGGCGGCGGACTCCGGTCCCGCGGCCCCGTCGCCGCCAAACTGTGCCATCCGGCTTTCGCCCGTCGAGGTGTGGATCTCCGAGGAAACCGAGCTGGCAGCCGCCACCGAACCCAATGGAGAATTCCACATCGAAGGTGTCCTGACGGGCCGCTACCGGATCGGGATGGACTGCGCCAACGGCTACATTTCCGCGGCCCGCTTTGGCGAAACCGATTTGCTGGCGGGGGACGAATTCACGATTCCACCGGGTGTGGCCCCGCCGCCGCTGGAAGCGGTCCTGGCCTCCGATGGCGGCGCCTTGGATGTGACGGCGTCCACCGATGGCGAACCTGGTCCCGCCTGGGTGATTCTGTTGCCCGGCTCCGGCTACGAACTCCATACCCGGATTGCGCGCCTCAACGCCAATCTCAACTTCTCGGAAGTCGCTCCGGGAGATTATCAGGCCTACGCGTGGACCGGTCCCCCCGAAGCCTTCGAATACGCCAATCCGGACGCCCGGCAAGCCTGGGCTGGCCGCGCCGTTAGCATCCACATCGGCCCGCGCGATCGCCAAAACGTGGCCCTGAAGATAGCGGCTGGAGAAGACCCATGACCGGCGGTTGGCTGGCCTGGCTGGCGGTAGGGTCGCTGGCCGCCGGAGCGCAGGCATCCGCATCCGAAGGTTATCGTATCGCCGGCGTAGTGGTGAACGCCGTCAGCGGCCAGCCGGTGGCGGGTGCGCGCGTGACCCTCGCGTCCATCGAACGCCGCGGCCAGCGCCTGTCGGCGATCGGCGGAGACGACGGGCGATTTGCTTTCACGAGCCTGCCGCGCGGCCAGTATGAATTGGCCGGGCAGCGGAGCGGCCTGTTGCCGGGGCGGCCGTCCGGCGCGATTGTCACCGGCCCAGGCCAGGACACCGAAAGCATCTTGTTGCGCCTGCCACCGCCCGCGATCATATCGGGCAAAGTGGTGGATGACTCCGGCGAGCCCGTTGCCCAAGCGCTGGTCGAACTGCTTGGCTCGCGGATTATCGACGGACGCCGCCAGTTAGTCAAGGACTCCTTCAAACGTACGGATGACATCGGCGAATATCGCTTCGCGCCGCTTCCGGCAGGCAACTATTACCTGGTAGTCTCCGGCCTTCCCTGGTACACCAAATTCAACGAGACTCTTGCGGAATCGGCGCCGCGCAGCATGACCCACGCCGGGTACGGCGTCCGCTACCATCCGAATGTTGGCGACCCCGCCGCGGCGGAGCCGTTGGTCCTCCAGGCCGGCCAGGAAGCTACCTCGAACTTCACGCTGCTCCCGGTTCCCGCGTCGCCGGTGTACGTGCACTGCGAGCAGGAAGAGAGCCTCACGAAACAGTACACGCTGACCACGGCGGGCCTTATGGGAAATGCGGTCTCCGTCCGCCAGGGCGGCGAAACCGGAGACCTGTACAATCTCTGGGGCATCCTGCCGGGACATTACACTCTGCGGGCCGAGGCTGCGGATGGCAGCCGTACCTGGTATGGCGCAACTGAGTTCGACGTGGCCGCCACCGATACGGATGTCGACGTTACGCTGCAGCAGGCGCCCTCGTTAAGCGGGATGGTCGTAGTGGATGGGGGTGGGAGCCTGCCGGCGCAGCTCACGGTTCTGCTGCGCGACGAGACTGGGCGCGGCGTGGCTCTCGCCATGGGTGCGGATGGGCGATTCTCGACTCCGGTGATCGCGCCCGGGCGCTACCGTGTGACCATCGCCGGCGCGGATGAGTGTTACCTTCGGAACCGCGAAGCCGAGATACTGGATGTCCCGGCTGGCGCAGCGGTGCGGCTTAATCTGTCCATGGCCAAAGGCGGAGGGCGCATCGCCGGCACGGTCGATCGCGACGGGCATTTGCTGGCCGGCGCGCTGGTGGTGTTGTCGCCGGCGAATCGCGCCGTCGAGAGCAATAGCGATGGCAGCTACGAATTCCGCGGCCTGCCGCCTGGAGAGTATGCCTTGTTCGCCGTGGAAGATGGGTCCGATCTGGAATACGCCAATCCAGCGGTCATCCGCCCGTACCTGCCTGGCGCAAAGAAGGTCCAAGTTCCGCCAGACGTGGCGCACGCACTCCTGCGTGCCGTGCCGGCCCCTCTTGTCTCGCCGCAACTAAAGTAAATCGTCGCGCTTCCGCTTTTCCAGAATCTTCACCACATCGCCCACCTGCTGGGCGGAGCCGCGATCCGCGATCAACAGCGCATCGGGCGTGTCGATCACGATCAGGTTCGAAACGCCCACCAGCGCTACCATCTTTCCGCCCGTATCCACGTAGTTGCCGCCCGCCGCCTGGCAAACCGCGTCCTGCAATAGCACGTTGCCGTCCGCGTCGTGCGGCAACAGTTCGTAGACGGCGTTCCAACTTCCGACGTCGTTCCAGCCGATTTCGGGACAGGGGAGGCCCGCCACTTCGCGCGCCTTCTCCATCACCGCGTAATCGATGGAAATGTTCTCGCAGAGCGGGAAGGCCTCGCGCAGCTTCGGTGGGAACCCGGCGTCGTCGAACGCCGGCAGCGCGGCCAGGATGCTCGCCGTGCGCGGCAGATTCCTGCGCAGTTCGTCGAGCAGCACGCCCGCGCGCCAGAAGAACATGCCGGCATTCCAGAAGAAGCGGCCGGAAGCCATGTACCGCCGCGCCGTGCGGAGATCCGGTTTCTCATGAAAACCGCGGATGGCGACGGCCTTCGATCCCGGTTCCGTGCCGCGCGGAAACTCGATATACCCATACCCCGTCTCCGGCCAGCGCGGCAGAATCCCCAGCACCACCATTTGTCCGCGCTCGGCCGAGCGGAACGCCCCGCGCACTAATTGCCGGTAACGGCCTTCCTTGGCGATGATATGATCGGCCGGAAAAACGCCCATCACCGCGTCCGGATCGATCGATTGCAGGATGTGCGCCGCCAGACCGATCGCCGGCGCCGTGTTGCGCTGCGCGGGCTCCGCCAGAATCTGCCGCGCGGGAACCTCCGGAAGCTGCCGCACGATTTCATCGCGCAGGTAGTCGTTGGTCAGCACCCACAGCCGCTCCGGAGAAATCACGGGACCCAGCCGGTCGACCGTGCCCTGGATCAACGAGCGCGACCCCACTACGTTCAGTACTTGCTTGGCCGAACGCCGCCGGCTGCGCGGCCAGAAGCGCGTGCCGCGGCCGCCCGCCAGGATCAGGCCGTAGTGGTGCGGGTTAGCGTTCATTTCTCAGCGATGCCCAGTGGGGCAGGATGGGCCTGCGGCCCACGAATCGTGATGAAAACCCTGTGGGGCGGCGCCATGCGCCGCCGAAGAGCGGGGCTGCGAGGCCCGCGCAGGCTGCGAGCCTGCCCCACAAGTGCATTGGACGCCGGTCAATTGACCGCGACTCCGTGCACCAACTGGAACGTGCGCCGCCAACGCGTCTTGGTGAAAAAGTGCTCCATCAGGTCGACCAGATGATCGACGCCGATGGTGGGGTTCGACAGCGCCTCGGTCGGCGCGTCGTACGACCAGTAAATAATCAACGGCTTGCCGATGATGTTGTCCCGCGGCACGAATCCCCAATACCGGCTGTCGAGCGAGGAGTCGCGGTTGTCGCCCATGGCGAAATAGCTGTCCGCCGGCACCACCACTTCGCCGTTCACAATATGATGTTCCAGCATGTCCTGTCCGGACTCGGAGATATGCACGTCCGGCTCGCCAGGGAAATTGTCGCGGTAGGAATCGATGTATTCGGTCTTGTGGTAAACGTACGGCTCGTCCAGTTTCTTGCCGTTGAGGTACACCTGCTTGTTCGCCAGCCGGATCCGATCGCCCGGAACGCCCATGCAGCGCTTCACAAAAGTCTGGCGGATGTCTACGGGATAGCGGAACACGATGATGTCGCCGCGTTTGACATCCTCGTAAGGCAGCAGATGCTTCGAAACCGGGCCGGGGGGCGCGTAGGCCAGCTTATCCACCAGCAGATGGTCGCCGATCAGCAGCGTATCCTCCATGGACCCCGTGGGGATCACGAAAGCCTGCACCAGCGTGGTCGTGCCGAACAGCAGCAGGATGATGGTCACCGTCCATTCGGCGATAAAGCCGCGCGGCGGATCCGCTTTGGCCTGCGGCGGGGGAGGGGATGGCGCGCTCTTCACGTCTGCCACGGTTGCTGCTTTCTTTTGTTCCACAGACACCTATTGTAGCGAAAGCCTGATATTCTGTGGGAAACGGAGTTCAATCTTCAGACACACCTTGAGGCAACATTTGAGCGGCGCCGTCACTGAATCCGCGCGGATTTCCGAAAACCGCCGCCAGCCCGTGGGACTTGTGTTCTGCTGCACGATTCTGGGCGCGGCCGCCCAGGTCCTGATGAAGACCGGCGCCAACCACATGGCGCATCCCGGCTTGCTGGGCATGGCTACCAATTTGCCGCTGATGGGCGGGTATTGCCTTTACGGCATCTCCACCTTACTGCTGGTGCTGGCCCTGAAGGACGGCGAACTGTCGCTGCTCTACCCGGTGATTGCGCTCACTTACGTGTGGGTGACCGCGCTTTCGTTTCTGATCTTCCACGACAGCATTAACCCATGGAAGCTGTTGGGTATCGTTCTGATCGTGACGGGCGTGGCCGTGCTGGGCAAAGGCGGGAAGCGTTGAAGACTCCCGTCAGCCACATGCTGCTGGTGCTATTCGCCTCGTTTATCGGGTCGTTCGGCGCGGTCTTCCTGAAATCCGGCGCCGAGCAGGTGAAAAAGGGCTGGATCTACCTGTTCATCTCCGAAAAAGCGCCGTTCTTCAACTGGCGCCTGGCATGCGGCGTGGCCTTGTTCCTGCTCTCGTCGTACTTCTTCGTGCTGGGCATCCGTCCGCCTGGAGAGCTTTCGGTCCTGTATCCCATGGTGTCGTTGGGCTACATCTGGACGCTGCTCTGGTCGCGCATCTTCTTCAAGGAGCCGCTCACCAGGATGAAGTTTTTCGGGCTTTTCCTGATCCTGGTGGGCGTGTTCTTCGTGGGGTTGGGGAGTAATTAGATTGGAGGGCGGGCTTCAGCCGGCGCGGGGCTTTAGCCTCGCCCTGGAGACTGGCCCTTTCAGTTGGGTAGCCCTCGTGGCGCACGCCCCCGGCGTGCCGTGTCGGCACTTCTGCCGACACAGGCGAGCAAAGCTCGCCGGGCCGGCTGAAAGCCGGCTGCGGGCAGGATTGCCCGCCCCACAGGAGTGACTTTGGCCGCGCCGTTAATCTATAAAGAACTAATGACGCACGGCAATGTCTCAATTCGCCGAAGGTTGTTCCGCGTGGTCGATCGCCACCACTTCGACAGGCGCCTTCCGCGAGCGCAAGCGCAATCCGAGTTGCTCCTGGATCGCGGTGAAAATTGAAGCTCCTTCCATGGCTCCGCCGTCCGCCGGCCTGGCGCTCTCGGGAGTCCATTGCAGTCTGATGTTAAAGATGCCCTCCAGCCCCGTATTATCGACCACTGGCAGCTCCATCTTCCGGGAGAGAATTTTGGCAAATGCGTTCATGCCGGTGTGGTGCGCCTCGACGATCACGCCGGAATTGCCGGTTGTTGTGCCGGTCCAGGATTCGCCGGCCTCGGCCTTCTCCAACTTCGGCCCCTGCTTGGCTACCTCCAGGACGAAGACCCGCATGGCTTTAGTCTCCCGATGGAGCACCAGCTTGAATCTCTCAGCCAGCAGGTCTTGCAGCATTACCATCAGCGCGGCATCGTCGTCGATCGGTTGATCGACCTTCGCGGAGATCTGAAAGCGCTCCGATTCCAGCCAGTCCGGGCCGCCGAAGACTTGGTGCGGTCCGACACCATAGGCGCCCATGATGCAGCGTTTCAGGGTCACGTTATCCGCGTCGAGCCGGCCATGCCCGGTCTTGATTCCGGAGGAAGAATTTGGGTCGGCTTTACTCGGCTTTACCGACGCCACTTCAAACCGCTGAGGAACCGCGGACTGTCCGTAAACCGCGCCCGAGACGCATACTGCCACGGCGGCGACTGCGCGAACCGTCCACATTCCTAACAAATGACGATGCCAAACGCCGTAACGTGGATCGGCGCGACCTTACGCCACCCGGTCCATCTCCAGAAACTCCTGCACGTGCGGATGCTCCGACTTCGCCAGATCCGCCGGCGGCCCGAAGAAAATCACGCGGCCCTCGAACAAGAACACCACCTGGTCGGCCACCTTATACATCAGGTCCAAATCGTGCGTCACCACGATCGACGTCAGCCCGAGGTTCTTCTTCAGCCGCAGCATCAGGTCGCTCAGGTGGTCGGACATGATGGGGTCCACCATGGTGGTGGGCTCGTCGTATAGCACGCATTGGGGCTGCGCCGCCAGCGCGCGCGCGATGGCCACCGCCCGCTTGTAGCCCATGGAAAGGTCCGCCGGATAAGCGTCCTTGGCTTCCAGAATGTCCACCATGCCGAGCAGCCCGTTCACCACATCCTCTTTATTGCGCTCGTTGTAATCCTCGCGCAGTTCGAGCGAAAACAAAACGTTTTCGCCGGCCGTCAGCGAGTCGAACAGCGCGCCGGACTGGAATACCATGGTCACTTTCTTGCGAATGCGGCGCAGTTCCGCCTCGGTGAAATCCGTGATATCCTCGTGCGCGACAATCACCCGGCCGCTGTCGGGCTTCAAAAAACCCATGATATGCGACAGGGTCACGGACTTGCCCACGCCGCTGCGGCCGATGATGGCAACGGTCTGCCCGGCGTCCACATGAAAGTTGGAATCGACTAAAACCGGCTTGTCGAACGTCTTATACACGTGGCGGAACTCTATGTAATGCGGGAATTGTTCGGTGGGCGGCACGCTAGCGGTCATAATAGCAGGCCCATTCCTCGGGGGTATTGAGATTTTCGAAACAGCCGGTATCGTCCACGGCGAAGCGCGCCACTTCCAGGCCCGCCAGCGCATCCGTAACCTTTCGTACATCCGCTTCCAGCGCGCGGCGCAGCGTCTCCAGGCAGCGGCGGTGGTAGACCGCGCTGAGCGGTTCCAGGCGCCCGGAAGGGCCGGCGGGAACCAGGGCGTCGGCGTTCAGGCGTTCTGCCGCGTCCAGCAGGCCGCGCAGGAATTCGGCCGAAATGCCGGGCATATCGCAAGCCACCACCAGGTTCCAATCGGCGGCCGTGTAGCTCAGCGCGGATTCGATACCGCCTGCCGGCCCCGCTCCCGGCCTGCGGTCCGGCAGCACCAGGTAGCCCAAATGCCCGTATTTTTGCGGATCTCCAATCAAGGTTGCAGACCCGGCAGCGGCCGCCACGGTGGCCGCTACATGCCCTGCCAGGGCGCCCCCGCGGAAGGGCAGCAACGCTTTGTCCTGGCCCATCCGCGAGCTTTTCCCGCCCGTCAGCACATATCCGGCCCTGCTCACAGAGAAATGATAACATTGACAGTAACAGCCACTCTGGCGGGCAACGGTCGATTCTTAGAAAAGGATTGAAACAGTACCGTGCGAAATTGTTTTATAATAGCCTGCATGTGCGGCTTCGCGGCGGCGGTTTTGCAAGGCGCGGGCGCGCCGGCGGTTTCGGTGGTCAAGGCCGATCCGCGCACCGGGCGCCTGGTACGCACCGTCATCCGGACTCAGCCCGCGGCAGCCATCGCGCCGTCGGCTCGCCTTACCGAGACGGTGGACCGCATCGCCCGGCAGAACGATCTTTCGCCGCGCCTGGTCCATTCCGTCATCCAGGTGGAAAGCAATTACGATCCCAACGCCGTCTCGCCGAAGGGCGCACAGGGACTGATGCAGTTGATTCCCTCCACCGCCCGGCGCTTCGGCGTGTCCGATATTTTCGATCCGGCCGACAATATCCAGGGTGGCGCGCGCTACTTGAAGTATCTGCTGGAACTCTACAAGGGCGATGAGGCCCTGGCGCTGGCCGCCTACAACGCCGGCGAAGGCGCGGTTTCCCGCTACGGCGGCGTGCCCCCGTTTCCGGAGACGCAGGACTACGTCGCCAAAGTGCGCCAGCGGCTGGCCGCCACGCCCACGCCCAACGAAACCGGAGTGGCCCCTTCAGCCGTCCAATCAAACGGCGCCGCCGAAACCGTCCCGGCCGAGGCTTACAACCCGATTCGCGAAGTGGTCGACGCGAACGGCAAGGTTTACTATATTTCGCACTAAACGCGCCATGAAACGCACGCTCATCCCGCTGCTCGCGCTGCTGGCCGCCGGTCTGCCAGGGCGGATTCGCGGCGAAGAGTTGCGGCAGGTGACCGCCGTGCGCAGTTGGTCGTTGAGCGAAGCTACCCGCGTGGTCATAGAGGTTAGCGGCGAATTCGAATTCCGCGCCGAGCGCGCCCACGATCCCGAGCGCATTTTCTTCGATGTGCGGAACTCCCGGCCGCGCATCAACGGCCATCGCTTCTATTCCGCGAACGTGGATGACAAGCTGGTGAAAAAGGTGAGAGTGGCCGAAACGCAGGTCGGCGTGACCCGTGTGGTGCTGGACTTGCAAGGCGCCACCGAGTACTCCGCGACGCAGCTCTCCAACCCGGACCGCCTGGTGGTGGAACTCCGGCCTATGGGCCAGATTTCGAGATCTGTTGTGGGGCAGGCGTCCACGCCCGCGGCGGGTCTCCAGTCCCGCGTCCTTCAGCCCACCCCCTTGGCGCCGCCGGTAATTCCACTCCCTCCGGTCTTGACGCTTTCGCCTTTGCCCCCGGCAGGACCGCTCCCTAGCGCCGCGCCACCCGCCAATCCGGAATTCGAACCCTCGCCCAAAAGCAGCCGGTCCGCGGAGCGCGTCGAATCCGGCCGGGCGGCTAAGTTGTCCGCCGATGGGTCCGGCTCCCTGACGCGCGCGCTCGGGCTGAAAATCCGGCGCGTGGTATTGGATCCCGGCCACGGTGGTCATGACGAGGGCACCTCCGGTCCCAACGGGCTTTTGGAGAAGGACCTGGTCTTGGATGTCGCCCTGCGGCTGGGGAAGCTGCTCGAGTCCCGCATGGGCAGCGAGGTCGTCTTCACCCGCGCCGACGATACGTTTATCCCGCTGGAACGCCGCACCGCCATTGCCAACGAGAAGAAGGCCGACCTGTTTCTTTCCATACACGCCAACTCATCGCCTTATCCGCGCATCGGCGGCGTGGAAAGCTACTACCTGAACGTCACCAACGCGAAAGACGCATTGGCCGTGGCCAGCCGCGAAAACGCCTCGTCCGACAAATCGGTTTTTGAGCTGCGCGATCTGATCCAGAAGATTACCTTGCAGGATAAAGCCGAGGAATCCAAGGAATTCGCCGGATGTGTGCAGGCCGCCCTGTTTCCTTTCGCGGCGCGCTACGATCCGGGCATCAAGAACCGGGGCGTCAAAAAGGCTCCCTTTGTGGTGTTGATCGGCGCGTCCATGCCTTCCGTGCTGGCCGAGATCGGTTTTCTGAGCAACGCCCGCGAAGAGGCCCTGCTCAAGAGATCCGACCACCGCCAAAAGCTGGCTGAAGCGCTGTATCGCGGCGTCTCCCGCTACGAACAAAGCCTGAGCCACTTCGAAGTGGCGCAAGCCGTCGACAAAGTGAAGAACTGATTCCGCGCATGCACGTTCTGGCTTTCCGGCACGCACCCTTGGAAGGTATCGGCACGATAGCCGCCGCACTCGATCGCCACCATATCGCTTGCGTCACAGTTGACACAACCACCAGCCACCAGCCACTAGCCACCAGCCACGGCCTGGTGGGGCGGCGCCATGCGCCGCCGGAGGGCTTAGGCCGCGCGCCTTCCGGCCTGATCCTCATGGGCGGACCCATGTCCGCCAACGACGATCTCCCTTGGATTCAGCACGAAATCGCCGCCATCCGCGAGGCCGTCCACCGCGGCATTCCGGTACTCGGCATTTGCCTGGGCGCGCAGTTGATCGCACGGGCCCTGGGAGCGCGCGTATTCCGCAATCCGGAAAAGGAAATCGGATGGTCGCCCCTGCACTGGACCGCGGCCGCCACCACCGACCCCTTGTTCCACGGCTTCTCCGCTCCCGAGACGGTGTTTCAGTGGCACGGCGAAACCTTCGACCTGCCGCCGGGCGCCGAACACCTGGCGTATTCCACCGCTTGCCGCCACCAGGCCTTCCGCGCCGACGGCAACGTCTACGGCATTCAGTTCCACCTGGAAGTCACGCCGCGCATCGTCGCGGACTGGCTACGGCAGGACGAAGCTTGCGGCCATCTGCGCGAAGCCACCGCGCCCGTCGACCCCTACGCGCACGCCGCCCGGCTCGGCGAGGTTGCCGCCACCGTCTTCGACCGTTGGTGCGGCTTGTTACACTGAGAACGGAATGGAAGGCGGCGCCCCGGTTGAAAGCGAAAGCGAGAGCGGCAAAGGGCCGCGCTGTCCGGTGTGCGGTTGGATGGATGTGCGCCGCTCCATGCCAAAAGGCTTTCTGGATCGCGTCGTGAGGATTGTGGGCTTGATACCGTATCGTTGCCGCAGTTGCGGCCAGCGGTTCTACCGCCCGCAGCAGGATGCCCCCGAGCCCGCCGAGTAACGCGAGGCTGGACGGCGGGGCGGCTTGCGGAAAGGACGACCAATTGCTCTATTCTTACTCGAGAGGCAAACGGGCCATGGCCGGCAAGCTGCTTATAGTTACTACACTTGGTATCTTATGTACACTCACCGCGCGGGCCCAGAATCCGCCCGCGCACAGTGCCATAGTTCCCATCTATCGCGTGACTGTGGTCGATCGCACGGTAAGTGCCGTCGATTACCAGTACCGCAACGGACCTACTAACATCGACTTTCGCGGCACCGTCCTGCTGCCTGTGGCTAAGGGCGGCGCGGCCGTGGAATCCAAGCCGGGCCGCACGGAAATCGATGCCCGCTTCGACCATCTGCAGGCGCCCACGCGCTTCGGCCCCGAGTACCTGACTTACGTACTGTGGGCGATCACGCCGGATGGGCATGCCGTGAATCTCGGCGAGATCCTGGCCGGCCGTTCCGACAAAGCCAGGCTGCAAGTGACCACCGAACTGCAGGCGTTCGGCATGATCGTTACGGCGGAGCCGTATGCGGCCGTGCGCCAGCCAAGCGACGTCGTAGTGCTGGAGAACCAGCCTCGCCCCGATACCATCGGCAACCGGGAACCTATCCAGGCTAAATACGAGTTGCTGCCGCGCGGCCACTACACCTACGATGTGCAAGCCGGTCTGGCGGCCGCCGCGGCAAATGCCCCCCGGCTGTCCACGGATCAATATCAGTCGGTCGTGGAGCTTTATGAGGCGCGGAATGCGATCGCGATGGCCCAGTCCGCCGAGGCCGGCCGGTATGCGCCGGATGTTCTCGGCAAGGCCCAGGATCTGCTGCGCCGAGCTTACGAGGCGCGCGACCGGAAAGCCGGCGTCACCGTCGTGGTGACCCTGGCGCGACAGGCGGAGCAGACCGCCGAAGACGCGCGCGCTGTCTCCCTCGAGCGCCAGCGGGGCGGCGAACTTGCCAGTGCCAGGGAGCAAGTGGCGCGCGCCGAAGCGCGGGCAGCCCAGGCGGAGGCCGCCGCGCAGACGGCGCAAACCCAAGCCGCCGCCGCACAGGCTTTACTCGAACAGGAGCGTGCCGCCAGGCGAGCGGCCCAAGCTCAAGCGCAGGCCGTGGTCGCCGCCGCCAATGCCGCCGCCGTCCAACCGGCGCCTCCGCCACCCCCTCGAATTCCGCCGGCCGCGGACCGCGACGACTCGCGCAAGAGGGAATTGCGTCTTCAGTTGCTCGAACAGCTCAACGCCTCGTTATCCGCGCGCGACACGCCTCGCGGCTTGACGGTCACTCTGCCCGATGCGGATTTCCAGGGCCCGCGCGTGAGTCCCGCGGCGTATGACCGCCTGGCGCGCGTGGCGGCGATCGTCGCCGCGCATCCGGATTTGACCGTGGAAGTGGATGGCCACGAATCGTTCTCGTCGGAACGCGCGCAAGCGGTGCGCGAGATATTGGTCGGCGACGGCCTGCCCGCCGCCACAGTCCTGGCGCGCGGATTGGGCGATACCCGCCCGCTCACCTCCAATGCCACCGCCGCCGGCCGCCAGCAGAACCGCCGCGTCGAGATTGTGGTCTCCGGTAATCTTATTGGCGCCATGCCCTATTGGGCGAGTAGTTATAGCTTGGTGCCGCCGGGCAAATAGCGGGGTCGTCCGGATCTCGCCCGAAACCGGACAACGTCTCTCAGCGTCGAAATAAAGCTATGCGCAGCCGAAATTCGTCGTGCTGGGCGCGCCCTCTGGCTTGCGCCGCTGCCGTGCTCCTCTCCTCACGCATTGTCTTGCCGCAGAGCGAGGTCACATTCAAGACTGAGACCGATCTGGTGCTCGTGCCCGTGGTGGTACGGGATGCCCAGGGAAACACGGTCGGAAATCTACGGAAAGAAGACTTTCAGGTCTTCGACAAAGGCCAACCGCAAGTCATCGCGAAGTTCGCGGTGGAGGAGACCTCGGGGCAGGCGGCGGAAGACAGGAGCTTACCGGCAGGGACCGGCGGGAAGGCGCCAGCCACGCCCATGGCTATCCCCGGCCGTTTCATCGCCATGCTCTTCGACGATCTGCACATGAAGATCGACGACCTGAACGGAAACGTTCCAGGCTACGTCGGAGATGTGAGCGACCTGGCTTACGTGCGCGACGCCTCGCTGAAGTTCCTGGACACCTTGCTTCCCGCCGACCGGGTGGCCGTTTTCACGACATCGGGCGGGGTTACGCTGGATTTCACTTCCGATCGCGCCAGGCTGAAGCAGGCGCTATCGCGGCTCGGGCCCGGGATTCCGGTGATGCCTACTGTCCCGACGTCCGGCCTGAAGGTGCTGGAACCTGAAGACGATTCGCGCAGGGTGATCCTGCAGTCGGAAGACATCATCCGCCGTATGGCAAGGCTGCCGGGCCAGCGAACGGTCGTGCTGGTTTCGCCCGGTCTGCAACTGCCGGTCTGGCTGGTGCACGAGACCATGCACCTGATCGATGATGCCCTGCGGTCCCGCGTGGTGATCAACAGCCTGGATGCGCGCGGCCTGGCAGTCTCGCGCGCCGGAGCATATCGGGAGTTCCAGGCGCGGTTGACCGATGGCACCGGCGGACGATACATTCGCGACACCAACGACCTGAACGGAGCGGTGCGGCAACTGGCCGCCTCACCCAAATACATCTATGTTCTGGGCTTTTCGCCCGAGACGTTGAAGCCGGACGGCAGCTTCCATTCGCTGGCCGTCAAACTGGAAAGCGGACACGGCCTCGAGGTGCAGGCGCGCAAAGGGTATTGGGCGCCCGGCGAGAAGGATCTGGCGCGCGGACGGAATAAACCCGTCGCCGCGCAGGCTGCCGACGCTCCGCGTGTAGACCAAAGCCAGACGAACGATGTCGCCGAGGCCATCGGGATTGCCGCGGCGCACCTTCCGGAGGTTCCCGAAACGGCTGTGGTCGCCGGGCCCGCCCCTGGGCCGCCTAAGGCCGCGTCGTCGGCTGAAGCGGAGATGTCTACGCGCGATGAACCGGTGACATTTAAAGTGGAGAGCAACCTGGTGGAGGTGCCCGTGATCGTACGCGACAACCAAGGGCATGCCATCGGAAGCCTCCGCCAAGACGACTTTCGCATTTTCGACAAAGGCAAGCGGCAGGAGATCACGAAGTTCTCCGTGCAGAAGGCGGCCACTCGGGCCGGGCAGGAGGCATTTCCCCACACGGAAGGCGCGCACACCGGGCCGGAAAGCGCCGGCACGTTCAGCATCTCGCATACAGCGCCGGCGGCCCCGGCGCCGCCCAGCCGCTTTGTTGCCTTTGTTTTCGACGACCTGAACATCCGCTGGGAGGACTTGCCGCAAGTGCGCGCGGCAGTTGTGCGCTATGTGAAATCGTCAATCGGGACGCAAGATCGCGTCGCTCTCTTTACCACTTCGGGCCGTATCGGCGTCGATTTCACCGGTAGTTCGGAGGCGCTCGGCGGTCCGCTGCTGAAGATCGTTTCTAATCCCATCTCGGCGGCCACATGGGGTCCCTGCGGCACGTATGTGAGTTACTTTCAGGCGGCGCAGATCGACCAGCAGGTAGGGCTCCAGCCGTTCCCTTCGGATATGAGTAGATCTCTCGCGTTGCGGTTGGCGGTTGAAGAATTCGGCGACTTTCATACGGCCCTGCAGTCTGTGCGCGACGCTTATACCAGCGGGCTGCAGGCGACTCGCGGGACGCTGGCGGCGCTCAGGATCGTGGTCCAGCGCATGGCGGCCATGCCCGGACAGAGGAGTGTCGTTCTGGTGTCTCCCGGTTTCTTTGTTCCGGCCGATCTCCAGAACGCAAGCTCCGATCTCATCCAACTCGCCATTCGATCGAAGGTTCTTATCGGCAGCGTCGACGCACGGGGCGTTTGGACCGTTCCCGAATTCGATGCGTGCCGGCCGGGCTCAACCGCGCAGCTAGTCCAGGACGAGATTATGTTCAGGCCGCTGGAGGCGCAGGCCGAAACCGACGAGCTGGTCGCACTGGCGGAGGGCACCGGCGGATCGGTAAATCTCGACAACGACTTTTATGGCGGCGTGCGGAAGGCCGCCGCGGCGCCCGAGTATCTCTACGTGTTGGGCTTCGTGCCCCAGAACCTGAAGGCCGATGGCAGCTTCCACGCCCTGAAAGTGACCATGAGCTCGGGCGAGAAAGCGAGCCTGCAGGCGCGCCGCGGGTACTGGGCTCCGAAGAAGTTAAATGACGCGCCGGCGGACAAGCAGGAGATCGAAAGCGCGGTGTTCTCCCGCGACGAGATCCACAATCTTCCCGTGGACATGCACACGCGGGTCATACAAGCCGGCGGCGCCGCCAAGCTGAACGTCCTCACCAGCGTGGACCTGAAGCTGATCCACCTGCGCAAAGCCGGCGACCGGAACCGGAACGATGTGACCATCGTCGCCGCGGTGTTCGACGCGAACGGCAACTTCATAGCCGGCCAACAGAAGATTCTGGAGCTGCGGCTGCGCGACGAAACCGTGCGCGGGCTGGAACAAAGGCCTCCGGTCACTATCGACACCGATTTCGATATGAAACCCGGCGCGTACCTGGTCCGGCTGGTGGTGCGCGACGCCGAAGGCCAGCAGCTCACGGCGGAGAATGCAGGGGTACGGATTCCGTAAACTGGTTGGAGGAAGGTGAAGTATGCGTGCGGCGCTTCTATTCACAGTGTCCCTCGGATCGCTCGCCAGCGTGGCGGCCCAGGTGCAGTCCGGCGAGACCTTCAAGGCGGGCGTGACCATGATTCAGGTCCCCGTGGTGGTGCGCGATCGCGACGGCCATACCGTCGACAATCTCGGCAAGGACGACTTTCAACTGTTCGACAACGGAAAGCGGCAGGAGATCGCCAGTTTCTCAGTGGAAAACCCCGGCCAGGCGGCCCCGGACCGGTCGCTGCCGGATGGCAAAGCGCCCGCTGCGCAGAATGCCGCCGGAACCGGAAGCGAGATTCCGGCGCGCTTCGTTACTTACTTCTTCGACGACCTCACCATCCGCGATCCCGGCGATTTGAAGCGCATTCGCGATGCCGCCACCGAACAATTGGGCGCGTTGCAACCCGGCGATCGCGCGGCCATCTTCACCTCCTCATGCCGCGTGGAGCTCGATTTCACGAGCGACCGGCAGAAGCTGCAGGAGGCCATATCCCGCATGCAATTGCGTCCTGCGCCGGTTTGCCGCGTCTCGCGGGCCGAGACGCTGCAGGTGGAGTTGCTAAGGGCGGTGGTGAAAAAGATGTCCAGCCTGCCGGCGCGGCGGGATATCATACTGGTCTCGTCCGGATTCTTCGTAGGGCCTGTTCGCGAGAGCAAGGAAACGGACCTGATTGAGGATGCCGTTCGCGCCAAAGTGTCGATTAGCTCGGTGGACACCGGCGAGGCAACCGATTATGCCGGCGGCGGCGCCGCGACAGCCGTGGCGTCCAACCAGCCGCCGCGTTACGATAATCCTTCGAATCCCCAGGCCCTGATCGACCTGGCGCATGGGACCGGCGGCACATATGTAACCGGGAACGACTTCGCGTTGAGCTTCCGCAAACTGGCCACCCCGGAGAGCCACTATGTGCTCGGGTTTGTTCCGGCCGGCAAGGCCGACGGCCGTTTTCATCAGTTGAAGGTCAAGCTGGAGAATGCGCACAAACTGACGGTTGAGGCGCGCAATGGGTATTAAGCCTTGTGGGGCGGGCGTCTACGCCTGCGGCGGGTCTCCGGACCCGCCCTCTTCCTTGCAGTTCGCCGTCCCGGCAAGCGAAGCTCGCCTGACACAGGCTGAAGCCTATGCTACCGGCGGGGCTCAAGCCCCGCGGCGGCGCATGGCGCCGCCCCACCAGTCAAAGATGGGCCACCAGGTCGCGATAAGCCGGCTCATCCCGCAGATTGCCGAGAGCGGGGTCGAAACGGGAAATCAGGATCAGGTAATCGTGTTGCGCATAGACGACTTTCAGGTACTCGATAGCTTCCTGTTTCCTGCCCAGCAGAGCGTAGGTTGTAGCTAATTCGTAGGCCGGAGCCTGGCCTTGCAGATACAGGTTCTTCTGCACCTCAAGCATACTCTCCAGCATTTCTTGCGCGCCCCCTCCGGCCAAGCCTCTCTCGCCCGCGCTAATGCCGGCCAGCGCGCGCATGTCGCCCGACAACTCGGCCGCCTTTCTGGACTCCTTCAGATATTTGGCATAGTCCTGGCGGGCCAGATAGACGCGCGCCAGATTCCTGTGCGGCGAGACGAATCCGGGCTCGGCCGCTTCCACCTTGGTAAGCAGCCGAAAAGCTTGCTCGGGTTGGCCGGAGTAAAAAAGGATCAGCCCTTTGTCGGCCAGAATCGAACGCGAAGACGGCGCCAGTTCCTGCGCCAGATCGATCTGCGCCAGGGCCTCGGGAAACCGGCCGAGCGTCATCAAGGCGGTGGCATACCACTGGTGCGCTTCCGCGTAATTCGGATTGAGCTGCAGCGCGCGCTGAAACTCCCGTTCGCCCATTTTGGTGTCCAGGACGCCATAGAAGGCGGCGAAGGCGAGGGCACTGTGCGCATTGGCCAAGGTGTCATCCAATTCCACGGCTTTCCTGGCGGCGGCTAGCGCGCGCGGAAAGGCCTCGCTAGCCGGCATGGCGGAGAACTCGGGCAGCAGATTATAACAATCCGCCAGCCCCACCCAGGCGTCGGCGTATCCCGCGTCGCTGGCGGTCGCCTGGTTAAAATATTCGACTGCCCGGCGGAGGCTCTCCTCGTTTCTTTGGCTCCAGTAGTACCGGCCCTCCAAATACGCGCTCCGGGCGGCTGGGTTGACGGGGCGCGCGGCGCGCACCGGAACGTGTTTCCAAAAGCCCAGCATCAAGGCCGCGGCGATCGTCGCGGTGGCCAGAAAGGCTGTGGTCCAAACCCATCTGGCGGGCCGGCGCGGCTCGGCGGGACCTGCCGCAGCCACCGGGGATGCTTCACTATTCGGAGAAGCATGTGCCGCGTCGTCCGGCTCTTCGGCTTTCAGGTGAAACACGGGCAGGTAGGAACCCTTCGGCAGATCGAAGCGCACCTCTTCGCCGCTGCCGGCTCCGGTGTAATATTCGCGCAGCTTGAACCGAAGTTGGCGCGCCTGCACGCGCACGATCGGATCGATGCGCGGATCGTAATCCGCGCGGCGTCCGAAGACCCGTACGCCGATTTCGTGCTCCTTGGGCGATGCGGCGCGTCCGGACAGGCGCTCGGCCACCACGAAGCTAAGGAACAGGGCCAAGCGCGGGGAACGCGCAAAGCCGGGGCTGGCCAGAATAAATTCCAGCGCCGCCCTCACCTGCGCGTCGCCAAGCTGTTGCCCGCCTGCATCCACCACTTGAGCACCCGTCATCGCAGTGCGTAACTCGTGAAAACGACCAGGTTAATCACCGTAAAATACTCCACGCACGGCCACGGATGATTGGATTATAGCCTAAATACCCATGGCGTTCGGGCGCGAAAGGTACTGGCAGAACCAGCGATTCGCGCGCCGTCCCGGTACAGGAGATCTATACATGAGACGGGTTTACAATTCGGTTTGCGTAGTCCTGATGGCGGCGTGCTGCGCGGCGGTGGCACTCGCTCAGCCAGCCGCGAAAACAACCACGGCCGTACCCCGGCTGGTGAACTTCAGCGGCACTTTGACGGACGGCGCCGGCAAGGCGCAGAGCGGGGTGGTGGGGGTGACCTTCGCGCTGTATGAAGAGCAGGAGGGCGGCGCTCCGATGTGGATGGAAACCCAAAACGTGCAGGCGGACGCCTATGGAAAATACACGGCTCTGTTGGGCGCCACCAAGAACGAAGGCATCCCGGCGGAAATCTTTGGCTCGGGGCAGCGTTGGCTGGGAGTGCAGGCGCAAGGGGAGAGCGAGCGTCCGCGCGTGCTGATGACCAGCGTTCCTTACTCGCTGAAGGCGGTGGATTCCGAGACGCTGGGCGGACTCCCGGCGTCGGCGTTCGCTTTGGCTGGGACGAACACCGGGGAAGCCGGGCGTGGCGCCGGTGCGGGCTCCATCTTGGCAGCGTCGTCCGGCCGGACCGCGGAACCCTCCGGCGCGGCCAAGCCCGCTGCCACTCCGGCTGCTATCACGGGCACCGGCACCACCGGCTTCGTTCCCCTGTGGACCAGCAGTACGGCCCTGGGCAACTCGCTAATAGAGCAACAGAGTGGGACTGTGGGCATCGGCGGGTTCGTCCCCAATTACACGTTCAGCGTGGAAAGTTCTGCCGTCGACGGTAGCATCAATGGCACCATCTCAAGCACCACGGGATACGGCGTGGAGGGCCAATCCACTGCTACCAGCGGCGTCACCGCGGGTGTCGCGGGCACCGTTCTTAGCCCGACGGGAAACGGGGTCGCGGGTGAAAATTTCGCGACCACTGGCACGACGGCGGGCGTCTACGGGGTGACCAGGAGCGATTCGGGATACGGGGTGTACGGCAAAGCCCTCGCCACCGATGGCCAACCGTCCGGTGTCTATGGCACGACCGTTACCGGCACCGGATACGGTGTGTTTGGTCAAAATCTGGCGACAACGGGATTGGCGTTTGGCGTCCAAGCCGTGACCAATAGCGATACGGGCGTCGCGGTGCATGGCATCGCCGTCCCCGATACGGGCATTAGTTATGGCGTCGATGGCGTTTCCAATAGCTCTTCCGGCATCGGCGTGGAGGGCCACGCTGTGGCTACCTCGGGCGATACGACGGGCGTCGGTGGCACTGCCGACAGCGATACTGGCGTCGGAGTGTATGGTCAAGCCACGGCCGAAAGCGGGGCCAACATAGGCGTCTTGGGAACGGCGGTCAGCCCCGCGGGATACGCCACAGCCGGTCAAAACAATGCCACGACCGGTCTGGCGATTGGCGCCTATGGAGTGACCAATAGCAGCACCGGGCTCGGGGTGTATGGCAACGCGTTGGCAACCACCGGCGTGAATTACGGCGTCGATGGCATTGCGCACAGCCCCACCGGAGTCGGGGTGCAGGGCCACTCCGTCTCCACCACAGGCGCCACTACCGGCGTCAGTGGCATCTCCGACAGCACCACCGGAACGGGGGTGTCGGGCCAAGCCACCGCCGCGAGCGGCATTACTTATGGCGTCAAGGGTATGGCAACCAGCACCGACGGGTTCGGAGTGCTCGGCGTCGCGATTGCCGCCAGCTCGCTCGGCAAGGATTTCGCAGGCGATACGCCCGCCGGAGTATGGGGTGACACAAAAGACGGAGAAGCCGGCGTGTTGGCCACGGCGGACAGTACTTATGCCATTCAGGCGTACAGCAACGCCACCAACGTGGCGACTTTGTTTGTGGAAAACCAGGAAGATAACGTGGACACTGCCATCGTCTTTGCGACCGACAGCGATTTCGACGGCCACTGCGATATTTTCGTGAGTGGCGACCTGGATTGCAACGGCTCGATCGGTGGCGACGTCAAGGTGGGGGCGGACGCTTCCCGCGCAGTATCCATGTACGCCATGCAGGCGGCGGAAAACTGGTTCGAGGATGCCGGCTCCGGCCAGTTGCGCAACGGGGCCGCGGTGGTGGCGCTGGACGCCGAGTTCGCCCAAACAGTGAATACAAGCATGGACTACCACGTCTTCCTGACAGCCAATGGCGACTGCAAGGGACTCTATGTCAGCCAGAAATCGCCCACGTCCTTTGAAGTCCATGAAATGGGCGGCGGCGGTTCCAGCATCGCTTTCGACTATCGCATCATGGCGCGCCGCAAAGGCTACGAAAAGATCCGCATGGCCGAATCGGCGCATAAGCCGCAGGGGCGGCGGAATGCCAGATCCGCGAACGGCGTGCGCGCGGCGCATGCGGCGGCGCCTGAAAACACTTGGCCGCCGGCCGCGCCGGAGTCCGCGCGGCCCATCAGGGTGCCGGCGCATGCCGCCAAGCCGGCGCAGGCTGGTAAGCCGGCCGCCGGCGAAATCGCGCCGCGGACGCTCAACGAGCGTTGATCGGTACCTTGAAAGGGCAAAGGAGGGTGGAAAAATGAGACGTAATTACAGTTCGATTTGCGCAAGCTTGATGGTGGTCTGCTGGGCGGGCATTGCCATGGCTCAGCCGGCTGCCAAAACAAACACGGCGGTGCCGCGGCTGGTGAAATTCAGCGGCACATTGACGGACGGCGGCGGCAAACCCCTCAGCGGTGTGGTGGGGGTGACCTTCGCGCTTTATCAAGAGCAGGAGGGCGGCGCGCCGGTTTGGATGGAAACCCAGAACGTACAGGCGGACGGCAGCGGGAATTATACGGCTTTGCTGGGCGCCACTACGAACGATGGCATCCCGGCGGAGGTCTTTGGCGCGGGGCAACGATGGCTGGGAGTGCAGGCGCAAGGGGAAGTGGAACACCCGCGCGTTTTGATGACCAGCGTGCCTTATTCGCTGAAAGCGGTGGACGCGGAGACGCTCGGCGGACTCCCGGCATCCGCTTACGCACTGGCTGGTACGACGGGAGCGGCTCCTAATAGCGCCGTCGGCGCGTCCCTCGCGTCTCCGCTGGCTGCGGCGGCTCCTGCCGTGGCTGCCTCCAGCGCCGCCAAACCCGCAGTGGCTCCGCCCGCCGGTATCACCGGCAGCGGCACAGCCGGCTACGTTCCGCTGTGGACTGGCACAAGCACTCTGGGGACCTCGAAGATGATTCAGAACAGCGCGGGACAAATCGGTATCGGGGCGGCGGGCCAAGCCGACCTTACCGTGCAGACCACCGGCAACGCCATCTACGGTGTCACAAGTGCAGATGAGGACTACGAGCCGGTTGCCTTCGCCGTGGAGGGATACGCTAGCAATACGTCGGGCACCAGCTACGGCGTTGAAGGGATAAGCAGCAGCACTGAGGGATTCGGAGTGGCGGCCGGCGCTAAAGCTACAACCGGCACCACCTATGGTGTGTACGCCAACAACGCAAGCAACGGCGGGACTGGCGTGTCCGGGGACGCTACGGCAACCAGCGGCAAGACTTGGGGCGTCTACGGCACTTCGGCAAGCGTCGCAGGGTACGGAGTGGAGGGCAAGGCCACGGCCACCTCGGGCAACACATTTGGCGTGTACGGAATCACGGCGAGCGATGTGGGAACCGGCGTAAAAGGAGTGGGGGTGACGGTGAGCGAGGAAGGCGGAGATGCGCCCGAAGGCGCCGCCGGGCTGTGGGGCGACACCAGCGACGGCGCGGAGGCCATCCTGGCCACCGCGGACGATACCCAAGCGATTGGGGCGTACAGTAAGAGCAACAGCCAGGCCACGGTATATGTGGAGAATGCCTCCACGGAGGAGAATGCCATCGCGTTGGCAACCTTCGGGCCCGCCTTCACCGGATTCTGCGACGCCTTCACCAACGGTAATCTGACGTGTAGCGGATCCGTCGGGGGCCACGCCACGGTGAACCAGTCGAAGGACGTGGCCCTGTACTCAGTGCAGTCGGCCGAAAACTGGATGGAGGACGCCGGATCGGGCCAACTGCAGAACGGCGCGGCCGTCATCGAACTCGAACCTGAATTCGCGCAGACCGTGAACACCGGCATCGACTATCACGTGTTCCTCACTCCGCGCGGCGACTGCAAGGGATTGTATGTCGGCCGGACGACTGCCACATCTTTCGAAGTCCACGAACCGGGCGGCGGCACGGCCAATATTGCTTTCGATTATCGCATCATGGCACGGCGAAAGGGATTCGAAAACATCCGGCTGGCCGACCTGACGGGTAAGCTTCAGATGCGGCGCAATTCGAAATCGAAAGCAGGGAATGGCGTTGGGCGCGCGCGCCAGACGCTCGAGGGAGTGCATCCGGAAACGCGGCGGCCCGACTTCGCACAGCCGCAGGCGCATGCCGCCAAGCCCGTCGCCAGCGCTGTCACGCCACAGACTCCCGCGACTCGTTGATCGCCAAGCGGAGGGCGGGCAATCCTGCCCGCAGCCGGCTTTCAGCCGGCTCCTGGGGCGAGCGTAGCTCGCCTAACACAGGCTGAACCCTGTGCGACCAGCGGGGCTGAAGCCCCGCGCCGGCTAAAGCCCGCCCTCCAATTCCAGCTCCAGCAAATGTAGAAACTCCTGGGGCGAGCGTAGCTCGCCTAAGAGCGGGCCTACGAGGCCCGCGCAGGCTGCGAGCCTGGCTGCGAGCCTGCCCCACAAAGTCCGGCGAATCACCGTAATAGTACTCGACACGCGGACATGATCGTTAGATGATAGCGTAAGTGTCCATGGCGTTGCGGAATGGGCGCCCAATGCAGGAGACCTACGGAAAATGAGACGGTTTTACAATTCGGTTTGCGCAATCCTGATGGCAGCCTGCTGGACGGGCATTCTGCCTGCCCAGCCGGCCACGAAAACAGCTACGGCCGTGCCGCGGCTGGTGAAGTTCAGCGGCACGCTGACGGACGGCGGCGGCAAGGCCTTGACCGGGGTGGTGGGGGTGACCTTCGCGGTCTATGAAGGACAGGAGGGCGGCGCGCCGGTCTGGATGGAAACGCAAAACGTGCAGGCCGACGGCAGCGGGAAATACACGGCTTTGCTGGGCGCCACGCGGAACGAGGGTATCCCGGCCGAGGTCTTCGGCGCGGGGCAGCGGTGGCTGGGGGTGCAAGCGCAAGGGGAAGCGGAGCGCGTGCGCGTACTGATGACCAGCGTGCCTTACTCGCTGAAAGCGGTGGACGCAGAGACGCTGGGCGGACTGCCGGCGTCGGCGTTCGCTTTGGCCGCGCCGGCTGTGGGGATCGCCGGGAATGGCTCTCGTGGCGCTTCTACCGCGTCGGCCAGGGCGCTGGGCGCGTCCGATTCGGCCAAACCCGCCGCTGCCCCGGCGGCCGTCACCGGCAGTGGCACCGCCGGCACCATTCCGGTGTGGACCAGCGGCACCGCCCTGGGGAACTCGGAGATCACGCAGAGCGGCGGAAACCTGGGCGTCGGCCGGATCTCGGCTAGCGTCAAGCTCTTGGTGGAAAACGCGTCGGGTGTCGGTATCGTGGGCAGCACATCGAGCACCGGCGGCGCCTCGGCAATTGGGGTGCAGGGTCAAGCGCAGGGTACCACCGGCGAAACGATTGGCGTAGAGGGTACGAATCCGAGCACTTCGGGCACCGGAGTAGAAGGCACTGCCACCGCTGCCACCGGCAGTACGTTCGGGGTGGTCGGGCTGAACCTAAGCTCTTCGGGGGTTGGAGTGGGCGGCAATTCCCAAGCTACGACCGGCGAAACGTATGGCGTTTTTGGCACGGCCGCCAGCTCCGGAGGAACTGGTGTGCAAGGTGAGGCTACCGCAACCAGCGGCGCCAATTGGGGCGTTTACGGCACGACGGCAAGCGAATCGGGCACCGGTGTGCAAGGCGAGTCTACCGCCGCGAGCGGCACCACTTTTGGCGTGGTCGGTTCGGTTGCGAGCAGTGCCGGCTCCGGCGTCCGGGGTGAGGCAACGGCCACGAGCGGCAGCAGTGTTGGCGTTAGCGGCACGAATGCGAGCGACGCGGGAACTGCCGTACAAGGCGAAGCTACCGCTGCAACCGGCGGTACGGTCGGCGTCTATGGCACGGCCGCCAGCACTGAAGGATACGGGGTTTGGGGCAACGTCCCGGCTGCCAGCGGCACTACCATCGGCGTCTATGGCCAAGCCGCCAGCGCGGGTGGATTCGGGGTGGAAGGCCAAAACACGGCTGCCAGCGGCGAGGCGGTCGGCGTCTATGGCAAAGCTGTCAGCACTTCGGGATTCGCCGTGGAAGGCAATGCCATCGCTACCACGGGCAACGCGGTTGGCGTGTTGGGCGCCAGCGCAAGCACTACGGGAGTCGGCGTGCAGGGCCAAGCCACCGCCGTGACTGGCGAGAACGTCGGCGTCAGCGGGGTTACCTCCAGCACGTCGGGAATCGGCACCTCGGGCCGCGCTTCAGCCACCACCGGCGCGACCGTCGGCGTGCAGGGAGAATCCGCGAGCAGCGGCGGGTTCGGCGTCTACGGTGTGGCGGGCAATCCGAGCACGCTGGGCGGCGAATTGGGAATCGCTCCCGCCGGAGTTTGGGGCGACACAAAAGACGGCGAAGCCGGCGTGTTGGCCACCGCGGACGATGCCGAAGCCATCGCCGCATATAACAACGCGGAAAACGTAGCCACGCTGTTCGTCGAGAACCAGGAGGATGCGCAAAGCGGCTCGAACGTTTTTGCGACATTCAGCGATTTCGGGGGCTTCTGCGACATCGACGTGAGCGGCGATCTGAAGTGCAGCGGTTCAGTCGGCGGACATGCCTTCGTGGGTCCGGGCGCCACGCGCGAGGTATCCATGTATGCCATGCAGGCGCCGGAAAACTGGTTCGAGGACATGGGCTCCGGCCAGTTGCACAACGGCGCCGCGGTGGTGGCGCTCGACGCCGACTACGCGCAGACGGTGAACACCGGCATGGAGTATCACGTATTCCTGACGCCCAAGGGGGATTGCAAGGGACTGTACGTGACCAACGAGACAGGCGCGAGTTTCGAAGTCCATGAGCTGGGCGGCGGCAGTTCCAGCATCGCGTTCGATTATCGCGTGGTGGCGCGGCGCAAAGGCTATGAGAAGATCCGGATGGCCGACCTGGCGGGCAAAATTCAGAGGGGGCCGAGTTCGAAGGCGCGCATGACGCCGGCCGCAACCGCGTTTCGGCCGCGTGTTGTAACGCCGCCGGCTGCCACTGAAAGAATGGCGCCCGCCGCTAAGCTGCCGGCGCACGCGGCGAAGGCGCCGGTGCATGCGGCAAAGCCGGTCCATAGCGGCGCCTTATCACAGACTCCCGTGGCCCGTTGATTGCCCGGTAGGAGTGCCGGCACCTGGAGTTTGGACATTTTGGGTGGGGCACGAGCGGTTCGATCCGATCGTGGGTACCAACATCTTCCGTCATCGCGGATTATTCGGCTAGAGCCGGCTAAAAGCCTTGCTGCGGGCATAATTGCCCGCCCTCCAATCGATGCAAATTGGGGACAATACCCCGCCCATCTTGGGTGAAATCCCACAGATCGCCCCCCGAAGCGCATCCGCTGGTTCCGTTTTGCGGAGTTCCGCCTCATCCGGCTGCCGAGTTTCGCGACACGCTATCCGATGGCACTGTGTACTCCAACGCGGTCGCCGAAACCCCCGCAAACACAGGCCTGTAGCTCCCGGCGGGCGCAATGGGTCCGGAATCCGCAGTTTCGGCTAACAAGACTTTTTTAGCTGAAATACCTCTTGTGGCCTATGAAGTGCATCGCCTGTGGTCTATTTCTCTTTTGCCGCTTGAGGGGCCGGGCTGAAACCCAGCCTTGCAGAGGGTTCTATGGGGCTGGGTTCATTGGAGTCCGGGACGAAGCCACACGCCATACGGGCGATGGGCTACCGGTACGCCCTTCGCGGACCTGCTCCGATCCGGTCCGGCCGCTCCGCCAGTTCCATCGCCCTGCAAGGAGTTATTTCTACCTTACTGGTGCTGATCTGCGTTGATTCTTCTCCGGCAAAAACGCACCCGGTTCCGCTGGAGCCAAATACCGATGCCGCCAAGTGCATCGCCTGCCATGAAGACAAGACCAAAGGGAAGGCGGTGCACTCGGCCATCGCCACCGGATGCCTGAGCTGCCACGAACTGCGCGTAAGCAAAGATGTTACGCGTATCAAGCTGACCGCCGTCACACCCGTTAAGCTGTGCCTCGGATGCCACGCCGATAAGGACGCCAGCCAGCTCAAAGGCCACGTACACAGTCCGGCGGTGCGGGATTGCCTGAAGTGCCACGATCCGCATGTCTCCGATACCAAAAACCAATTATTGAAAGCGACCGACGGCGCCACTAAGGACACCAACCTTTGCCTGCAGTGCCACACGCAGGGCCTGAACGTGCCGGCCACGGGCAGCCGTCATGCGGCGCTCGACGGGGGCTGCGAAACCTGCCACGTTACGCACAAGACCGGCCCCTCGGCGGATGCGGAATTGCAGTATCACCTGACGAAGGCCAGCCCCGCCCTCTGCACGGAGTGCCACGATCCGAAGGACGCGCAGATCGTGAAAGCGCACCAGGGGCAACCGATCGAAAAGGCGGATTGCCTGACCTGCCACGATCCGCATCAATCCGCCGCTCCCAAATTGATGCGCGAATTCATGCACAGTCCCTTCGAATCGAAGTCGTGCGAGACCTGCCATCAACCGGCCAAGGACGGCAAAGTGGTGCTGACCGCCGCCAGCGTCAAGGAACTGTGCGTGACCTGCCACGACGAGCAGGCGAAGAAGATCCAGAACGCCAAGGTGCAGCACGCCGGCGCGCAAGGCGATTGCACGGATTGCCACAGCCCGCACGCGGGAAAGACGCCGGGCTTCATTCGTCCCGATCCGGTGAACGCCTGTCTGGGCTGCCATAGCGATCAAGCCGAACTGCAGAAAAAAGGCCATCTGCACCAGCCGGCGTTCGGGCAGGGTTGTGCGACGTGCCACGAGCCGCACGGCGGAGACAATCCGAAGCTGCTGCGGGCGAAGAGCGAAAACCAGTTGTGCCTGGAGTGCCATGGTCCGGACGCGGCGCCCGGCAAGCTCGAAAAGGAGCATCTGGCCACGATTTTCGACGGCAAGGTGAGATTGCCCGAGAACTACTTCGGCAAGGTGCCGGTGTTGCCGCTGAAGTACGGCTTGGGGCATCCGACCACGCGCCATCCGGTGCAGGATGTGGTGAACCCGGCCACATCCAAGGTGGTCACGTCCATAAGCTGCGCGAGCTGCCATCAGCCGCACGCATCGGCCAAGGCCGGCCTGTTGGTGAAGGATCAAGCGAACAACATGGATTTCTGCAAGGGCTGCCATACGAACGGTCTGGATTTGAAGAGCGTAAAGGGGGGCGGCTAGGATGAGGCGGACCATGGCGGCTCTGGCTTTGGTTATGGCTCTGCCCATGGCGGCGGCCGACAAGAAAGCTAGGAATTCGAATCCGGAGCCGAGCGCTCCGAAACGGATCGCTATCGACACCCGCAACCTGGTGTGGCCGCAGCCCCCGGAGATTGCGCGCATTCGCTTTCTGGCTATGTACACGGGCCAAAAGTTCGATCCGGCCATTCTGGAAAAGCCCAAGCACGAGAAGAAGAATTGGAAAGACGTACTGGCCGGCGCACAAACGCAAAGCGAGAAAAGCGTCAACATCCCGTTTCAGTTCATTCGCGTATACGGCGTTGCCGCGGACTCCAAAGGCAATATCTATGCGGCCGACCAAGCCGTGGGCGCGATTTTCGTCATCGACCCGGCCACCCAGGAAGCGCAGTTGATCCGCAATGGCAAGGAGGCGCGGTTTGGCCTGATCAACGGACTGGCGATGGACGATAACGACCGGCTGTTCGTGTCGGATTCGAAACTGCGCCATGTGGTCGTGTTCAATGCCCAGCATCAGCAGGAAGCCATTGTCGGGACGGGTGTCTTGTTGGATCCGGGCGGTTTGGCGATCGACCGGGAGAATCGCTTCCTATACGTGGTGGACACCAGCAAAGACCAAGTGGTGGTATTCGACGCGGACAATTACAAAGTGCTGCGGACCATCGGCACGACGGGCAAGAAACACACGCTGGCCGACGCCGGCAACTTCTCGCTCCCCACCAACGTGGCGGTGGATGGCGATGGCAATCTTTGTGTAACCGACACGCTGAACAATCGCGTGGAAATTTTCGATGCCGAAGGCAACTTCATTAGCGAGTTCGGCAAGGCCGGCGACGGTCCAGGACGGTTTGCCCGCCCCAAAGGTATCGCTGTGGATGGCGACGGCCATATCTGGGTGGTCGACGAAGTTCAAAGCCGCGTGCAGGTTTTCGATCGCGAAGGGCGCCTGCTGATCTATTTCGGAGAGCAGGGACCCTATCCAGGGCAGTTCCAGGCGGCTTATGGCATTGCCATCGACCAAAAGAATCGAGTGATCGTTTCCGAGCAGTTCCCGGGCCGCGTGCAGGCGTTTCAGTATGTGACTGACGCCGAGGCGGAAGAAGCCCTCAAGAAACAGGCGGGGGCGGAAACGGCGCCGGCCAAGCCGGCCAAGAAAGACATCGCGCCTGTTAACGCGCAAAGTTCCGCGGCGCATGCGCCGCGATAGGGATTTGACTCCGGCAGGAGCCAAAACGGATGACGGGGCGAAGCCCACGTCCGAACTGAGTAACAAGATCGGGCTTAGGAGGCCTTTATCTTATGAATAGAGTAGCGCTAATGGTTCTCATCGCCGCCCTGGTGTCGATGACGGCCATGGCACAAACCGACGTCCTTGGAGCGCATAATGTCTACGGCCGTGGCTGCGTTGCCTGCCACGCACCGCACAGTGGCGCCAACGGTGGAAACGGCATAGGTACGACCACCGATCCGGGCGCCGGTAACCTGGCTTTGTGGGGACAGAACCTAACTCCCCTGTACGGCCAGACCATCGGGTTCGGCGACACGGGCAAGTACGTCGTCACTCTTCCTAGCGCCATTACCGGCTTTACCAGCGCGCAGGACCCCAACTTCGTGATCATCGCCTGCTTGAGCTGCCACGACGGCAACCTGGCGAAGGTCGGAATGATGCATGGACAAACAGTCGAGACGCTGCCGATCGTCGGCAACCATGCTCCCACGCTGCTCGGAAACGATGGATCTACCGCCGCCAACTACAACAACGACCATCCGGTTGGGGTGCAGGCGGCTTTCGGCTGCGGCGGCAGCTACAACTGGGATTGCACCATTTCAGCCACCGGCCAAGTGCAAATGACCGGTCCCGCCAGCAGTGTTTTCGTTAACACCAATTATGGTTTCACGGTTTCGCTGGCAGTGGTCAACAACGTCCCGGTCGTGACCTGCACCACTTGCCACGATCAACACAGTGAGATTATCTGGAACGGCGCCATCGGCGGCGGCGGCAAGGTGAACTGGAATACTTCGTTCTTCGTGCGCGGCCCCTACACGCCGACCAGCGGAGGAACCACGGTGAGCAATGCGGCCGCGCAGTTCTGCCGGAACTGCCACGGTGGAGAATCCAACGAAATGCACGGTCTGATGAACGTTCCGACGACCGGCATCACCAACATCGGCGCCACACCGTAGGAAAGCCGGGATCTGCCGAGGGGGGACCTCCCCCCTCGCTCTTCCTTTTTGGATTCCCATGAAAAGCTACTTCTTCATCTACGCATTTCTCGTTTCCGCGCTGTCCGCGCAAGCGGGCGCGCCCACGGTATCGTCCGCGGTCCCGGCGGCGGCCAAGCCCGTGGCGCGGGTCAACGGAGCCGTGCTTACGGATCGGGATCTCCATCGGGAGATGCTGGCCATGTTCCCGTACGCGGCCCAGCATGGCGGCGAATTTCCCAAGGCCATGGAGCCGAACATCCGCAAAGGCGCGTTGCAGATGATCGTGTTCGAAGAACTCTTGTACCAGGAAGCGCTGCGGCGAAAGATGACCGTGCCGGCGGCGCAAATGGACCGGGCATGGGCGGAATTCCGTAAAGAGTTTTCGACGCCGGAAGCTTACCGGCAGTTTCTGAAGGCGGAGGTGAACGGCTCCGAGGAACTGGCGCGGACCAAGATCCGGCGATCGCTGCTGATCGAACAGACGATCAAGATAGAAGTATCGGACAAGGCTGCCGTATCCGCGGCCGAAGCCAAGGCGTATTACGACAAGAATCCCGATGAGTTCCGCATTCCGGAATCTTTTTCATTGCAGACCATTTCCATGATCCCGCCCCCCAAGGCGGCGCCGGCGCTAATCGAGGAGGCTCGCAAGAGGGCCGCCAAGGCATTGAAGCAGGCGCAGGCGGCCAAAACCTACGAACAGTTCGGCCTGCTGGCGGAAAAGATCTCGGAAGACGACTACCGCGTGATGCTGGGCGATCACAAGGCCGTGGACCGCGCCAAGCTGCCGCCGCCCATTGAGCAGGCGTTGCTGGCCATGCGGCCCGGCGAAATCAGCGGCGTCATCCAGGTGGAACAGACGTTCACCATCGTCCGGCTGAACGCGCACATCGCAGCCGGAGTTCGGAAATTCGACGAAACAAAGGATTCGCTTCGTAAGCAATTGGAGAAAAACAAAACCGAGCAACTGCGCTCGGCGCTGGGCAAGAGACTAAGAGCAAAGGCCAAGATAGAGGAACTCTAACCGTCGTTGAACGGTAAGAAGAAAATGCCGCCATGCGGAGAACATCGACAGGCGCGATTTGCGTGTGGTTGGCTGCCATGACAGCGCCGGCACTGGCGCAGCTTCGGGAGGGGGATCTCAGCGCGGACCTTACCGGCACCGTCTCAACCGGGTACACCGCCGATTATGGGAACCTCACGGCCTCCGACCATGGCGTCACACTGGGCGGCGCGGCGAGTTTGACAGGCTCGTATTACAATCCAGGTTTTTTCTCCTTCAACATTCAGCCCTTTTACAATCAGTCCCGGACCAACTCCGATTTTCAATCCATCACCAACAGCAGCGGCGTCAACGCCAATGCGTCGATATTCGGAGGGAGCAACTTTCCCGGGTCGATCAGTTACAGCAACACGTTGAACGGCGAGGGAAACTTCGGGGTTCCGGGCTTGGCCAATTATACGAGCCACGGCGACTCGCAGGTCTTCAGTATCGGTTGGGGCGAACACGTGGCCAAACTGCCGAGCCTGTCGATCGGTTATCAGCAGGGGACCAGCGATTATTCGATTTATGGCACGGATACGAACAGCACATCCGATTTTCGTTCCTTCGTGGCGACGAGCAGCTATACCCTGCTGGGTTTTAACTTCAACGGAAGTTATCACTATTCGACCACGCAATCGCAGTTTCCCCAACTGTTTTCAGATCAGCAGGCGGAGAAATCCGGTTCCGATACGACTTCGTATTCCTTCGGGCTGGGGCATGCGCTCCCCTTTCATGGAACATTCTCGGCCGGAGCCACCAGATCGGACTTGGATTATACCAGCACCGAAGGCAATTATAACGGCACCTTGGATACGGCGTACACGGGTCTCATCTTCAATCCCGTGGAACACCTGACTTTCGGGGCCAACGCACAATATCTGGATAACCTGACGGGCGAGCTTTACCAATCGCTTGCGTCGGCCGGCGGGATCGCCGCGGCGGGCCTGCCCACGGAATCGTCGCATGCGCTGGACGTCAGCGAATTCGCTTCCTACGTGGTACCGGCCTGGCACACGAGTTTCAATGGGACCGATCAATACCAGGGACAGCGTTTCGCGGGTGAGGCCTTGGATTCCAATTCGCTGACGGGTACGGCAACTTATGCGAATGTCCTGATGGGAGGCATGCTGAATGCCACAGCGGGCGCCGTGCGCAGCACCATGACCCCAACCAATGCCACGCACCTGGGCTTCATCGGCTCGGTGAACTATAGCCGCGAGATCAGACGCTGGTCGGTATCCGGCCTGGTTAACTACGCGGAAGACCAACAGACCCTGTTAGCTTCGTACCTGACGAATACCTTCGGCTATTCGGGCAACCTGAGCCATCGTTTCGGCCGGAAATCGACGTGGACCAACGTGGCGAGCGGCACTAAATCCGGATTGGTGGGGCAGGCGGGCTCGACCAGCTTCAGCCAGGCGTATTCCTCGACTCTGTTCCACCGGTGGATCAGCGGCACAGTGGCGTATTCACGCTCCAGCGGCAACGCGATCCTGACCAGTTCGGGCCTGGTAGCCACGCCGATTCCGCTTCCCGTGATAAGCCAAGCCGCGGTGGTTCTCTACGGCGGGCACGCTATTTCGTTCGGAGTGGGCGCGACTCCGGTGCGCGGCCTGACATTTTCAGCCTCGTACTCGCAGGCGCAAAGCGAAACGGAGAACGGCTCCGCGGCCTCCAACAACAACACTTCGCAATTGACGGCGAGGATTCTATACATAGTGCGAAAGACTTACTTCCAGGCGGGTTATTCCAGGCTGATCCAGGGCTTCACCGCCACGGGCACGCCACCCAGCATGCTGGGTTCTTTTTATGTTGGGTTGACACGATGGTTCAGCTTTTTCTAAAATCCGCGCTGTTACTGGCGGTGGCGGGGCTGGCCACGGCACGGTCCATTCCGAAGACGCCCGCCCCCGATGGGCCGGAGCTGCTGATGGATGGCGGCCGGCGCCTGGCATTCGAGCGCAGCTTCAGCTCCGAGCGCGAAGTGAGAACCAAGCGCGGCTTCTTCGCCAAGCTCAAAGACGCCGTGGTGGGCGAGCCCGAATATCGCAGCCTGGTGCGCCCGTACGGCGTGGCGGAGGATTCCCGAGGACGCATCATCGTCACGGATCCGGGCGCCTATGGCGTGCATGTTTTCGATTTTGCGCAGCAAAAATACAAGTTCCTGTCGCACGGCGAGGGAGACCATGCGCTGCGCGCTCCGCAGTGCGTGGCCGTGGACCGGCAGGACAACATCTACGTGACGGACTCCGACGCCGGTAAGATCTTTGTCTTTCGGTCCGATGGGAAATTTCAGCGCGCGATCGGCGGATTGAAAGGCGGCGAAGGTATTTTCAAGCGGCCCACCGGAATTGCCGTGGATTCCGAAGCGCAGCGCATCTACGTTAGCGACACGTGGCGCAATCAAGTCTTCGTGCTCGACATGCAGGGCAGTGTAGTGCGCACCATCGGCAGACTGGGCCACGCGGACGGCGAGTTCAATTTCCCCACCGAGCTGCGGCTGCGGGGCCAGGATCTGGCGGTGGTGGACGCCATGAACTTCCGGATCCAGGTTTTCGACGGCGCCGGCACATTCCGCTACGCGTTCGGCCGGGGCGGGGACAGTGTCTCCGACATGTTCCGCCCGAAGGGAGTGGGGATCGATGCCGAAGGTCACTTCTACGTGGCGGATGCAATGCACAATCTGGTCCAGGTGTTCGATCGGGAAGGCCAACTGCTGTATTACTTCGGCAAAGCGGCGGGCGTGGGAGATTTCGAGTTACCCGCCGGTGTTTTGGTGGATGGTTCCGGCAAGATTCTGGTGGTGGATTCTTATCACCGGCGCATTCAGGTATTTCATTACTTTGGTGCGGGAGGCGCGCAATGAGGCGCTTTCGTGGGCCTGAAGATGGGACTGAAGAGCGGGTCCTGGAGGACCCGCGCAGACCTGGAGGTCTGCCCCACTTGATCCTGGCAGGTCTGTTTGCCGCGGCGTCGCTTTTCGCCCAGAGCGGCGATGTGCTCGGCGTGCACGATCTTTCCGGGGCCGCCGGATCGCCCATCCGGGGCGGATTGCCGTGGTCTTGCGCGTATTGCCATGCGCCGCATAACGGCATCGGAGGGCAGACGCCGCTATGGAACCAGAAGCTCTCGCAGCAGACTTACAAGACTTATACCAGTTCCACTTACAAAGAGACGGGCGAAGCGCAACTGCCGCAAGGCAACGATAGCCTGCTCTGCCTGAGCTGCCACGATGGCACGATCGCGCCCGGACAGACGCAGGCCTACGGAAAGATCTCCATGTCGGGACAGATGAAGCCCGCGGACGTCTTCAACGGTCCGTCCGGCCCAACCTTGCAGAGCTCGCATCCGAACAGCCTGGTGCTGCCTCTGAAAGACGATCCGGAACTGGTGAAGTCGCTGGTGGCGGCGGGCGTCACGGGCAACCCCGCGGTTAAGCTGATCAAGGGCGACGTCGAGTGCGACACCTGTCACAATCCGCACGTGGAATCCACCGACAAGGTATCCCCGAACTTCCTGGTTATCGATAGTTCGAACGGACAGCTCTGCCTGGCTTGCCACGATCCCAAGCGCGTGGTTACAGGATCCACCAACGAGCTCTGGCAGTGGGCCACCGGCGCGCATGCCATCGCGCCGAACACGGTGAAAAATACCACCACGGCGTCGGTCGGGAACTATCGGACGGTGGGGCAGAACGCCTGCATTTCCTGCCATCAGGTGCATAACGCTCCGGCGCCGGAGGGTTTGCTGCGCGCGCCGAACGAGCTGGATTGTCTGCTGTGCCATGGCGGCGGTTCCAATATTTCGCCCGCCATTCCCAACGTCGGGGCGGAATTCGCCAAAACCAGCCACCCGTTTCCCACGAATAATAATCAGCACGAGGCCGGCGAGGCCGTGCTGCTGAATCAGAACCGGCATGCCACTTGCGTGGACTGCCACAATCCGCACTCATCCGCGCGCGTGACCGCGTTCCCGCCCGCGCCGGCCATTCGTATTTCGCAGAACAACGCGACGGGAATCAGCGCCTCCGACGGCATCGGCACGGTGGAGCCGGCGGCGGCGAATCAATATGAGAATTGCCTGCGCTGTCACGGCACCAGCACCGGCAAGACGGCCAGCCGCGTGTTCGGATACCTGCCGGTGTGGACGGTTTCGGCGGGCGATCCGCTCAATATCATTCCGCAATTCGCGCAGACGGCTTCCTCCAGCCATCCGGTAACCCACGCGAGCAACAGCGCCTTGGCGCAGCCGAGCTTGCGGCCACACATGCTGAATCTGGATGGAGTGACGCAGGGGCGCACGATGGGCGCGCAAATCCTGTGTACCGATTGCCATAACAGCGACGACAATCGCGAGTTCGGCGGCGCCGGCCCCAACGGCCCGCACGGTTCCAAATTCACGCACATTCTGGAACGTAGGTACGAGATGAGCCAGGCGCCGCGTCCCGGCCAGCCGATTGTGAATCCGTTCCCGAATCCGGACCTCAGCGCGTCCGGCCCTTATGCGCTTTGCGGAAAGTGTCACGACCTGAAACTGGTGCTGGCCAATACCAGCTTCAACGGGCACGCGCAGCACATCAATTCCGGCTTCTCCTGCTCGACGTGCCACACCGCGCACGGCATGGGCAGCTTCTCGCCCACGATTTCCGGCGAGCGCCTGGTCAACTTCGATGCGAATGTAGTGGCTCCGAACGGACCTACACCCATCTCCTACAACCGCGCGAAGAATACCTGCAATTTGGTATGCCATGGGCAGGCGCATGGCGGGACGCCTCTCACCGGCGCCGGATCGCAATCCCGCACCGGTAAGGTCGGTCACCGGTAGAGCCGCGCTACGAGATGTCTGACGGTCGCGGCTCGGTAATGCTCGCGTCGATAGCGCACGGTTGGCCGAGCGGCGACCGTCAGGGAGTCGCCATGGGCCTGTAAGCGCCCCCGCGCCACCCACCCTTTTCGGGTCTGCGCCAGCGAGCTATGATCGGAGGAACGCTTTGCTGCCATGCACGAGATAAGCATAGCCGGTTCCATGTTGGAGGCCGTCCGCGCCGAAGCCGCGCGGCATAATGCGCACGTGCTGGCGGTGGGCGTCAGGATCGGCGAACTTTCCGGCGTGGATTCGGAATCGCTGCGCTTTTGCTTCGACGCGCTGGTCCAGGATACCGATCTGGCGCCGCTTTCGATCGAGATCGAGCGTCTGCCGTGGCGCAACCGTTGCCGCCAATGCGCACAGGATTTTGCCGTCCAGGAATATTGCACCGAGTGCCCGCAGTGCGGCTCGGCGGAGACCGAAATGGCGAGCGGCCAGGAACTGGAATTCGCCTACATGGAGATCGAGGAAACATGACCCGCGTACCTCTCGAACGCAAAGTTCTGAACGAAAACGACCGCCTGGCGGCCGATCTGCGGCAAGGCTTCGCACGGCATGGCACTGTGTGCGTAAACCTGATCGGCTCGCCGGGTTCCGGCAAGACCATGCTGCTGGAGCGCACGCTGGCATCCTTCGAGCCCGGACGGCGCGTGGCCGTGTTGACCGGCGACATACAGACCGACAATGACGCGCAGCGCCTGGCGCGCTACGGATTCCCCGTGCGCCAGATCACCACCGGCGGCGCCTGCCATCTGGACGCCCGCATGGTCACTAAGGCCCTGGCCGAGTGGGAGCCGGATGCGATCGACCTGTTGCTGATCGAGAACGTGGGAAACCTGGTGTGTCCGACAAGCTACGATCTGGGCGAAGAAGCGCGCGTGGTGCTGCTGAGCGTCACGGAGGGCGAGGACAAGCCCCTGAAGTATCCGGCCACATTCCACCGCGCCGACCTGGTGGTGCTGAACAAGGTAGACCTTTTGCCCTACGTGCCGTTCCGCATGGACCTGGCGCGCGAGTACATCCGCCGCGTGCAGCCCGATGCGGAGATTGTGGAGGTGTCGTGCACGACCGGTGCGGGGCTGGATGCGTGGCGACAGTGGCTGGACGCGCGGTCAGGCGTCGCCTTGGCCGGTGTGAAGGTGGAATAGAGAAGCCGTCACTCAAGAATGCGTGCAATGGGTAACTGACAAGTCGCCGCTTTAGCCGTGGGGGAAAGGGCGGGTCCGGAGACCCGCCGCATGAGACGCGATTCCGCATGAATTGGAGGGCGGGCAATTATGCCCGCAGCCGGCTTTCAGCCGGCTCGGCGAGCTACGCTCGCCGAAGAGCGGGTTCTGGAGAACCCGCGCAGGCCTGGAGGCCTGCCCCACTACATAAAACCGCGGAACATGTAATATGGTTGCAATGACCAAGGAGGCCGGCATGAGCCGGTTCACCGTCCGCGGATTCGCGGGCGGACTGTTATCCGGGCTGGGACACAACCCGGTCGTGGCCATCCCGGATTTCGCGGGAGACGCGCACTGGGATTCCGCGGAGCCGAAACAGGCCGTCTTGCGCGTGACAATTCGGGCGGCGTCGCTGGCCGTTCAGAATGACATCAGCGACAAGGATCGCCGCGAGATGGAGCGCGTGATGCGCGAAGAAGTCCTGGAGATCGGCACCTATCCGGAGATCGCGTTCGAGAGTACGGCGGTGTCCGCGAACGCGAATAACCGGGTTGAGATTGACGGCAACCTGACCCTGCATGGAGTAACGCGCCGCGAGCGAGTGGTGGCGCAATTGGCAGTGACAGGCGATATGCTAAGGGCGTTCGGCGATTTTGCGATCCGGCAGACCGGCTACCGGATCAAGCTGGCGTCCGTCGCCGGAGGGGCGCTCAAGCTGAAGGACGAGTTGAGGTGCAACTTCGACATCGTGGCTCGCCGGAAAACGGAGTAAAGCGAATGTGCCTGGCTATCCCGGGAAGAATCGCGGAGCTTGTGCCGGAGCGGGAGAATCTCGCGTTGGTCGATGTATCCGGCGTCCGGCGTAAGATCGATGTAGGGCTGCTCGGCGACGATCCGGCCAAGGCGGGCGCCTGGGTCCCGATCCATGTTGGTTTCGCCATGCGCAAGATCGGTGAACGCGACGCGGCCGATCAGATGAGGGTGCTCGCCATGCTCGGAGAGGATCAGGCGGCCATGCGGGAAATTGAAGGGTACGGTCTGGTGGTTTCGAGGCGGTAGAGCGTCATCGACCCGCGACGCCATTACCGCCTTACGGAGGTCTGCGGCGGCCACACGCATGCGATCAATCGCTTCGGCCTGAAAAGCGGATTCTCACGCGGTTTGCCGCGAGAGTTCTTCCTTTGCGCGGCGGAGGCGCCCCAGCATCTCATCCGGGATGGGATGCTCCTCGCGGAATTTGTTCCACAGAGCCTCCTATTCCTGCAGATATGACTCGATGGCTTGGGGATGCTCCAAAACGAAACTGATAGCGCCGTACACCTTGACCAGAGAGCCAATGGAAGGATACGCCTGGAGAATCCCTTCTGGCGTTTCGCCCCGTCGAAAGTCGTAAATCAGGACGTCGAGGCCGATTCGCGTGCCGGCTACGCAGACGTTGCCGTCGCGGATCTCCAGATATTCGCCGGCCGGCAAATTAGGCATGTCCTGGTCGCTCTGACTCCCAGCTTACGGTACTTGCCGTATTGTGTTTTCGCTTGTCGTGACAGCGGAGAACGCGCGCCACTCGCTTCTCTTCAAAGTGACTTCCATCGGTGGCCGATCTTCTGGCCCCATCATAAGATCCGGGGTTCGAGGCACTTGGGGACAGGCCAAAGATTCAATTGCATACAGGCAGTCGCTCCAGAAGCAGCCCACCCATGGGGCCGTAAGCAATTGATTTAAGTGGTACGCCCGAGTGGATTCGAACCACCGACCTTTTGCTCCGGAGGCAAACG